>VYLT01000132.1_pt1 | contig 19301 bp, 9 predicted proteins | sample 5114261 | NCBI WGS metagenome assembly VYLT01 (sample SAMN12291815, study PRJNA351875) | freshwater metagenome | isolation source: freshwater lake | place: USA: Michigan, Little Long Lake | collected 2011-07-12 | reverse complement strand
TAACTTTTTGCTTCCTCTCAGATTAACTCCTCTCAGTTCGCCCTGCTAGGCACGACATTCAGTCACCTCTGTCTGTTACATTTTATACAAAACGACGTGCGATTACCCTGATTCATCAGGCGAGGATGATTAGCGGGGGCGTTAGAACCGATCAATACCACACAATCGGCTTGTTTTAAACTTTCCAGACTGACCATCGAAGTCCCGGAGCCGAAAACCTGTTTTAATCCTACGGTCGAGGCGGCATGACAGAGATCGGAACAATCGGCTAAATTATTACTTCCCAATGCCCGGAAAAACAATTGTAAGAGATAGGCTGCTTCATTAGAAGAACGTCCCGAACTATAGGAGGCCAGAGTCTCGGACGGTTGACGAAAAGCTTGTTCGGCTAATCGATAAACTTCTTCCCAGCTAATACGTTGATAGTGACTTTCTCCAGCTTTTAAGAGAACGGGATAACTGAAACGACCCAAGCGATCGCATTCTAAGGAGGTTAAGGACTGTAATTGAGCGAGATGATAGGTCTGAAAAAAATCGGTTTTAATACCTGGCATTAATTCGGAAGTAATCGCTTCGACACTTTTGAGACAACGTTGCAGACTTTCCCCCGCTTCGTTGACAAAACCGCCCTTTTGTCCCCCCGTTCCCCAAGCGCAAGCTAAACAGGCACTTTTATGATTTAAGGTTTGCCATAGTTTAATCCCTTGAGGAGAGAGGGTTTTTTCTGCCCAATATTGCAATACGGGAAAACCCCCGCCCGCTTCAATTTTGTCCGATGTTTCCCGTTCTTTCATCGCTTTTTCTCCCGATTTTTTCTCAAATCCCTCCGAGAGGGAGAGTGTACCCAGTACAGTTGAGTTTATCACCATTTTTCAAAAAGTGCATCAGCAACGGATAAACGACCGGCAAGCTACGGTTAGTTGTTGACAATATCCCATGATTGTGATTTTATCAGACTAGGGAGAGGTCTATTAAAAATGATAATTCCGATGGATAAAGATGAAGACTTTCAACATTTAGAAGAGATGATCGCCAATCTCCAAGTAAAACAGAAACAGATTCTGAAAGGGATGTTAGATTATCCGATTCAAATCGATTCGGCAATTCGGATACTTTCCGATCCGTCTCGGCAATTGGTTATAACTCATAATAATATCAGGGTAAGAGCATCTCAATTAGGCTTGACAAAAGGGCTCTTCGGTTTGTCTTATGCAAGATTTTTGTTAATTGTTTTCAATCTAGAGCGAACTAATCAATCAAATCTCTTGCCAGATAAGGATTTAGTCCATTTATGCCACTCTATCGAACCATACTAAGTAACGAAGACCCATTTTATCGCAAGAGGGAAATTTAATCTCTCCAAGCGAACGCCTGTTCTCGTCAGCTTGTATGTAAAGTTTTATGTACGGATTCAACATTTCTGCTATTTTATCTGCTAAGCTAAGGCAGAGGCCGGTTCAAACAGCTTATCAAGAAATTTAAATGCTGAACAGCTTACCGGCCATAAGTATCTGGATAAAATTGTTTACCCATAGCGGTCCTTGTCTAGCAAGGCTTTCAGCCCTCTGTGGTCGCTAATTAATTTTGCATGACTACTTACTATAATTTGAAGTGGGGAATGTGGGTTTTAAAAATTTGCGGAAAGACGCATCTCCGCTTGTAGATCGAAGAAAGGAAATCAGGGCGTTACTGAATCAAGGTATGAATGACAACCTTGCACCCATCCAAAAGTTAGTTTGGGTCTAGGTTTTAAAAATCCCACAAAAGAAGATTCATATCTCAAATCAGCAACGCCGGGAATCAGTTTTGTCGGTGATGGAGTGAAAACTATCTTTTGTGGTCAAAAAATTATCCGCCATCTATTTTGGAAATTATAGGAACAGTCTCATGCTTTTAACTCCAAACTTTAACCCTCTTAACTCCCTTAACTTCTCTCATTCTACGACTAACTTTCTTAATTCCGTCCCTCAGCAAGAAATAGCTGAATCCATATCTGTTATTCAATATTTAATCAATCAAATCCCTGAATCTGTATTGTGGATCGATTCTCAAGGACGGATTAAGCATTACAATGATGCTGCTTGTGCTTTATTGGGATATTCCAGAGAACAATTATCTAATTTGACTATAGAAGAAGCTGCTCAAGATTTTTTAAACTCAGATTGGTCTAGATACTGGAAATTAATTCAACGTCGAGGTTTTGGACGTTTGATCACACAACATCCTTATTATGAGGATCATCAATCCCTCGATATTACGGTTAACTTTCTCAAATATGGAGAGCAGGATTATATAAGCATAGTAGCTCGTTCTTTAAATTTTCTAGAATCTGAAAAAGATGGCTACGCTTGCAGAATTCATCCTTCTGTTAACTCAAAACAAGCTCCTCAATCGTTGATACAGCGTTCTTCTACCCCTCAACCGAATTTCTTTGATTCTTTGGCTTGTTTCTACCCTGATAGTTCTCAATTAAAACCCGTTTTTGAGTTTATTGAGGCAAATTATAGTCAACCTATTACCCTCAATGATGTGGCTGGATCGGCTGGTTATTCTCCTGCTTATTTAACCAATTTAGTTAAGCGTCGCACCGGCAAAACGATTATTCATTGGATTGTGGAACGAAGAATGCTAGAAGCCCGATCCTTGTTACTGAAAACCCATAAGTCAATTACCCAAATTGCCGCCACCGTTGGTTTTACTGACCCCTATTATTTTTCCCGTCGCTTTAGTCAGTTATATAAAGTATCTCCTAAACGTTGGCGAGAAAAACATCAAACTCAAGTAGCTTAAATGATGGGTGAGTTTTAGATTTTAGGTTCTAAGTATTTAAACTTTGCACCTTACATAATCATCATTGAGGTGGGCAATGCCCACCTTAGTAATGCTTAAATTATCACTGTTTGATGGCAGAAAGATAAGGAGATTGACGAGAGAGTGAAAGGGTAATACCTAGTTGGGATAAATCAACCGTTTTATATTTTAGGATAAACCCTAAGCCATATTTTTCTACCACAGGAAGCGGTAATTTGGCGGCATGACTATAAACCACTCTAACGGTATCTTGGCTTCCTTTATTGGGTGAGTTATTAGGTTTTTGTTCAACAAATTGACCCAAAAACTGTAGAGAACTATAGGTTTTATTTGCTTGTTGGGCAATTTGGAGAAATTCAGAAACTGCTTGCTCTAATTCCTGTGTCAAGCTATTAATATTCTCCCCAATTTTCAACAGTTGATACTCCTGTTTAGACAATAGTTTTTTTAGCTTATCTTGCAGTTCTGTTTCAAGCTGTACAACGGCTGAAGTTAATGATTCTTGGAGCATTTGCGGAGATTTATGAGCGGTTTCAATCGGTTGAGTAGTAGAAGGAATCTCTTTAACAGATGGGTCAAGAACATGAGTATCTATCATAATTTTTACCTAGCAAATAGCTACTTAACTTTGTTACCTTTTATTGTAAGAAAAAAGGAGTTGAAATTTAATGGATAATATTTTGTATTGTCTGCTAGTTTTTTCCATTATATTTATATAGTAAAGGCGTACTAAATTTGACCATAAAAAATAGGAATAAAAAAAATCCAGTTTTGGCGAAAAATAAAACATGGCTGATCAATGGGTAGAGGAATAAACTAGGAATATAAGTTAAGCAATCTTAGTTTGCTAAAACACTTTTTTCACGTTAAAGGAACTTAACCCATGATGACAACTGTTCAATCTCCTTGTACCGTTGAAGACATTCAAAACTGGCTCGTTGATCAGTTTGCTCAACAACTCGATGTTGACCTTGATGACATTGATATTGAAGAACCTTTTGATAATTATGAACTCGACTCACGAAAAGCGTTAGTTTTATTAGGACGCTTAGAAAAATGGCTCGGAAAGGAATTAAATCCTGTGGTCATTTTTAACTATCCTACTATTGCTGAATTAGCAACCCGATTAGGGGAATTATATCTTTAACTTTTTCTTGTATTCTTTCTTATTCACTCTATTCCTCATCACATTTTAGGAGAATTTCACCAATGGTTACGACTGACACAAAAGTTTATGATGTTGTGATTATGGGAGCAGGTTTCGCCGGGGTCTGTCAAGCCAGACATTTACTCTTAAATGTTCCCAACATTAAAATTGCACTGATCGATCCTCGTCCCGAAGAAAGAACTAATAAAGACCTCAAAATTGGCGAATCAATGGTGGAAATTGCCACCTTATTTGTCTGCAAAGAATTGGGACTATATGAGTATATGATCGAAAATCATCCGCCTAAATATGCCCTTAATTTTCATTGGGCTAAAGATGCAGATAAAACAGACACCATTGATGATTATTATCATATTTGGGCGAATCGACAGTTTCCTCTGGGAACGTTTCAAATGAATCGGGCAAAGTTTGAACAGGATTTGCTCAAAATGAATAAGAAAATGGGAGCAAGTTTCTATCAAGGCCGTGTGGTTGATGTGGACATTACTCCTACTGATGAGATGCACACCGTTAAAGTTAAAATGGTGGACGGAAATTATCAGGAAATGAGAGCAAAACACCTTGTTGATGCAGCAGGACGTAAGTTTATTATTGGCCATAAAACTGATAACGTTATCTTGGGCGCAGATAATTTATTTGGAGTTGATACGGGATCGGCTTGGGTACGGGTTAAAAATGTAGATCGCACCATTTTTCATGATGGTTATGACCCTTATGGAGCAACTTGTAGCCATTATTATGCTACCAATCATTGGTTTGGTCATGGTCATTGGTTATGGATGATTCCCACTGAAAAAGACTCCCAAGAAATCTCTATTGGAATTGCTCAACATCGCAGTGTTATTGCCAACGATCAAATTAATACTCAAGAGAAGTTTTATGCTTTCCTAAAAGCCAATCACAATCTACTTTATAGCTTAGTCACCTCTGGCGAAAATGTCGATTTTCATTATCTTCCTAGAGTTTCCCATACTAGCAAAACGATGTTTTCTCAAGATAATTGGTATGTAGTTGGAGATTCTGCTTGTATTTTTGATCCCTTTTACTCTTTGGGAACAAGTATGATCGCTTTTGCGATTGAAAGTATCACCGAAATTATTCGTTCTCAACTTGCAGGAGAAGCGGATACAGAAGAAAAACGGGCTGCTTACAATGACTTTAACCTTACCTATACTCGACTCAATAATCATCTCATTGAACACCATGATAAACAATTAGGTCATGCTAGTATCATGAGTTGGCGTATTTATGCCGAATATATGTGGTGGTTTGGGATTCAAATTCCCCTTTATGTCGGCAAATGGCATTTAGATTCCGGCTTTATTTCCCGTTATGTGCCAAAAGTTCAAGCGGATATTAAAGGATATTGGCATCATCTCTATGAACAGTTTAACCAATTAGTTGAGCAGAATAAAAATATTGGTTTTATGGATGCTCATCGTACTGATCAATTAATCTGGGGTTATCATACCCTTAAACACTTTGATGACTTTATCGAAAATACCAAACTGGAACCACGACGGTGCAATGTTTTTGCTGGAATTAAAGCGACCAGTTTTTATACGGCAGTTTGGTATGTAAAGTTCCTCTGGAAAGGATTTGGTTTTTCAGCTTTTCTCAATCGCAAAAATCTTTCCTATCTGTTGGGACATCTGAATGGTGCAGTTCAATCAGCCATTACGGAAATGGTCTATAAATATTTGACTCGTAACCTTCCTGATAATAGTCAAATTGAACTGACTCGCCAAGAATTTACCAACTATCGTTATCGACCTCAACTGAATACTTGGGTAACGGAAAGCGTCGCAAAATCACCTGAGAAAGTTCCTGTTAATGTGTAGTTAAACATACGGAATTGGGGGGGTGAAATTAAATCATAACGATTCACTTATCAAGATTTTTGCTCACCCTACTCATTTAAGGGAATTATTTTGTTTCTCTATTTAAGTAAATTGCTGTTTATTAATTACGGAGTCTCTAAACTATGAAACCTATTGCAATTATTGGGATTGGCTGTCGTTTTCCTCAAGCCAATAATCCTCATGAATTCTGGCAATTATTATCCCAAGGAAAAGATGGAATCACCGAAATTCCTAAGGAGCGCTGGAATATTAATGAATATTATGATGAGAATCCTGAAACACAGGGGAAAATGAATTCTCGTTATGGGGGATTTTTATCGCAAGTTGATGGGTTTGATGCTAATTTTTTCGGAATTTCCCCCAGAGAAGCCGTATTAATGGACCCTCAGCAACGCTTACTCCTAGAAGTCGCATGGGAAACCATTGAAGATGCAGGAATAACACGGGAACAATTGGCAGGATCGAAAACAGGTGTATTTGTGGGAATTGCCACAAACGATTATAGTCGCATCCATGCAGGATATAGCCACCATCCCCAAGGCTATGATTTAACAGGAAACTGCACAAATATCGCAGCCGGTCGTCTTTCCTATCTTTTTAACTTAAAAGGTCCTAGTTTAGCGGTAGATACGGCTTGTTCTTCCTCTTTGGTCGCAGTGCATCTCGCTTGTCAAAGTTTATGGAATGATGAGTCTTCAATGGCGATCGCATCAGGGGTTAACCTGATTTTATCCCCTATTGGTAATATTGCGTTAAGCAAATTGAAAGCCTTGTCTCCTGATGGACGTTGCAAAACCTTTGATGAAAGTGCCAATGGATATGTGCGAAGTGAGGGAGTCGGTTGTATTATTCTCAAACCGTTGGCTCAAGCGATCGCAGACAATGATTCCATTTATGCGTTGATTAGGGGAACTGCTATTAATCATGATGGACGCAGTAAGGGGTTAACGGTTCCTTATGGACCAGCACAAGAAAGCTTGGTTCGATCAGCCTTGAAAAATGCAGAAATTGAGCCAAAAGAGCTTAATTATGTGGAATTGCACGGGACTGGAACATCTTTAGGCGATCCCATCGAAGCGATAGCCTTGGGATCTGTGTTAGAAGAAGGACGAGACAAGGATAATCCTTGTTTGGTGGGATCGGTAAAAAGTAATATAGGACATCTCGAAGCAGCGGCAGGAATTGCCAGTGTGATTAAGATGGCACTCTCCCTGAAAAACAAGCAAATTCCGCCCAGTCTGCATTTTAACAAGCCGAATCCTTATATTCCCTTTGATAAGTTACCCCTTAAGCTTCAATCATCTTTAATTACTTGGCCACAACAGGAAACATCCGCCAAGGTGGGAATTAGTTCTTTTGGATTTTCGGGAACAAACGCTCATCTTATCTTGGAAGAAGCTAATTTATCTCACCAAGAACCAATGGCCTTAACTTTCCCTCATTTACTTCCTTTATCTGCCCATAGTCAAGAAGCGGTTAGAGATTTAGCTCAAAATTATGAAGATTTCCTGAAAGATCAAGCTTTAACCCCTGAATTTGTCCAGAATCTTTGCTATAGTGCTAGTTTAAGACGGACTCATCATGCTCATCGTCAGGCGGTTGTGGTTCATTCTCCTGAAGAATTATTGAAGGGTTTAAAAGAGTTAGAAACGATTGATTTATCGACTCAATCTAAGCCTTCAAAACGTAAAACAAACATTGCTTTTGTCTTTTCTGGCCAAGGACCTCAATGGTGGGCAATGGGACGGGAATTATTAGCAACAGAACCGGTTTTTCGCTCTGTTATTAAACAATGTGATACTTTGATTCAAAAGTATGCTAACTGGTCATTATTAGCGGAATTTAATGCGTCTGAAGCTCAATCTCGTTTACAAGAAACAGAAGTTTCTCAACCTGCTTTATTCGCTTTACAAGTTGGATTAGCTAAAGTATGGCAATCTTGGGGGATTAATCCTAAATCTGTGGTTGGTCACAGCTTGGGAGAAGTTGCAGCCGCCCATTTTGCGGGAATTCTCACTCTTGAGGAAGCCATTCATTTGATTTGTCAGCGCGGACAATTGATGCAACAAGCAACAGGAAATGGAAAAATGCTTGCGATTGAATTACCTGTTAATGAGGTAGAAAATTTAATAGCTGCTTGGGAAAATAAATTAGAAATTGCTGCCATTAATAGTCCCTATTCAACGGTTGTATCTGGGGAGTCTCAATCGATCGATCAATTAATTGCTGAATTGTCCCAAAACCATCCTCATATTTTCTACAAAGAACTCCCTGTTAATTATGCTTTTCATAGTCAACAAATGACTAATTTTGCGGATAATTTAGTTAAAAAACTAGGAGAGCTTCAGCCTCAAAAAAGCACCATACCAATTTTCTCAACCGTAACAGGTGATCAACAAGAGGGGACATTATTTAATGATGCTTATTGGGGACAAAATATGCGTCAGACAGTACGTTTTAACCCTGCTATTGAAGCAATGATTAAATCTCGTCATACTATCTTTGTTGAAATCAGCCCCCATCCGGTTTTATTGGGATATATTAAAAGTACCTTACGAGAACAAGATACTGAGGGATTTGTTTTACCCTCTCTAAGACGAGAACATTCTGAACGGGGAACGCTATTAAATTCTTTAGGAAAGCTCTATACTTGGGGACAGTCGATTAATTGGGAAAAATTATATCCCGAAAATTGTCAGTTTGTTAAGTTACCGCTTTATCCTTGGCAACATGAATCTTATTGGGTAAATGATGCTAAACCTCAATTTAAGTCTGTTTTTTCTGCTTCTAGTTTACTGAATTTATTAGTTGAAGGCAAAACTGAACAACTAACGGAACAGTTAAATCAAAGTGATCAATTATCACCTGAAATCAAGCAGTTTTTACCACAATTATTACAGTTATTGGTTGGGGAAGATGCAACAATAACAGGCAAGATGCCTATCCTACAGGATGTTAGTAAAAACTGTTATCAAGTGGAATGGCAACTCAGTCCTTTAAACTTAAAAAATAAGCCTTCTCAAGGAGAACGGTGGTTAATTTTTAATGATAATCAAGGAGTTGGTAAAGCCTTAGCAACAACGCTAAATGATGCTTATATTTTGGTGTCTTCTGGTCAAACTTATCAGAAGTTGGTGTCAGGTCATTATCAAATTAATCCTAATAATGATAAGGATTTTCAACGGTTGTTACAAGATATAACTGAACCAATCACCAAAGTGGTCTATTTATGGGGGTTAGACAGCGATATTAACTCCCAACCCTCTCAAACTCGTTCTTATGCCAGTTTATTGTATCTAACACAAGCTTTAGCTCAATTTAAAACTAAAGAACCCCCTAAACTTTGGCTCATAACACAACAAGCACAACCGGTGAATGATGCTGTTAAACCGCTTAAAATAGCGCAAACGTCCTTATGGGGAATGGGTCAAGTCATTGCCCTTGAATATCCCAATTTATGGGGAGGATTGATTGATTTAGAAGAAAAACAACCATCGTCTCAAGCAATTATTGCTGAAATAACAGAAAATCTAGGAGAAGATCGCATCGCTTTTCGGGATCATCAACGATATCTTGCCCGTTTAGTACCTAATAAAGCAATAAAAAGCTCAAACATCAATTTTAAGAAGACAGAAGCCAGTTATCTCATTACTGGGGGCTTAGGCTCTTTAGGATTAAGTTTAGCAGATTGGTTAATTGAAAAAGGTGCAAATCATTTAATCTTAACCAGTCGGCGAGCCTTAGCTGACCATTCAACGGATAAACAGGTAAAAATCAAAGCTTTAGAGGATAAAGGGGCTATTATTCAAGTAATTGCCGCTGACGTTAGTGATTATCAACAAACCCGTCAACTTTTTAACCAAATTCAAGAAAATTGTCCTCCCTTACAGGGTATTATTCACGCAGCAGGGGTTTTGAGCGATCGCACCATTGACAAGATGGCTCTCGATTGTTTTGAGAGCGTATTTAATCCTAAAGCAGCAGGAGCGTGGAATTTACACCAACTTTCTCAAGATTTATCCTTAGATTTCTTTGTTTGTTTCTCTTCCATGTCTGCTTTAATCGGATCACGAGGTCAAATTCACTATGCTGCTGCCAACCATTTCTTAGATGGTTTAATGCACTACCGTCGAGAGTCTGGACTCACAGGGTTAAGCATTAACTGGGGACCTTGGGCTAAAGGGGGAATGGCCACGCAAGGCTATGAAGAAGGCTTAAAACGCCTGGGAATCAGTCCATTACAACCTAATTTAGCCCTAGATACTTTAGGTACTCTAATCAATGGTAATGTTACTCAAACAATGGTAGCAGAGATTGATTGGTCTAAGTTTAAAACGATTGTTGCAGCAAAAGGACGGGTGGCTTTCTTAGAAGCGTTATTCAAGCAAGATCAGGATAATTTTGTGCAAACGGTCGAGAATTTCCCCCAAACCATCCAAAAAAACCCTCCTCACCGACGAGTCACCCTATTAACCACTCGTTTACAGCAAGAAGTAGCGCAAGTCTTAGGAATTCACGGAGATACTTTACCAGATACTGATCAAGGGTTCTTTGAGATGGGAATGGATTCTTTAATGTCGGTAGAACTGAAACATCGTCTAGAATCCCTCTTTTCTGTCTCTTTACCTTCTACCTTTGCTTTTGAGTATCCCACTATTGGTGATGTGGTACAGTATTTTGTTGAAGAAGTGTTTGCTTGGGAAGATAATTCAGAAAATTCTCAGATTTCTTCGGAAACAGAGTCAACGGATGCTGTAGTACTCAACCAAGCCCTTGCTGAATTGGAGTCGCTGTCAGAAGCAGAAACAGAAGCCCTAATGGAGCGAGAATTGGCGGAATTAGAGGCATTACTTTAACAGTGAACAGTTATCAGTTACCAGTTATCTGAATGCCTAACACCTCACACCTAATATCTAAGGAGCATTTTAATATCATGGATTCTCATCATCAGAAAACAGAATTAACGCCGTTACAAAAAGCAGTTATTGCGCTTAAAGAAGCTCGTAACAAGATTGAAGCCTTAGAACGGCAAAAAAATGAACCGATCGCTATTATTGGAATGGGCTGTCGTTTTCCGGGGGGTGCAAATAGTCCAGAGGCGTTTTGGGAGCTATTATCAAGGGGAAAAGAAGTAATTGTCCCTGTTCCTAGCCAAAGATGGGATGCGGAGGCTTATTATGACGAAAATCCCGATCTTCCTAACAAAACTTATGCTCGTTATGGCGGGTTTATTGACGCAGTAGATCAATTTGATGCCCAATTTTTCGGGATGACTCCCCGTGAGGCGATCGCACTAGACCCTCAACAACGATTATTATTAGAGGTAAGTTGGGAAGCGTTAGAAAATGCCGGAATTGCACCTCAGAAGCTGACAGGGACGCAAACAGGCGTATTTGTGGGCATTGGCTTGGATGATTACGCAAAACGGCAAATTAAGCAACAAATTCCCATTGATGCTTATACGGGATCAGGAAATGCGTTTTGTTTCGCTTCGGGTCGCTTATCCTATTTTTTAGGGCTACAAGGACCCAGTTTAGCCATTGATACCGCCTGTTCTACCTCTTTAGTCACGGTACATCTGGCTTGTCAAAGCTTACGCAATAGAGAGTCAAATTTAGCTTTAGCAGGGGGAGTTAGTTTAATGTTATCCCCGGAGGTGACGTTATATCTTTCTAAAACCCGCGCTTTGTCCCCTGATGGTCGTTGTAAAACCTTTGATAAAGATGCAAATGGCTATGTGAGAGGGGAAGGCTGTGGAATGGTGGTCTTAAAACGCTTTTCTGATGCTATAAGCGATGGAGACAACATTTTAGGGGTAATTAGAGGCTCGGCGGTCAATCAAGATGGCCCCAGTAGTGGTTTAACGGTTCCCAATGGATCAGCGCAAATGGCAGTTATTCGTCAAGCATTGGAGAATGCAAAAGTAAAACCCGAACAAATTAGCTATTTAGAAGCACACGGGACAGGAACAGCCTTAGGCGACCCTATTGAAGTACGGGGGATTAACAATATCCTATGCAAAGATCGTTCCACTGATAACCCCTTAATGGTAGGTTCAGTAAAAACGAATATCGGCCACCTAGAAATTGCAGCAGGAATGGCCAGCCTATTAAAAGTCATTTTATCCCTAAAAAATCAAGAAATTCCCCCCCATCTTCATTTTAAAGAACTTAATCCTGATTTAGCGGATGCTGCAACCTCTCTCAAAATTCCTACATCTTCTCTTCCTTGGCAGCGAACAGAAGAACCTAGAAGGGCTGGAATTAGTGCATTTGGATTAAGTGGCACAAATGCCCACATTATCATCGAAGAACCGCCTCAATTAAGCTTTAATCCTTCTGAAGTGGATCGTCCTGCTCATTTACTCACTCTATCAGCGAAAAGCGACGATGCCTTAGATGATTTAGCGCAAAAATGGGTCAGCTATTTAGAGAAAAATCCTCAATTAAACCTAGCAGACTTAGCTTTTAGTGCCCACACAGGACGAGGACAATTTAACCATCGTCTGGCAATTTTGGCAAAATCAACCCTTGAAGCCAAGGACTCTTTAACAGCATTTACGCAAAAACAACCTTGTTTGAATGTTTTCAGCCAAGCAGTTGCAAAAAGTCGTCAAAATAAGATTGCTTTCTTGTTTACAGGACAAGGTTCTCAGTATGCAGACATGGGACGACAACTGTATGAAACTCAACCCACCTTTCGTCATGCGTTAGAGGAATGCGATCGCTTATTGCAACCTTACCTAGAAAAGTCCTTATTAGAGGTTTTATACAGTGATTCTAGCTTATTAGACCAAACTGCTTATACTCAACCCGCCTTATTCGCCATTGAATACGCATTATATAAATTATGGCAGTCTTGGGGCATTAAACCTGATGGGGTTTTAGGTCATAGTGTGGGGGAATATGTGTCCGCTTGTGTTGCAGGGGTTTATTCTCTCGAAGATGGAATCAAGTTAATTGCCGAAAGAGGGCGCTTAATGCAGTCTTTACCCCAAAAAGGCGCAATGGCTGCTATATTTGCCCCTATTGAAACAGTAAAATCTGTTATTTCTCCTTATGGGGATCAAGTTGAGATTGCAACTATCAATAGTTCGGAAAATATCGTTATTTCGGGTGATCAGGAAGCAATTAATCAGATTAAAGCAGATTTAGAATCACAAAGCCTTGAAGTGCGTCTGCTTCAGGTATCTCATGCTTTTCATTCCGGGATGATGCAACCGATATTAGCAGAATTTAAAGCGATCGCTGCTAAAATTAGCTATAAAACACCCCAATTAGATTGGATTTCCACCGTAACAGGTGAAGAAATCAGCCAAGCAGTAACAGACGACTATTGGTGTCAACAAGTGCGTCAATGCGTCCAATTTGCCCCTGCAATAGAAACCTTAGCCAGCCAAGGTTATAATCTATTTATTGAAATCGGCTCTCATCCGATTTTAACGAGATTGGGTCAAAAAACCTTAGCAAACCCTGATTATCTGTGGTTATCTTCCCTACAACGAGGACAGGATGATTGGCAAATTTTATTACAAAGTGTGGCGAAATTAGCCGTTTCTGGGGTTAATATTGATTGGAATGGCTTTGATAAAGATTATGCTCGTCTTCGTCTTCCTTTACCTACTTATGCTTTCCAAAAACAACCCTACTGGTTAACCGTAGAGGCGCCTGGTTTACGCCCAACCCAAGGGACAGAAACCGTAGAAGAACAAGACTTACACCAAAGTCAAGAACGAGAAACTTTAGGGGTGCCTGGCTTGCGCCCAACCCAAAAACAAAACGAAACCAAGGCTGAAAGCTTAGAAAGTCAATTAATTGCCTTAATAAGTCAAATTACGGGTTTAAATCCTCAGCAATTGAGTTTGAATGTTTCCTTAGAAGCAGATTTAGGGTTAGATTCTATTATGATGACCCAATTAATGAACGGGTTACTATCATTAATTCCTGAAGAGCAACGTAGTCAATTTAGTGAAACCTTTTCCCTACGCCATTTAATGCAAGTCTCCAATCTTCAGGAATTATTAACCATTCTTCAATCTCATACTTCATCCCCCAAACCTCAAATCTCTAACCCTAAACCACAAACCAAAAACCTCCAACCACAACCCTCGAATCTGGTTCCTATTCTCCATAGTCAAATTCCCTTGTTAATGAGTTATTGGAGTCTCAATTCTAATAGTTTATTTACTAAGGTTAAAATTGCAGGAGAATTTGACTTAAATATTGCTCAACAAGCCTGGAAACTGTTAATTAATCGACATCCCATGTTACGGGCGCAATTTCAGATTCCAGAAGATGCAACCTGCTTTGCAGACTATCAATTAGAAGTGCTAGAAAATCCCATTCCTCCTGAAATTCTTGTTAAAGATTTCACCACTTTAACTCCTGAGGAACAAGGGGAGAAAATTGAAGAAGAAATCTATCATTGGTTAAACTATAACTGGTCTTTAACGCAATGGCCGCTGCATGGATTTTCTGTTCTTAAATTATCTGAGCAAATTCATCAATTATTTTTAGGGAATGAACACTTAATTTCCGATGGGTTAAGTAACCATGTCATGATGCGGGAATTCTTGGAAATTTACCGGGCCATAGTTGCTAAAGAAACGCCAAATCTTCCCCCTACATTGACTGTAGAAGATTATCGAAAACAAGTTCAATTAATGAACGATTGGCAAGATATTGAGGAAGATCGAGCCTTAGCAGAATACAATAATGCTGTGTCTGGAATGTCCTATCGTTGGCAACCTAAACAGCAGAAAAATGCTCAAAAATTTCCTCTCTTTTACAACCAAAAGTATGTACTTTCAGCAGAAACTACCTCTAAATTAATCGACAAAACCCGTCAATGGCGAGTCCCGATGAATGCACTATTATTAGGTGCATTTCTAAAAACTATGTCACAAATAGATTCAAAAGCTGAAAATATCGGAATTTCGATTCCCACCAGTGGACGAATTTACCCCGAAGTAGATGCAACAGGTGTGGTTAGTAGTTTTGCTCAAAATCTTGCATTAAGTTTTGCTAAACCTCAATCTGAGCAAGATTGGCCGACCTTTTTAAGCCAAATTCAGCAAACTGTACAACAACATATTGGCACAGGTTTAGATCGGGCGCAAACTCGTCAAATGGGAACAATTTTTCGAGACAATATTACCCTAGAAAAGGGTAAAATTCCCCCTCATAGTCTTTCTTTAATACAGGAGGCTTTAAAGTCTAATTTATACCTTCCTTATACGGGACAAACTCACCTGCAACCTCAGTATGATGCTTTATCAATTACTGACTATCAAGCAGGAGGAATGAACGCCACTGGAACAATTGATATTTTGCAAGAAATCTTTAATAATCGTCTTCATTTATTTGCAAGTTACGATTACCATCACTTTGACTTATTGCTAATAGAGCAATTAATGACAGCCTATGTCAGCCAAATTGAAGAACTAGCCAATTTACCCGTGCAAGATCAAGTTCTTATTTCTCATTCTTCGTCTATTTCTCTTAATACAGAGATTGAAGAAATGCTACGAAAAATAACTTCCGAAATTTGTCATTGGACAATTGAAGAAGAAGAAACGAGTGATGATTTGGAGGCAGATTTAGGACTAGATTCTTTAGAACGCATTCGCCTTGTTACCAAGCTAGAAGGGATTTATGGCAAACAATATCGCCAAGACCTTTTAAATTGTCGAACTTTACAAGAAATGGCTGCTATTTTAGCCCCATCTCAACCTTCAATCGTCAACAGCTATTGGTAAAATATAGTCTGACAAATTAATGTTAGGAAGAAGAAAAATATGTGATCCTGCGTAGGTAGAAATCCACAAATATTTATGATATCCTGAACTTTTTTTGTCCGGCTATACCTCAACCAGCGAAGGTTCGTTATCAGTCCTTAATGGCTACCTTTTAAAAGACCAATGGGCGCCAGCCTTGCGCCCCTACCACCTAACATCTAATAGAGGATTATTCTTATGGCTTTTTCCCCCGAAATTCCCTACTATAAAATTATTAAACAAGCACAATTAACCCCTGATGCGATCGCTGTTTTAGATGAGACTTGTCCCCTAACTTATCAACAATTAGACCATCTTTCTAATCAAGTTGCTGCTTATTTACAGACTCAAGGTGTTAACCCCAATACCAGAGTAGGAATTATGACGGAACGAAATCCAGGCATGATCGTTGGTATTTTGGGAATTCTTAAAGCAGGTGGCTGTTATGTACCCTTAGATCCCGATTATCCCGTCGAAAGATTGCGTTATATTCTTCATCATGCCACTATCGAGATTTTACTTACCGAACATCAGGTAAGTGAACAGTTAATTTCTTGTGTGACAGAACCTTTACCCTTGCAAACCGTCCTCTTTTTAGATGAAGGAGAAAGATTAAACAAAATTAATGATTTAACTCAGATTACCACTTCTATCTGGCAAAAACACAGTAAAGAATCCATAAATCTTTGTAATCGTCCTGAGGATTTAATGGTAATTCTTTATACGTCTGGATCAACAGGACGGCCAAAAGGGGTAATGTTAAACCATCGCGGTTATATGAATCGTCTAGAATGGATGCAAAAGACATTTTGCCTGAAAACAGGCGATCGCATTGCACAACGCACCTCTTTTTGCTTCGATATTTCCGTATGGGAAATTTTCTGGACGTTAATGGAAGGTGCAACAATATGTCCCGTCAAACGCGAAGTAGTCTTAAATCCTTGGGAATTTGCCGCATGGATTAAAAAGACTAAAATTAATGTAATGCACTTTGTTCCCTCCCTCTTTGGGGAATTTATCAGTGCGATTGAAAAGGAATCTTGGACATTTCCTGATTTACGCTGGTTAATCTTTAGTGGGGAAGCTTTACCCATGTCTTTTATCCAAAAATGGATTGATTGTTATGGATTAAAGACAGGTTTAGCCAATCTTTATGGACCGACAGAAGCCTCAATTGATGTGACTTACCATATTATTACAGAACGTCCTGACGAACGCACCAGCAGCCAAATTCCCATCGGAAAAGCGATCGATAATGTCTATCTCAAAGTGTTGGATGATCAGATGCAATCTGTTAAACAAGGGGAAATGGGAGAACTTTGGCTTGGTGGCGTACAATTAGCATTAGGATACCTCAAAGATCCTGAAAAAACCGCTAAAGCGTTCTGTTCTAATCCTTTTTCTGATGTCTCTGGTGACTATATTTATCGGACAGGTGATCTAGTCAAGGAATTACCTGATGGTACGCTGGAATATCATGGACGTATCGATAATATGGTCAAAATTCGGGGTTTTCGCATTGAATTAGGGGAAATTGAGAGCATCTTAACCACTCATCCCAATGTACGGGAGGCCGCCGTTTTAGCTATTGATTACGGTGAAGGACAAAAACGATTAATTGCTTGTTTATCGGGGGATAAAATCAAAACCCGAGTTCTCAAAGCACATTTAGAGCAGAAACTCCCCCATTACATGATTCCTCAACGATTCGCTTGGTTTCCACAACTTGCTAAGAATCATAACGGAAAGTTAGACCGTAAAGCATTAGCCGCCGAATTACTTCCTTCTCCCACTGCTCCCTCTGCTCCCCCTACTCCTTCTCTTATCCCCCTTGGACCCGCACAACGTTGGTTAGTCAACTATTTTGAACCTCCCTATCAATGGTTGGGTTATACTCGTTTTCTCTATCATCAGTCTTTGAATCTTGATATTTTCAATCAAGCTGCTAATCTTTTGGTGCAACGTCATGAAGCTTTTCGGACGGTTTGCCTACAAAATCAAGGTAAATGGCAGCAATACTTGATCAATGATCCTCAACCTATCCTAGCAGAGTATTGGGATGGAAGCCACTTAACAGAAGCAGAACGTAATGCTAAAATTGAAGCTCAAATGTCAGATTTAGCTAAAAAAATCCAGATTGACCGTTGGCCACTTACTGCTACTCTTGTCGTTAAAGTTAGTCCCTATTGCTACGATGTTACGATGGTCGCTCACCACATCATTGCTGATATGTTAAGTGCAACCCTCTTGTTTAAGGAACTTTGGAGTGCCTATCATCAATTATTGGTAGGAAGTGATCCGACTTTTCCTAACCCTAATCCTCAGTCTTACTTAGATTTTGTGCAAGTCTTGAGGGATGAGGAGAAAAAAGGAACAATGAACGAACACTTGAATTATTGGAAGGAACAATTTCCTGATGCAGAGAGTCGCTTTGAAGTCCCCGTCGATCATGTCAAAGGCGCAAATATTGAAGCTTCTGCCGAAAGTGCGCGATTTGTCTTAAGTAAAGCGCAAACTAAACAGTTATTAAACCAAGGCAAGGCTTATTATCAGTCTAACTTTTATCCCATTCTTCTTGCTCCTTTATACCGTTTATTAGGTGATTGGAGTCAACGCAAACAGGTGGTTATCAGTCATCGTAGTCATGGGCGAGATTTAGGCGAAGGTCAGCCTTTTATGGAAAGTATGGGCAATTATGCTGTAAATTTTCCCATAGGCATTAATTTATCCACTTCTACGACTTGGGAAAAAACTATCAGTACCATCAATGAGCAGTTTGAAAGCTTACCAATGAATGGCGTAACTTATGATTGGATGGGTGAGTCTTTACCTGAATATCTCTATCCTGATAGTAATTTAACCCTAGTACGGGCTAATTATCTGGGAAATCGTTCGGTTCCTCTCTCTGACTTGTTTGAGTTTGTTTATGGCGAGCGCGACTGTCGTTTATCACCACCTGATCAAAAACGTACCACATTGATTGAATTCTTTTTCCTAATCATAGATGGTCAGTTAGAGATAAGAATTGAATATTCTCGTAATTTCCATCTTCCTACGACCATTCAAAAAATCGGACAAGATTATCTCATTCTTCTTGAGGAATTAGAGCCTATTGGCGTTGCTGATTCGTAACCGTTCGGGGGGGGTTGTCAAGCAGCCAGTGGCATTGACTCAGTGGCAGAACTCTCCTAGGGCAGAAGATAGGGTGAAGAACTTCCCTGACGAGATGCCCTAACCTCCCCGGTCATGAATTCCAAGACATTACAGTTCTGAGAACGCAGACTCGTCACTCATCGTTCGCTCATTTTTTCAAGGTGGAGAATGTACCAGACCAATCCTGAATCCGCCGTATTGACATCCTCACCGCCGTAAACGGACGGTGATTCCCAAACCTCACGATTTGGGTTTCTGCTTCTTTCCCTTGCGGGGTTCCGCACCTGCCGCCCCAGTTTTACTCTGTTCTGGTCTTATGGTCGCGAACCGGACTGACACCGCAAGCCCTGCGGCCAAAATATTTTTACTGGCGTTAATATCTCGGTCATGGTGTGTCCCACAGTCTGGACAGTCCCACTCTCGAATATTTAACGGCATTTTCTCAGCAATATACCCGCAATTACTACACCGCTTAGAACTGGGAAACCATCTATCTATTTCGAGGTAATTTCTCCCATACCAACGGCATTTA
>VYLT01000113.1_pt1 | contig 19430 bp, 19 predicted proteins | sample 5114261 | NCBI WGS metagenome assembly VYLT01 (sample SAMN12291815, study PRJNA351875) | freshwater metagenome | isolation source: freshwater lake | place: USA: Michigan, Little Long Lake | collected 2011-07-12 | reverse complement strand
CGGTGTTTCAGGGTGAAAAAGTCCCTGCCGATAAGAAAGTCCTCTCACTGGAACGAGGTTGCAAAACCGTTGCCGTACTGATTCAAACGCCACTCGCAGGGTATTGGGAAGAGTCGCGATTCATCCCGAAACCCGGTGAAGTGGTCGATGAAAATAATCGCGGGCGTTTGGCATTCCAACTCGCCGGAAACATCGTAGCTTATGCAACGGGTCTCGAACCCCCTCAACCGAAACTCAAAACACCGAAGCTCATTGATCCGAGTGACGACAAAACTACTGCGATTCGTTACACCATTGAACTTGCCCAAGTCAAACACGATGGCGGCGATTGGCAACCCGCCCCGCGTGCGATACGTTCACTGGCATCACACATGCGTGACAAGTTCAAACTCGACGTTGCCCTAACCAAACAAGATTTGAGCTTGAACAGCCCAAAGCTGTTCGATTACAAGTTTCTCTACATGCACGGTCGCACCCGTTTCACAATGGATGCCAACGAACTCGAAAACCTGAGGGGTCACATCGAAACGGGTGGGATGCTCTTTGCCGATGCCTGTTGCGGGAAAAAGGAATTCGACGAATCGTTCCGCGAAATGGCGAAGAAACTCTACCCCGATAAGAAGCTCGAAATCATCCCCGAAGACGATTTGCTCTACTCCGAAAAGCTGACCGGTGAAGCAATCCGAATGGTCCGTTGCCGAACCGAAAAAGAGGATGGCACTGCCAACGATAAATTCATTGAAGTGAAACCGCAACTCGAAGGGATCAAGATCGACGGTCGTTGGGTCGTAATCTATTCCCGTTACGACATCGGCTGTGCCCTCGAGAAAAATAAATCGCTTGCGTGTCTTGGGTATCACCCCGATGACGCTGCTCGGCTCGCCTCTGCTGCCTTGATGTATTCGCTACGGAAGTAAGTTACTTTCCTATTCCGTAGATTTTGTTATGCACTTCGCACTTGGGTTTGAGTTTCTTAAACCCTTCGATTCCACGATCTGAAACACCGTTGGTCATCATCCCCACGAATTCTAACGATTCCATTTTTTCCAACGTATCAAACACCCCGTTGGTCACTTGGCATCGGCCCATATTCAGGACCTTGACCTTTTTGAGTTTCGCGAGTTCGGTTACATCAGCACTTTTTAGGTCTGCCCCTTCAAAGATAAGGGTTTCGAGATTCTCGAACTTAGCGAGGTGATCGACTCCCGCTTTGGAAAGATCGGCCCCCCAAAGATTGAGCGATTTGAGTTTCAGATTGGGTTTGAGAGCCAGAACTTGTTTGTCGATGTTGACATCGCCGAGGCCAAATCGTCGCATACCCGTGATCGATAAGGATTCGAGATTCTCAAGTGCGTTGAACTCTTTCATGTCATCTGGTCGCAAAACTGTTTCGGATAAACTCAGTTCTTGAAGTTGTGTCAGTTTGGCGAGCGATTTCACGGCGTCAGCAGATCGAAGTCCCCCTTCCATGTACAGGAATTTTAGACCCTTGAGATTTTCGATTCCTGCTAACGATTCAAACCCGCGGCGATAAGCCGAATGAATTTCGAGTTTGGTCAGGTTCTCGAAACGGGCTAATTCCCTGAATGCGTCTTCGTTTTTATCTTCGTTGTTGAAGTGTTGGAACGAATAGACCTCGTCGGGTATCGTTGGTTGCTTCCCCTCTTTGGTGCGAACAACCGTCAGCAGGTGCAACATTTTTAGACGGGCAAGTAACTGATAAACCTCCCCTGTTTGAAGGGAATAGGGAATCTCTAAAGATTCGAGTTTCTTGCATTGGGCAAGCTCTTTAAGACCCGATGCAGTGAGCTTTCGCCCCCAGATTCGCAAGTGTCGAAGTTCGGGTGCTTTGGCGATTTCCCTCAGACAATCATCGTCTAAGTTTGCCAAAGAAACGGTCAGATGCGTGAGTTTCTTAAAATGCCGGAGTTCTTTAAGCCCTTGAACAGTAACAAGGCTCTCTCGAATCTCTAAGAGGGAAAGGTTTTTCAGGTAGATCAGTTTCTCGATATCGTCGTTGGTGATCGATCCGCCTTCGAGTCGCAATCCGAACGGGACATCGACTTTGGGCAGGGTAAGTTCTTTGATCTGTGCTGTTGAAAAACCGGGAAAGCCTTGATCGCCGACTTGGAAGCCCGCCCGAAACTGAAAGCTCGTTTGCTCCTCTTTTTCCTTGATGAAAGCGCCCGACGTGAACTTGAACTTCTCGTATTTCTCAATCGTTTCTGGGTCGATCAGTTTGACACTCTTTTTGAGTTCAGGGGTTTCAGAATAGGCGAAGTTGGCAAACACCACGCCAAAACAAGCCAAACAAAATGCACGCATTGGGGAATCCTCGGACAAAAGGTAGAAGATGAGAGGGTATCGCAAATCCACCCCGTTCGCAAGCCCTTCCAGCCCACCCATCTTCCGATTTTGATCGAAAAACTCGACCGACTTCGAGAAAAATAAAGTATGCCCCTTTACTTTCGGTGTGTTATGGACGTATATTAACAACATGAATCGCGGCGTGGAGCAGCCCGGTTAGCTCGCCAGGCTCAAGCGAGATCAGTTACGTGGATACCAAACGTAAAGGTGATGTGGCTGAACAAGCGGTGATCTTAAAAGCACTCCAACAAAACTGGAATGTCCTAAAACCAATAGGTGATAGACTTCCTTACGATCTTGTTTTTGAAATCAACAAGGTCTTTGTTCGGGTTCAAGTAAAGTCAGCGTGGTTTTCTGATTCTGATGATGCGTTTTTGGTCGATAACCGTCGAACTCAAACAAATCGCAGAATAATGAAACGTTCAAAGTACGAATCTGATGATTTTGACTTTGCAATCGTTTTCATCGAAGACCTGTTTGTGTTTTACATTCTCCCTATCGATGTTTTCACTAGTTACGCAAGTTCGATTTGCTTTGTTGAATCGGATAAACGTCAACGTCAACCTCGAACCGCAAGTTTTCGAGAATCTTGGAATCTGATCTCATTGTGGGCTGCACAGAAGGAAACTTTTGTGTGAACATCTGTCAAATTCGGGGAAGCCTCTTTGCGGTGGTGATCCCGAGCCAAGCTTCTGAAGAAATTCAGTCGAAGGTGTAGAGACTTGATGGCAGACATCTTAACAACCTCCAAGAGAAATCTTGATTGTTGAAAGATGAAGGGAAAGTCCAGACCACAAACCCGAAAGGGCAGTGAAAACTGTAGTGGTACGCATAACCTGGAGGTCATAGGTTCAAATCCTATCGCCGCAACTAACCAATTTAGGGATGTTGATTATGGTTTAACCACCTTAATCAACATCCCTTTTTTATTACTCCCTCATCCAACTAAAAACCAAAACCAAAATTTCGCTTTTGTCTTCTCTGCGTCTTTGCGTCATCTAAGTTATTGCCTTTCTGCATTGCTTTTTCGGGCTTTCTCATTGCAGAAAAAATTTGCCAGACTCCGACCTTCCTCAGCAAAACCCATTCACCCGGCGTTGGTTTAATTTCGGCGTAACCAGATGGCACTTCCGGGGTCGGTGACCCCTTTCGGGAAAAGTTCGCTTGCTTGGGTGCGGTGATTGTTCAAGAGGTAACTCATCCAAAGGTGGATCGAGAATGCCGAGTTAAATTGAAGGAACGCTCGGACGAAGTAGGGTTCGTTCCACGCTATGCCTCTTTCGTACCAGCTTTGGTCGAACTCGAAAGGCCAATGAATATCGTGAACATGAACAAAACAACCGGAACCAATTCGCGGAACCGCCTCGAAGAAAAGGTAGTTCACATCGGCACCAAGCGCTCCAACGTGCGAGGAGTCGATAAACAAAATATCGTTTTCGCTCAACTCGGCAAAGATTTTCGGGTCGATCTCTTGCACTTTTTGGGCACGCACCTCACAGCGTTTTTTATCTTCGTCGGTTAATAAGGAAAGTAACCGTTCGGGGTATGGGTCGATAAAGGTCAAACGGGTCTGCGAATTTTTGTCGAGGGCATCGAGCATCAACGCCGACGAGAACCCCGAACCCACTTCGATAATTCGTTTGGGTTGGTGCTTCCTGATAATCGCTTGGAGCATCCGAGCCTCGCCCTCTTCGTACCACGTCTGCTTGGTGAAGTATCGCAAACCCGGTTGAGGTTGTTCCGAGTAGGGAAAGGGTTCGGTATGCGGAACTAATTCTCGCAAGTTTTGCAACTGCGATTCGATGGCGAGATCGATTCCCGGAAGCGATTCGTAATCAGTGCGAAAAAGGGTCTTTGCATTCTTTCGGAAATCATCGTAACCCGGTAGCGGCCAACCATAATCACCGCGACGCCCGTCAATCCTCGGACTGCCGGTAAAGTGTTGGGCTAACTTTCTGTAGATGTATTGATAGCCGGGAAGCCAACGTAATCCTTTCACGGGACACCAAAGGTAAGGTCATATTGAGACACTATGCAAAGCACACCCCTGTAAGAATAGCGAGTCGATCTTCAGAAAAAGCAAAATTTCACAAATGCCCGCAAGCGTTACCTTCCACGCGATCTCCGTACAATATGGAATAACACACGGAGAATCGGTATGGATCGGACGGGCGAACTTGGTCAGATTGCAGAGAATTTGGGCATCGGGCATTATCATCGTCATGTGCTGCTTTGCACGGGTGACAAATGCTGCTCGAAAGAAGAGGGCGAAAAAGCATGGGACGCCCTCAAATCGGAACTCAAGGATAAGGGACTTTCTCTCGGAACCGGTCCCAATGCCTGCTACCGTACAAAGGTCGGCTGCCTGCGAGTCTGTAAAGGTGGCCCCATCGCTGTCATTTATCCCGAGGGGACATGGTATCAAGACATGACCGCCGACCGCATCTCCCTGTTAGTGCAACAACACCTTATCGAAGGCAAACCGATACAGGAGCTGGTGTTCGCAGAGAATCCGTTGCCGAATGAGGGGGAGTAGAATTGTTAGACCGGAGCGCAAGATACGGAAGGGTCTTTATCAAGCCAAAAAACGTTGCTCGCGCACCGGTCTAACAAAACCTTTCTCCCTTACGTCACCGCATTCATTCCGTATTTCTCTTTCAAGGCTGCGAAGCGTTCGCTGCTGATTTTGTTTCCACTTAGGGCGAGCCAATTGAGCTTGGGTAGGTTTTCGGTTTCGAGCAGGGCATCGGCACCAGCATCGGTTATTCCTCGGTTGCTCAGGGTGATCGATTCGAGGTTTTTCAAGTAGCGAGATTTGACTAACTCGAAGACCCCTTCATCGCCGAAACTGGATTTGGCATCAGAACGGGAGCCGTCAGCCCAAAGGTCGATCACTCGCAGTTCGCTGGCTTGTGGTGAACAGAGGGCTTTTGCGACCCCTATTCCAAGATTGCACGACCGCAAGTAAAGCGTTTCGAGTTTGAATTGTTTGGATTTGAAAAGCTCGGTAAACCCTTCGTCGGTGATTTGCGTTTCCCAAAGGTAGAGCCGTTTCAGGTTTCGGAACTCTCGGTTTTGGGCAATTTTTCGGACCCCTTCGTCGGTAATGTCACGGCTTCCGCCGAGGTTCAACAGGCGTAGCGTATTCGAAAACGGGGCACTACAAATTTTCTCGACACCCACATCAGTTACGCGATTACTCCACGCACTGAGGACTTCCAGATTGTTACACCCTTCGCAAGCAATCAACGGGTCCAAAGTGGTGTCGGTCAATCCGACGTTATAAAGACGAAGATATTCCACTTGTTGAAGATAGGGGGAACCAAAAAAGGTCTGGAAATTTTCGGAAGAACCCAGCAATCCATCGAGGCCAAACCCACGCAATTTCGAGACAGCTTCTGTTTGGGAAAAGAGGTTCAATTGCTCCATGCTTCCCCAAAGATTGATTTTTGTCAGGGGTTGTTTTTGGGTAAAGAGTTTATGCCCATGCTCGATAAATTGATCGAACGATAGTTTAAGCTGTCCAATAAACCCTCGGTCGAAGGCTTCTTCAGCTAGGGTGTTGAGAAAATTCTTTTTCCGGTTAAACCATCGGCTGTAAGAGGCAATCCAGCGACGACGTTCGGTCGCCCCTGCCGTTTTGAAAAGGTTCTTGGATTTGTTTGAAAGCTCGGCATAACGGGTTGTGCCGTCGATGGCTTTGGCTTTGGCGACCTGCGTGCGAATGAACTCCGCACGGGTTTCATCGTTGTGTTCTTCAAGCCAGTCGGCGTAGATCAAGCGGCGTGCATCATCACGAGGATTCTCAATGATTCCTTGCAAGAGTGCTTCTTGATCTTCGTTGACGATCCGTGCCATTGCGCTACCTCATGGGGTTCGTGATTCCGTCAACCGGTATAGGTCTTCATTATATTTTCGCTGGTGAATGCCGTTTCGACAACACCCGATGCCAAGACCTTTCGATTTAACAGCGTGACGGCATCGAAATAGGTCTTCACCGTTTGAAGGTCGTGATGAACGACAACAAGGGTTTTGCCCGAGGTTCGCAGATCGTGAAGAATTTCGACGATGGCTTTCTCGGTAACGGCATCGACGCCCTGAAAAGGTTCGTCCATCAAGTAAAGGTCGGCATTCTGAGCAAGGGCACGAGCAAGGAAGACCCGTTGCTGTTGCCCGCCCGATAATTGGCCGATCTGTCGTTGTTTCAGGTCACCTAAGCCTACACGTTCGAGAGCTTCGTGCGTGCGTTGCTTCTCGGCTTGTTTGGGACGACGAAACCACCCAAGCAAACCGTAGGTACCCATGATCGCAACATCCCAAACGGTGGCTGGAAAATCCCAATCGACGGAAGCACGTTGCGGAACATAAGCCACACGAACCCGATTTTCTCTCAGTGACCCACCAAAGAAAGATACCCTACCCTCTCGAACGGGGATCAACTCAAGGGCAGCTTTGAGGAGTGTCGATTTCCCTGCCCCGTTCGGTCCAACGATAGCTTGGATAACACCCGAAGAAATATCGAGGTTCACGTTATCCAATACGACTTTCTCACGATAAGCCACCGTAAGATTCTCGACGGAAAGAACCGACTGCGATTGCATAAAGGTATTATAGCCGTGTGAAAGGATTGTGGTTAGTAGTTGGTGGATAGTTGAAGAGAAATGCTCGATATGAGTCAATTGCGATCGCCCCAAACTTCGTTCGCTTCGCTTTCGCCCTTGACAGTGTTGTGCTCTTCATTCAAGATAATCACATCTGTTTCGTTTATGTTTGAGGATTCCCCATGCGTGGTTTGCTTGGCTCGTGCCTGTTGGTTAGTATTGCGTTGCTGAGTTCTTCGCAGATGGGTTGCTCGCCACAGAAGGGACCAAACGGAAAAGGTGCAGGAAACACAGCCGATCCTCTCACGGTCGATCCCGGCTCTCCGATCTTTGAGCGAGTGGAATACGCTGCTTTTTCGGGTGACTCGGCGGGTGACTTTATCGTCGTACCCGCAGGTCACTTAACAGCCCCCTACCGGCAGGAGATTTCCAGTCAGGTCGATGGCACGATTGATTGGATTGGTGCCGAAATCCCCGAAGCCGACGTGAGTAAGTACGACAAGCGGGACATTTACAAACACGAATCGGCCAAGAAATTTTACCGCCGACTTCAACGGGGCGACCTTGTCAACCAAGATCAAATCGTTGTGATCTTCGATGAAAATCAAGCCCGATTTGAGATGCTCGGGGTCAAGGCCAAGTTAGATGGGGCAAAACAATCGGAAAAGGCACTTGATACCGTTGTAAAATCCCTCGACAAGCAATTAAAGAAACTACAGGAGGGTGGCGATGCGGTCCCCAGACTGGAAATGTTCAGACTGGAAGCGGAAGTGAATCGATACATCTCCGAATACGTTACCCAAATTGGGATTGCAACGAGCGCAAAAGCTGATCTCGAAAAGTTTGAACACAAACTCACCCAACACGTCTTACGTTCTGCAATCACTGGCGAAGTTGTCTCGATCAATCGCAATGAGCGGGAATCGATTCGCTCAACCGACCTTGTGATGGTCGTTCAAGATTTTTCACGGCTTCGAGCCGAGGGAAGTGTGAAGATCGAGTATCTCTCGCGTATTCGCAAAGGGGATGAAGTTTTCTTCGAGGTCACCCGTTACCAATCTGCAAGCGAGGTCGATACCTTTGCCCAACACACCCCGAATCGGCCGATTATGGCCGTTGCGGTGGCGAAAGTGGGTGAGCAGCACCTGATTATTTCGAGCGGAGAAGATGGTTGGGTTCGTGTGTGGGACCGAAATAAGAAAGTCTTGCAATCGTGGAAAATGCCCTCTAATGTGCGTTCCCTTGCGGTCGCTAAACATGAACCAACGGTTTTAGTCCCCTCGGATTCCGGCGATTTACACTTGTACGATCTTTCAAATTTGAGCAAAGACCCTGCGCGTAAACTCGAACCCAAAGCCGATGGCATCGTTACCGCAGTAGCCCTTTCTCCTGATGGGGGATGGGCAACCATTGCCGATGAACGTGGCATTCACCTTTACGACACTCGGAACGGAAAACGCAAATATACCCTGCCGAGTAAAGCCCACCATAGCCAAGTGACCCAACTGACGATTACCCCACAAGGGCGATTGATTTCCGTAGGTAAAGAACCTTCGGTGTTGGTGTGGGAGTTGGGCGAGAAAGGCGCTCGTCTCGAACAGCGTTTCGATTCTCGTATTGGCGATGTGACGGCACCTGCCATCAGCGACGACGGCAACCGGCTTTATTTGGACACCGATAAAACCCGTTTGGATGTAGTTCATCTCGGCGAAGCTCGACGCGAACGCTCGTTGAACCTCACCAGCGATGGGGCACGCTTTAACACGTTTTCGGTACTCTCACCCGAAGTCGGCACAACGAAAGAGCGATTGCTTCTGAGTGCAGGCGCCTCCGAAGGAGTCGTGCATTTATTCAAGGCCCCCTCTACCAAAGAACGTGGTAGCGAAGTTGTGCGATATGTGACGAAGTCGAACTCACCTGCAACCGCAGCAGCTTTCTCAACCGATGCGAAATCGAAGGATGCCTTTTTCGTTGTCGGGACCAAGAAAGGGGATATACACATTTGGGGCCTTCCCCAAGAAGCCGAACTCAATAACGAATACAAGAGCCGTTTGACTTATCTCGATAAGACAACCGATTCGAGTGGGCGTACCGCTCGAATTTCGGTCGATCTCGAAAACCCCAAACTTCCTAACGGCGATTATTTATTCCGTCCGGGTAGCACAACAACTCTGATCCTCAAGGCCCGATAGAACCTATGATCGACATTCAGAACGTCACCAAGAAGTACGGCGGAAAAACGGCTATCAGCAACCTGACGCTCAAAATCCCCGAAGGCGAGGTTTTCGCATTCTTGGGACCAAACGGGGCCGGAAAAACCACGACGATCAAGATGTTGTGCGGACTCCTCTTCCCTACCGAAGGAAGCATCTCGATAGGAGGGTTCGACGTTCGCACTAATGGCGATCAAGCACGGGCATTGATAAGCTACGTCCCCGATCAACCGTACCTTTACGAAAAGCTAACGGGTCGTGAATTCCTGCAATTTATCTCCGACCTTTACGGGTTACCCAAAGCGAAAAGCGAAAAGAAAATGGCCGAGGTCATCGAACTATTTTCACTTCAAGAGTTTGTCGATGACCTCACAGAACGCTACTCGCACGGCATGCGCCAACGAACGGTCTTTGCAGGGGCATTGATTCACGAACCTAAGTTGCTCATCACTGACGAACCGACCGTCGGCCTCGACCCGAAGAGCATACGCGAACTCAAAGACCTTTTCCTCAAGCAAGCGAAACTCGGCACGACAATCTTTCTTTCGACCCACTCGCTGGATATTGCCCAAGAACTCGCCAATCGTATAGGCATCGTCGAACATGGTAAATTGATCGGTTGCGGCACTCTCGAACAGCTACGCGGACAAGCCTCACTCGCTGGCTCGCTCGAAGAGGTATTCTTGAAATTGACGGAAGAAGCACAAAAGAGTAGTGGATAGTGGATAGTGAAAAAAGAGGAGTGGGTGATCTTTCGAACGCCTCGTAAATAATTTGCCTTCTTTGGCTTCACTGTCAACTATCCACTGTCAACTATCCACTACTCGTTATAAGCTATCAACACCACGCTCCCGGAACTCTACGGCGTAAGACATGGCCTCTTCGGATCGAGAACGCACGCTGAAGTTTGCTCAAGACGTTGCGAACTCGCAATTGCTTTCCCCAGCCGAGGGGCAGATACTTCTTTCTCAAGCCCAATCCCCTGAAATTGATGCTGAAGCCCTTGCCAAAAGCCTTGTGAAAAAAGGTTTGCTGACTCCTTTTCAGGCAAAGCAAATTTGGCGTGGAAAGACCGCAGAGTTGTTTGTTAACCAATATGTACTCCTCGAAAAAATCGGCGAAGGGGGAATGGGTGAGGTGTTCCGTGCGAGACACCTTCGCATGGGACGGGAAGTAGCCATCAAGATCATTCGACGCGAAAAGCTCGATAATCCCGATGCCGTGAAACGCTTCCATCGCGAGATACGAGTTGCCGCCCAACTCTCGCACGAAAATATCGTCATGGCGTACGATGCCGACCAATTCGGCGATAATCACTTCTATGCGATGGAATATGTGAACGGCCCTACCCTGTCGCATTTGGTTCGGGAGAGCGGTGTTTTAAGCGTCGAGAAGGCATGTAATTACATTCGCCAAGCAGCACTCGGCTTGCAACATGCCCACGAAAAGGGAATGGTGCACCGGGATATTAAGCCGGGAAATTTACTTGTCGGACCGGGTGAGGTTATCAAGATTCTCGATATGGGGCTTGCCCGTGCCGAGACGCAAAACCTCGGCGATTCAGTGAATCGAATTACCCAAGATGGTTTGGTTGTCGGAACACCCGATTACCTTTCGCCAGAGCAAGCACGCAACCCGAGTTTGGCAGACACACGCTCGGACATTTATTCGCTTGGTTGTGCGTTTTACTTTCTCCTTGAAGGTCAACCCCCGTTTGGTGGCGGAAACCCAACCGAGAAACTGATGAAGCATGCAACCGAAAAATTCCCCACACCCAAACGAGCCGACGTTCCTGAGGGAATCAAGCAAATCCTCAAGAAGATGACCGCACGCGATCCCAAAGATCGTTACCAAACCCCGAACCAAGTGGCTTTGGCGCTGGCTCCCTATGCGTCGGGTACGGCAAACCACCAAATACTCCCACCACCCCTTGTCGAACCGATGCCCGAACTAATTCTGGCACCGACGATGAAGCATGCTCGCGTCGAAATCGAACCCCAAACCGATAGCCGTTTTGCAATCAACGTCGATTCCGAAGCCGATCTCCCCACACCCGGAAGCAAGGTGAAAACTTACGCAATCATCGGGGTACTCATTGCGTTATTCTTGGTGGGTGGAGCAGCAATCGCCCTTGTGATTGTCATGGCGAAATAATACCAATTGGTCGGACAATTTTTGGGCAATTTTCTCAACCTTCCGTAATACGTCGTCGCAAGCATCGCATCAGGTCGTCCGTTGCTGACGAGTTTTCAGATTCGAGCAACGCCACTAATCGGCTTGCTTGTTGAGGGGTGATCCACTCGACCTTCCAGCCTGAAACTGGATCGTAAGCGTGCGACAAAAGGTAAATCCAACGCCGGTCCGAATTAACCACCTCCGTCGGGATACCGCATTCCACAAGAATCCCCCGATGAGCCAAACGCCAACGCGAACCCGTCACTCCAGATTCTTCTGAACGCTGAAAACTCATAAGGGGTTACTCCTACGTTATCCATAGATTGTGGCAGGCTTGCTCGTAGCAGTCTTCGAGGTTCAGCGGGATTGCTCTTCGGGGTGAAATCCAAAGCGGGAGAATGGGGAGAGGATTCCCGATAACGAGCGGAAAAGGCCACGTTTGCAGAATCATTTTATCGTCTTGAGGATGCCAGCGACAGGATACGGCATAAAGATCAGTTGCTTGCTCGCTGAAAGTATCATCTCGTTGGTTTAGAAACTGGAGCAACTCGGTATAAAGATTGGCTTGTCGTGTGGTGACCACATCGATAATACTCACCGCCACACCCTGTTTGAGGAGCGAGACACATTTGCTCACAAAGGCAAAACGATGCTCTGCCCGATCCTTATTCGCGGGGCTAACCAACTCGATTGCAGCAACCAACTGCCGTCCTCGTTTGGCATCGTAAATGCGAATCTCGAAAACATCCTCGTTGTTTGTACAGGATACCCTACTCTCTTCGATTTGCGAACCTAAATGAACCGTCGGTGCAGCCACATACCCATTCGGAAGCGTCGTTCGTAATAGCCTCAAAATTTCGCTCGGCCACATCCCAAAAAGAGAATCCCAAGAGGCACGTAAATCCGTCGGCGGGCGAAAGTGGTCGCGTAGCGGCATGGCGTTTCTCGCGGTGTGGTTGAGTTATTGTATCACAGGACGAATCATTCGGAAGTCATCTCACCACTCATCGGCTTGACAGCAAAGATATCGAGAACGTAGAATAACTGAATCACCACCGTAAACATAAGGGGAAGTACACCATGCAAACAATCGTCGGGCCACAAATTGAGATGGCTATCCGGCACGGTTTGTTCATTCGGGAAAACTTCGTGCAATATCCTTGGAGGAATGCTGTCCCTTTGGAGTATCCTCGGTCGAATGTGGGAGATTCAGCACCGATAGTTGAAGTTGAAGAGAAGCTCTTAGAAGGTTACGTTCGCAACTGTTTGGATTTCTTCAAAAATACAGTGAAAGATATTGGTCATTGGAAAAAGCCAACGACAGCGACGACATCCTATGATTTCTGGTTTGCGTATTCTTGTTATTTGCTTCTGGGCATTTTGGACGATAATCTGAAAACTGCCGTTAAAGAGATCCACAAGCTGGAATCTCAAGAACGAACCATCACCGGAGCAGACGCTGCGATCAAAGCCCAACAATGGGCCGAAAAGATGCTGGGATTCTTTCGACAACATTGGATGATTACCGAAACGGAACAACTTTTCAAGAATCCCCCCACTAACAGACCCGAAAGCGAATTCATCCCGATTGACGAAGCTATCAAGAACTGGGCTTCCAAAACCTCGGAAAAGTAGAAATGGAACCCCAGATATTCATTCCTCAAGAGTGGGCTGCACTCGCAGAAACTTGGCAAATTAGCCACGAACTTTGGGGACGTTTATTGGTTGCAATACGCGACTTCTTAACCCAAAATCCGGAGAATGCTTCTGGGCAGAGCGTTCCTTTGATCAGCTACCCCGACGGGAAACACGTTGACCGACACGAATCGACAATCACGTTGAACGAAGGGAATCTGAGTCACATCTTTCGGTTTGTTTACACCACAAATCCGTTAAGATTGCAGACCCTTCTGCATACTTGGTGTGGCCCAAGCGAAGACCTAGAAATCAATCCTGACGACATTCTTGGCGACGTGTTTGGCACGGATACTTAAGCGAATTCATCCCGATTTCCGTCCCCGCTTGTTAATCTGGGCAAACTGACCTTTTTCACCTCCCTGAAAATTTCGTTGACTCTCTCCCTTTTTCCGGCTACATTATCCATTAACCCCCGATAGGTGGGTTTATGCGCTTGTGGTATGTACCTGCCGATACCTTCTCTTCAGGTATCACTTACCTTTATCTTTGGAGACTTCGTTAATGAAGCCTGTGACTTGGAAAGATGATCCATCCCATTTCTCTGCCCCAACCCGACGCACGATGTTGCAAGTCGGTGCTGCAACGGGACTTGGTCTCACACTCGAAGGTTTCTTCCGTGCGAAGGCCAATGCTGAAACCAAGACCTACGAGAGCAAAGAAGGCAAAGCCAAAGCCGTGATCCATATCTTCCTTCCGGGGGGTTCGGCTCACCAAGATACTTTCGACCCCAAACCCAATGCACCGATTGAATATCGTGGCGAAATGGGTTGGATCAAAACCAAACTCGACGGCGTTGTTTTCAACGAACACCTCAAGAAGACTGCCGATATTGCAGATAAATTGACCATCGTTCGCAGCATGACTCACGGCGAAGCTGCTCACGAACGCGGCACGCACAATATGTTCACCGGTTACCGACCCAGTCCGGCCCTTTCGTATCCTTCGTTGGGTGCGGTTGTGAGCCACGAATTCGGTGTGCGAAATAATCTTCCTCCGTATGTGTGCATCCCTTCGATGCCAACCACCTATGCAGGTAGTGGATACCTTTCGAGCAAATATGCTCCGTTCTCGCTCGGTTCGGATCCGGCAAACCCCGGCTTCACCGTTCAGGATTTGAGCTTGCCGGGCGGTGTGGACGACAAACGATTCACTACTCGTAAGAACATTCTCGAAGCCGTGAACGATCACTTCGCCACCAAAGAGAAGTCGGACAACATTGCTGCAATGGATACCTTCTATCAACAAGCCTATGCGTTGATCTCTTCGCCCAAAGCGAAAGAAGCCTTCAACATCAACGCCGAAGATGCCAAACTCCGCGACGCTTACGGACGTAACGCTGCTGGTCAACGAATGCTCATGGCTCGTCGATTAGTGGAGTCGGGTGTGCGTTTCGTCTCGCTGACCTACGGCGGATGGGACATGCACGCGAACATCAAAGCCAGCATGGGCGGGCAGCTTCCAGCATTCGATCAAGCCTTTGCAGCCTTGATTAGCGATCTCGCCACACGTGGGATGCTCGATAGCACCCTCGTCATGGTTTCCAGCGAGTTCGGTCGTACCCCCAAGATCAACCCGACCGCAGGCCGCGACCACTGGCCGAAGGTCTTCACCGTTGTTCTTGCAGGGGGCGGTATCAAGAAGGGCTTTGCTTACGGAACCTCCGATGCCACCGCAACCGAACCCGAAGACAATCCTTTGACCGTCGAAGATTTGGCATTCACCGTGTACAACTGCTTGGGCATCAATGCCGACAAAGAACTCATGGCACCGGGCAACCGACCCATCGAGATCGTTGACGACGGCAAAGTCGTGAAAGAATTGCTGGCGTAATTTTGTTTGCTGTCGCCCACATCACCTTAAATTCAACCAACCTTTGAAATAAACTCCATGTATCGACTCTCACTATTGGCCCTCTGTTTTTCGATCACGGCGATTCACGCTGCTAACCCTTCTCTTGGAAGTGTGACCCCTCGGGGTGTGCAGCGTGGAATCGAATCGGTGATTAACCTGAACGGTGGAAACCTCGCCGATGCCCAAGAGGTGATTTTCTATCAACCGGGTTTCACCGTAACGAAACTTGAAGTCGTGAATCCGACCTCGGTCAAAGCAACGGTGAAGGTTGCCCCTGATGCTCGTCTCGGTGAGTATGGGGTGCGTGTGCGAACCCTGAGCGGTGTCACCGAAATGAGGACACTATGGGTCGGCGCCCTTCCGATTGTCGATGAGAAAGAACCGAATAACGATTTGGCAACAGCTCAGAAAATCCCGATGAACACGACCGTTCACGGCATTGCCAATAACGAGGACGACGACTTCTACGCTGTTGAAGTGAAGAAAGGTCAGCGTATCTCGGTGGAAGTCGAAGGGATGCGTTTGGGTACCAGCTTCTTTGACCCATATATCGCTATCCTTGATGCCAAACGTTTCGAGCTGGCCAGCTCCGACGATACTCCATTACTCAAACAAGATGGGCATCTTTCGATTCTCGCCCCTGCCGATGGCACTTATTATGTGCAGGTTCGTGAGACCTCGTATGCAGGCAACGGGGCGTGCTACTATCGTTTGCATATTGGATCATTCCCGCGACCCACTGCAATTATCCCTGCCGGTGGCAAGCCGGGCGAAGAAGTCGAAGTGCGATTCCTCGGCGACCCTTCAGGGGAGATTCGTCAAAAGATCAAACTGCCGACCGCGATTCCCGAAGACGGCAAATACGAAATCTTCTGCCAAGATGCTCAAGGGATTTCGCCCTCAGGTATGCCTTTCCGCCTCATCGATTTACCAAATGCTTTTGAAGCCGAACCCAACGATGACGTGAGCAAAGTCCCTCCGATAGGTTCTGCTCCGATTGCCCTTCACGGGATTATCGAGAAGGATGGCGATATTGATTTCTTCCGATTCACTGCCAAGAAGGGCCAAGTGTTCGATGTGAATTGCTTTGCTCGTCGGCTCGGCTCTCGGCTCGATTCCGTGATGTACATGGGTGCTGTCGGTGGCGGGGTTTTCGCAAGCAACGACGATTCCGGCGGACCCGATTCTTATTTTCGTGTGACTATTCCAAACGATGGCGAGTATTGGGTTCAAGTGACCGATCACCTCAAGAAAGGGGGTGTCGATTACTTCTACCGTGTCGAACTCAAGCCGGTCGTTGCTCAAACGAATACCACAATCCCGCAATATCAACAGTTCTCGCAAACCCGTCAAGCTGTGTCGGTACCGAAAGGGAATCGGATTGCCAAACTCATCAGCGTCGAGCGACGCGATTGGGGGGGCGATCTTGCTTCAACCGTCGAAGGGCTGCCCACAAAGGTGACTGTTGCAACGGAAGCTATTCCCGCTAACCTGAGTGTGATTCCTTATGTGTTTGAAGCTGCTGCCGATGCTCCTCTCGGTACGGGATTGCTCAGGTTCAACACCAAACCCGTTGACGATAAAATCACGATGGGAAGCAACTTCTCACAACGTGCCGAACTGGTTTACGGTCCGAATAACCAACCGTTCGTTGGGCGCACCGAATCGCGTGCGGTGCTGACCGTTGGCGATGCCGTACCGTTCAAAATCTCGATTGTTGAACCGAAAGTTCCCCTCGTTCAAAACGGGTCGATGCAACTGAAAATTGTCGCCGAACGTACCGGCGATTTCAAGGGTGCTATCACCATACTCCCGCTCTACAACCCGCCGGGGGTTAGTGCTGCTGCCAGCGTAACCATTCCCGAAGGCCAAAACGAAGTGCTTCTGCCCATGAACGCAACGGGTAACGCTCCCTTGCGAAAATGGCGTTATGTGGTACAAGGCTTCGCCACTGTTGGCAACGGCCCCGTTTGGGTGTCGTCGCAGTTGGCAACGATTGAAGTTGCTGCTCCCTACCTCGCTGCGACCATAGAACGTGGAGCCGTCGAACAGGGTAAAGAAACTCAAATGTTTGTCAAATTAACGAATGCCAAACCTTTTGCAGGGAATGCCAAGATCAAGATCATCGGCTTACCGACCAAGACTTCGTTCCCCGCAGAACTCGAAATTAACAAGGACACCAAAGAGATTGCCTTCCCCATCAAAGTGGAACCCACTGCACCCGCAGGGATTCACCGCAACCTCTTCTGCCAAGTCGCCGTGATTGAAAACGGCGAAACGATCCTACACAACGTCGGCTCATCAGAACTTCGTATCGATGTCCCGCTCCCACCCAAGAAAGACGCACCCGTCGCTGTCACCCCAATGCCGATGCCCATGCCCACCCCAATGGGTATGCCTCCCAAACGCCTCACACGATTGGAGCAACTCCGACTCGAACAAGAAGAACGCGAAAAGGCAATGAAAATGGGAATGGGCGGCATGACCCCTGCACCAGAGCCGAAGAAGAATTAGGGAGAGTGGATAGAAAAGACAATCCTTGTGCGAACATCTTCAAATTTGTGAGGCCCTAAAATGTCCGAAGAAAAGGAAAAAGAAAAAAGCCAATCCTCCAAAGTCACGATTTTCGTGGCGATCATTGGCGTTATCGGTTCGATTGCGGTGGCTTATGTGACCACACAAGCGAAGTTCTCGAAAGAATTGGGTGACAAGGAAGGAGAGATCGCCCAACTCAAGAAAGACCTCGCGGTCACAGAATCGAAACTCGCCGAAACCGAAAAACGGATGGAGACGAAACAGAAAGAACTCGATGCCAAAATTGCCGTCGTCGATGACCGTTTAAAGAAGCTCGATACACAAATCGAAATCGCCCAAGCTGCCGCCGAAAAGATGCAAAAGATGGGCGGAAAACTCTTCGGGGGTCTGTTCGGTGGAAGCGATAAATAGACCAAGCAGCGTGGTGTTTTTCGATCTCACACTTGCTCAAGAAACGCTTGGGCTTTTGGCGATGCAATATCGTGGCACTCGAGAACCCGTTGAACGATCTCGCATCTGTTTTGAATACGCAACCGTTGTCAATCAACTGATTGCCAGCAAAATGTGGAACGAAGCGCCTCCTCTTGAAGATCAACTTCCGGTCGAAGATATGCCCGACGCTTTTTGGGAATACTGGTCGAAGAAATCGTCTGGTTATTAACCACAACCAATCAACAAATCGAACTCAAATGGAACCTATCTTTGGACTTTACTTGGTTGATACCGGTTGGAATCGGCAAGCGATATTGCTCAAGGTTAAAGAGGTACTAAACCTCTCGTTCAAAGACGTTAAGCAACTAATTGATTCTTCCGAACCACTGATTGCGTCAGCACGTTACCTTTACGAGTATCACTTTGAAGTTACCTACTCAATTTTTCAAAAGCTGGATTGCAAACTGCAACTAAGGATCATCAAGAACAATAAGTTACAGATAGTCTCTGACCGAGAAGAGTATCGCGTCTACTCAGCATTGCTCCACGAAGCATTTTCGGATTTAGAATCTGAGCCACCGATTATTCTCGACTACACCACGAATAACATCTTCGGGTATGCTGTGAGTTACGAAGGTTGGCTTGAGCATAATTATAAATCATTTTGTTCTGAGGATTTATGCGAAGATTTTCAAGAAAAATGTCATTCCCGATTTCGACTTGAACGAAACTCTGATTTGAGAGGTAGATACTTCTTCTTATCCGAGGTACTCCGTGAACATGCTCTTCAACTCTGTAGCACAAAAGAGCGCGGGTACTTAAAACTTGATTCAAAAATCATCAGGTGGTCCGAGGTCTCGAGAGTTGGGTTCAACACGGATTACACAAAAGCAGCTGTTACCTTAACACGATATTCCTTAAGACATCCAGAAAGAACGATCTATTTCTTTGAACAGCAGAATAAAGAATGGAGACTCCACGAAGCCCAATCTTTTGGTGAGTGGTAAACCTATAAAGATTCAACATTAGAGAACGTATACGGTGCTATAATTATCTACCAGACCGGAGAAAAAAATGCCATTCACCCCTCGACAAATCTCGCCGAGTTTCGATTACTTACCCCTCAGCGAGGACGAAAAATCGCTACTTCGTGGGTGTCTCGAAACGCCGTGGGACGATGCGCCTTTTCTTGTGTATGCGGATTGGGTTGAAGAACACGGCGAAGAGGAACGGGCAGACTTGATACGCAATCACATCAAAGAGGATGTATCCTCTGTGGTCGGCATCGAGGGATCTAACGAAACCGCAATTAAATGGGTCGATGAGAAAATTCGGCTTCGGGGTAGTTGGGAATTCTTTCGAGGGTTGCCCTCCTACTTCAACATGGGAAGGCTTGATTATCCGATCCAAGGGGGAGGTGATTGGATAAATAATCGCCAAGATTGGATTAGGAGTTACGCAGTTGACAGTCAAAGAAGTTGATATAGGGGGTTTGCGAGGTATCGCCGAATGGCATCTCTGCAAATCTCCATTTTCAAATCAAACCAAGAAAGTCCTG
>VYLT01000112.1_pt1 | contig 19536 bp, 12 predicted proteins | sample 5114261 | NCBI WGS metagenome assembly VYLT01 (sample SAMN12291815, study PRJNA351875) | freshwater metagenome | isolation source: freshwater lake | place: USA: Michigan, Little Long Lake | collected 2011-07-12 | reverse complement strand
CGCCGAAGCCAAGAAGTTGCAAGCCGATAGCAAAGCAGGTCGAGAAGCCTACGCTGCTGCAATCAAGAAAAAGGACGACATGACCAAGAAGTCGCAGAAAGTGGCGTCTCTCTTGGCCGACGCACGCAAAGCCATTGCAGCGAAAGACCTTGAAAACGCAGGGAAGTTCCTCGCTGCTGCTGCGGTGGAAGACCCGACCGATCCCGAAGTGAAGAAAGTGGAAGGGGAGTACCAGAGCCTTCGCACATCGATGGCAGCCGATGCGAAAACACGCGAAGCCTACGTTCTTGCAATCAAGAAAGGAACCGACGCTCTTGCCCTGAAAAACTTCGAGGGTGCCATTGCTTCCGCGCAAGAGGCGTTGCGATTACGGGCCGACGATCCTACCGCGTTGAAGCTCTTGGCCGATGCTCGCAAAGGTCAAGCCGACGCCGGAATGATGGCCGACATGGAGAAGAAACGCCAGTACGATGCCTTCATCAAAGCAGGGCAGGGAGCACTTGCAACGGGTAAATACGACGATGCCATTGCCCAAGCAAACGCTGCTGCCAAGATCATTCCTACCGGTGTCGAAGCGAAGACCCTTCTTGCCGATGCAACAAAGGCCAAAGACAACGCAATGGCAGGAATGAAAGTGAAGGAGCAATATGACGCATGGGTGAAAGCGGCTCAGGGTTCCTTGAACGCCAAAAAGTTCGAAGATGCCATTGCTCAAGGGAATGCAGCCTTGAAGCTCAATCCCGCCGGACCCGAAGCGAAAGCGATTGTTGCCGAAGCCACGAAACAACGCGACGCAATGATGGCAGGAATGAAGGTCAAAGAACAATACGACGCTTGGATGAAAGCCGCACAAGGTTCCCTTGCAGCCAAGAAGTACGACGATGCAATTATGCAGGCAAACACGGCCTTGAAACTGATGCCTGAGAGTGTTGAAGCCAAAGCGATTGTCACCGAAGCCACTAAGCAACGAGACGCTGCTAAGATCGCGATGCAAACGAAAGAGCAATATGATTCGTGGATTAAGGCGGCTCAAGCATCGCTCACGGCTAAGAAGTTTGATGACGCGATTATGCAGGCGGGTACGGCTTTGAAACTCATGCCGAAAGACCCAACGGCTCAAGCCCTCTTAGACGAAGCCACAAAGCAACGCGATGCCATGAATACTGCCATGAAAACGAAGGAGCAATACGATGCCTTCGTCAAAGCGGCTCAGGGTTCGCTTGCAGCGAAGAAGTTCGATGATGCGATTGCCCAAGCGAATGCAGCGTTAAAGCTCAACCCTGCTGGCCCCGAAGCGAAGATTATCTTAGGTGAAGCCACCAAGCAACGCGACGCAGCGAAAATTGCCATGCAAACAAAAGAGCAATACGATTCGTGGATTAAGGCCGCACAAGGTTCGATTGCCGCCAAGAAGTATGACGACGCTGTCATGCAAGCGAACACGGCATTGAAGTTAATCCCGAACGATCCCACTGCAACGGCCTTGCTTAAACAGGCCCAAACGGGACAAGCAGAAATGGCGAATGCCGCTGCAATCCGCCGTCAATACGAAGGGGAGATCAACAAAGGTAATGCTGCAATGTCAGGCAAGCAGTATCAAGCTGCCGTCGATGCCTACACCGCAGCACTGAAGATTATCCCGAACGATCCCGTTGCAACCAAAGGTCTCAACGACGCACGGGCAGCACTCAACCCCCCGAAGAAAGACCCCGTACCCCCCAAGAAAGACCCTCTACCAATGGTCAAAGTGGAAGACGTTGTGAAGGAAGCTGCTGCACTCGAAGCTCAAGGCAAGTTTGAAGCTGCCTTGCAGAAATATCAAGAGGCCAGCAAACTCTCGCCAACGGATAACGGGATTAAATCGAAAATCACCTTTACATCGTGGGTGGTTCAAGGTCAACGTGATTTGAACGCAGGCAAATTCGCCGAAGCTCAAGCCTCTTTTGAGCAAGCGTTGAAGCTCTCCCCCACCGATACAAATGTGAAGCGATTGCTTGAACAAGCGAAAGCTAAGAAGAAGTAGGGAAGGGCGAAGGGAGAATCGTTGTTTGTGAAACAGTCTTAATTACTTCGTCCCGTTAATCATGCGTTCGAGGGCTTGAATCTCTTTGTCTTTTGGTGCGAGTGTTATCGCTTTTTGGATGGCGTTTTTCGCTTCGATGGCTTTGCCCGTTTCGTGGTACGCATTCGCTAACCAGTATAAAGAAAGTGCATCCTTCGATTCAGAAAGCTCGACGGCTTTGCTCAAGTCATCGAATGCCTCGCCACGTTCAAACTGAATTCGTCCACGAACCAGATACCCGAAATAATTTTTAGGAAGGGCTTTCACAGCAGCTTCGCAATTAGGTAGGGCTTGGCGGAGTTTCCCTTGTTCGACATTCAACCACGCTTGCAAGGCGAGGAGGTGACCATTCTTCGGCAGGCGTTCCGAAACTTGCTTGAGTAATGTTTCACCTTGTTGAACATCGATTTTGTTCAGAATCAGATACTCGGCAGAAGTGTAAGAGGCGAGAGCTTCGGGTGATTTCTCGAAATCCCCTTCTATCGATTTCAGTCGGGCTAACAGATTGCGAGTTATGGTTTCTTCTGTCTTGCCGAGTTTCTGTTTTGCTGCAAGGTCCGCAATTTGTTTATAGTCTGCCAGTTTAATCAACGTATGAATGTAATTCACACGGTCTTGCTCGCTCAGATCGGTATACGGAATCTTAGCGAAGGCAGTGGAAGCGTCGGCGTAGCGTTTCTCGGAAATCGCGTGCAGTGCTTCGTAGCGGTGGAATTGCTTCTGACCTGCTGGCCCTTCGAGTTGTTTGGTGAGGTGTTTTGCTTCGGCGAGGCGTCCGAGTTTTTCGTACATTTCGGCTGCAATGAAGAAATCGGAAGGGTCCTCTAGGTATGGAATCCAATGAGTGAGGGCAGCAAGTGCTTGCTCGGTTTGTTTGGATTGAACCCATGCTAACACAACCTCTTTCCAACCCGCCGAGGGACGATCTTTATCAATAGCTTTCGTGAAGGCACGGGCAGCCTCTTCGTATTTCTTTTCGGCTTTGTATGTTTGGCCGAGCGTGCGATTGTAGTCCATCTCTTCGATAATGTTCTCATTGGCTTTCTTGGCATTTTCGAGAGCCTTTTTCGCATCGTCGGTTTTGTCATCCACAAGGGCAGCCCGTGCGAGTATCACATACCCCGCAGCTTTGGCAATATCGTCTGCACTTTTGAATATCGGGTCCAGAATGGTCTTGATATTTTCGGTTTGGCGATATTCCAATAGGCCATAGCAATAGTCGTAACGCAAATCGAAATCGTCCGGTTTTTGTTTGATTAACTCGTTGTAGAAATAAACAACCCGTTTCGGTTCACGACTACTTTCCGCTCCGAGTTTGAGTAATTCAAAATTCTTGGGATAGATTTTCAAGGTATCGTCGATCACTTTGGCAGCATCGGCAGGTCGGTCGTTATCCATCAACAGGGTAACTAATTCCATTGCAGCTTTGCGATCCTTCGGGTTTTTCTTGAGAAGGTTTTGCAACGCTTGAATATCTTCTTTGTGGGCGTCTGGGCCATCTTCTGCATTCAGAGAACGGACACCGAAATAAACCCGATAGCCGTTAGAAACCTCGTCTTGCCAAATGCGAAACGCTTCAAAATCTTTTGGATCAACGAGTGTTTGTTCGACTCGCGTTTTCATTGTAATCGTCATCGTTCGGTCATTTTGAATCACTTCACGAACAAAGGTTCCCCAGACCGATTTATGTGTTACCGATTCAATCTTTTGTGTGAATCGTCGGCCCGGTGGAAGTTGAATTTTGTAGGTATGTTCCGAAACAAACGGGTAGATAAGGTCAATCGGGGTAGGGCGATCCATATCCACCGAAACCGAAAGCAACCGACCCCATACAGGGCTATCGGTTACGCTGCCTTCTAAAGGTGTGCCCGACACATGCGAGAAAATCTCGTACACCGCTTTAGCCTCGACGGGGATGTTGATATCCTCCAACATCTTTTCGTCGATTTCCAAGCTGAGGAGTTTGCAACGGGGGTTCGCATCTTGAAGCTCGCTGGTGTAGGAACGTCGTCGCTCGCCTGAAGGGACCCCGTACCACTCGTCACGTCGGTCGTAAGCTCCGAGGCCGCTGTATTTCATCGTTCGTACGTTTTTGGAAGTCCCGCTATGGTCCAAGTCAACGGTTGTATTTTGGATAATCTGGAACTCGTCCGCAGTTAGTTTCGGAGTTCTTCGCAGGGCTAAACCCGTATCGGAAAGGACATAGCACTTGCGATCCCGATCCGCTTCGGGTAACAGATTCCACGCTGCAAGATTCACCGTCGTATCGACCCAATGTTCCTTGTCGTCCGCCTTCACAAGGAGAATCGCATGCGTACCCCACGGGGAAGGAACCTCTTCCATCACTTGACCATCGCCCTTCACCCCAAGCGTCACAAGTGAACAACTAATGCCCGCTTCTTTGAGCAACACCGCAAGAAGTTGGCTTGTGTCTTTGCAATCGCCAAATCGATTTTTGACGATCAACGCAGGGGGGTGCGGAATATAGTCGTGCTTTTCCCCTGCCGAGATGTAGCGAATGTTTTTCTTCACCCACGTTGCAAGAGCAGCAGCTTTCTCGGTTTCGGTTTTCAAACCCTTTGTGGTCTCTGCAACAAGTGTCTTGAGATCGGCAGTGCAATCCCAACAGTTGGCCCGTGTTTTCTTCTTCCAATCGCCGACTTGTTTCCAATCGGTCATCGTTGTTAATGCAATCCCCGGTCGATTCAACTCGCGTGAAGGGGATTTTTCGTATTGGGTAATTTGCCCGCGATTCGCTGCCTTCCACTCGTAAAGGACACCCTCTTTGCCGTTGGTCACCTTCGGCGTAAAGAGGTCTTTGTTTCCTTTGCTTGGATTGATCGGAGCATGAGTGACCTTTTTCTTTTCCGAGATCAACAGAGCAAGATAATCCGAAACGATAGGGTAACGCTCATCGCCAAAGAAATAACGCTGAAAGAAATAATCGCCATATTCGGGATGCTTGCCGCGTGTGGTCCACTTCACTTCGATAACGTCGTTCACATCCACGGACGGGAGACTGATAATCACTTGCTTATCGGTATCGTAAACAAGGAAGTCGGTACCCGTATCTCGCAGTTGAATATGCTTCGGCTCGACCTCGATAATTTTGCCATCGGGTTTATGCACCCGTGCAATGTGCAAGGTTACTTTTTCGTAAGCAGGTGCGTACACGATAGAGCGGTGTTCGCCGAGGGAATCGAGTGCCTTGCGTGAATTGATTCGCACGACTTCATGAGAGGTTGTTTCAACCGTGTTGTCTTCTTCGACACGGTAAAACGTCGCAGCATGGATGTACGCAGCAGGGGCATCGTTGAGAAATTCCTTCGGAATTTTCTCAAGGATTTTGGGGTCATAGGTGTAGGGATTTGGCTCGCGAGACTCCCCCCGTGGCACAGGCCATTCACGGGCATAGCTCGAACCAACAAAGATTAGGCAAAGGCAAACGGCAAAAAATTTCTGCATGGAACCCTCGAAAATGAACCTCCTTAAATTGTAAGATAAACCCAGCCAGAAGGGATATCCCCCTTCTGGATAAAGAAGAATTAGCCACACACAAAACAAAGGCGAACCGGCGAGTTTATTCGCTGGGTAAATTCAAGCAAAACCCGGCGAATAAACTCGCCGGTTCACCAAAATGCTTTTCTTCTGCCTTCAGAGGGTTTGCGATGCGATACCTAGCTACGACTACGATGTTCCTGATATTTACGTTAGTCAGTTCGGCCCATTACCATTTGGTGATACCCAGCACGACAACCCATAAAGTGAACGAAGCAATCCAATTTGCCGTAAAGTTTGGTCACCCGTTTGAGCATGAGTTTCACGAATTCCAGATGCCAAAATCGGTAACGTGGACTGACCCCGACGGCAAGACCGTTGCAATTGAAGAATTCTCAAAAGCGTTAGATAAAGATAACAAGCTCGAAGGGATTGGTTTTACTTTCACGCCGACGAAACGGGGAGCGTATTTGGTTACCGTGACCTCGGATCCAATTTGGATGGACGACGAGAAAGCCTTTTATCGCGATGTTGCACGTGTGTGGGTGATGGTCGAATCGCCCAAAGGGTGGAACACACCAGAACGAGCCGAACTTGATGTTCTCACACGTCCCTTTGGGGTACGGGTAGGGATGACCTTTCGCGGGCAATTCGCAACCGAACCCGAACGTCCTCACCTCGTCGAGTTCGAGAAATACAACCCCGTTCCCGCAAAGGAACTTCCCCCCGACGAGCATGTGACCTATGCCACACGCACCGACAAGCAAGGGACATTTTCAGGCACACTCCCCGAAGCAGGTTGGTGGAGCATCACCCTGACCTCGAATAAAAAGACACCCAACACCGCCGAACGCGAAGGGAAGAAATACACAGTTATAGATCGTCACACGGTCTGGGTTTACGTCGAAGATAAAATCGTCACCAAACCCGTGAAATAATGCCCGTTTTTGCTGTTCATCTCTCCGATTTTATCCTCGAACCCCTTTGGGTGAGCCTTGCCTGTTTCCCCGCAGCAGCAATGCTTGTTTGGTCGTTGTACCGTATCCGTGAAGAGGAAATTCCACATGTTGCCTTACTCTCCGCAGCGTTCTTCGTTGCAACACTCATTCATATTCGCATGGGGCCAACAACGGTCCACTTGCTCTTAAATGGTCCGTTGGGGTTGATTCTCGGACGACGTGCGGTCATCGCCATCGGCCTCGGTTTATTGCTCCAAGCATTCCTCCTCGGACACGGCGGATATACAACCCTCGGTCTGAATTTGTGCATCATCGGTATCCCCGCACTTCTTGCACGTCCAATCTTTCAAGGCTTACGCAAACTGAAAACCCCAACCGGAATCTCTGGCTTCCTCCTCGGCTTTTTCACCGTCGCTCTCTCGGCCTTGATGAATGCCGCAATCCTTGTTCTCGCCGGTATCGAAGATTGGCAAACCGTAGCCGTCGTGGTGTTACTCGCCCATCTTGGAGTAGCGGTATTCGAAGGGGTTATCGTGGGTGGTCTCGCCAGCTACTTCGCCAAAGTGAAACCCGAATTTCTGGGAATTAAACCCAACCATCCGAACACGTGACATCTCCTTCCCTTTGGCTTTGTTGGTTTGCTCTTTAGAATAGACATACTGGATTCAGGGAGAGGATATAGTGCGGAATTTGATTCTCGGAACGGCGGGCCATATCGATCACGGGAAAACCTCGTTGGTCCGAGCATTGACCGGGGTGAACACCGACCGGTTGCCCGAAGAGAAGGCTCGCGGAATTACGATTGACATTGGCTTTGCGAACTTGGTTTTGGGCGATTATCGGTTAGGTATCGTTGATGTTCCGGGTCACGAACGCTTCGTCAAGAATATGCTGGCGGGTGCGACCGGTATCGATCTCGTCATGCTGATTATCGCTGCCGATGATGGGATTATGCCACAGACCCGTGAGCATTTCGAGATTCTCAAACTCTTGGGCATTCAACGTGGCATTATCGTCATCACCAAAATCGATATGGTTGATGAGACCACTGCGGGCGTTGTTGCTCTCGAAGCTGCGGAGTTAGCCAAAGGAAGTTTCCTTGAGAGTGCCCCTGTTGTGCAAGTCTCTTCCCACACGGGGCAAGGTTTCGATGACCTCAAACAAGCACTGGTCAGCGAATGTGAAAAGATTCACACTCAAACGAATGAAGAATGGTTTCGTATCGCCATCGACCGTAGTTTCGTCGTTCAAGGGCATGGTACTGTCGTGACCGGTTCAGTGCATTCGGGGCAACTTAAGATTGGCGATGAGGTTGAGTGGTTGCCAAGTCGTGAGCGAGTGCGTATCCGGTCGCTGCAAAATCACGATCAATCGGTTGACGAAATCCTACAAGGTCAACGGGCTGCCATTAACCTTGCAGGGATCAGCAATAACGCTGTCGTGCGTGGACAAGAATTGGCGACACCGGGCTATCTGATTCCGTCGGGTGTTGTTTCAGTGTCTCTGCATGCTTTGTCGTCCATTAAGAAACCGTTAAAACATCGGTTGTCGTGTCGGTTGCATATTGGCACGCTGGAACTGATGGGGAGTGTTTCCCTTTTGGAAGGTGATACACTCGAACCCGGCGAATGGGGCTATGCCCAACTCTTTATCGATGGCAACGTCACTGCAACATGGGGGCAAGCATTTGTCCTTCGGGATTCGTCAGCCAGTTTTACCCTCGGCGGGGGAAAGATTCTCCAACCTGTTGGCCAAAAACTACGACGACGCCACATCGACGATTTGGATTTCATTAAGAAGCTGAATCACACAGACCCGTTACAGCGATTAGAAGCCCTTGCGTGGTTTAGTGGTATCAAAGGGTTCGACTTGGCCGACATGGTTCGCGGAGTTGGAGTCTCGCCTTCCGAAGGGCCAAAGCTCGCCGAAACGCTTGTTCAACAAGGCAAATTAGCATCGTTTACGCAAGGGTCTCGGACACTATTGATTGCATCGGATCGCCTTGTCGCGTTAGAAGAACGGATACTCGAAGTGCTTCAGAAGTTGCACGCCGAGAAACCCCTACTCACCGCCCACGACCGGCAAGCTGTCCTTGCAAATCTCTCGTATGTGCAAAACGATGAGTTACTTCAGAAGCTGACCGACGTTCTTATCAAGAAAAAGAAACTCGTCGCTCGGGGGCGTGGGATTGCGAGGAGCGATTTCAAGCCAAAGCTCTCGGCCAACCAAATCAAGCTGAAAGATCAGGTTGTCGAAGCCCATTTGAAAGCAGGGTTCCAACCTCCTGAGCCAAGTACCTTCGGCCCCAAAGCTGCGGGTAACGTAGGGATGCTCAAGGATATTTTCGAGGTCGCTTGTGCCGAAGGTCTACTCGCAAAAGTGAGTGATACGATCTACCTACACACCGACCACGAAGCCGAAATGCTTAAACGCCTTCGCGAAAAATTCGCCACGCAACCGGGCCTCACCGTCGCAGAAATACGCGATATTTTAGGCACATCGAGAAAGTACGCCGTCCCCATATGCGAATACTTGGACCGCATTGGGTTTACGAAGAGGGAAGGGGACTTACGTCAGTTGACAGTTGACAGTTGGCAGTGAAAGACCGGGGTGGGGTATCAACACGGTGCTTTCCGTTAGTTCGCCTAGCCCGCTCTGCGAGCAAGGGCTAGGCTCTACGGGTGCGCCCTAGCGGGCTTTGGTCTCGAAGACTCGACCGAGCGAAAATAAGAAAATGCCTTGTTTTACCGAGCGATAGCGATGGTCAAGCCCGTTAGGGCGCATCCGAATAGCCTAGCCCTTGCTCGCAGAGCGGGCTAGGCGAACTATGGGGCTAACCCAACCACTAACCACACCGGCTCGCTTGCTGTCTTCCACGAATCACGTCACACGAATCACGTCACACGACTTTTAATCACCTTCGCTGGTATGCCCCCTGCGATGACCAGTTCCGGTATCGGCTTCGTCACAACGGCTCCTGCTGCGATGACGGTGTTCTTTCCCACGTCGGCCATCACGACTGCGTTTGAGCCGATCCACGAACCGGCACCGATTGTCACGATACTCCATGTGCCGGGTTGTTCGCGTATCGGTTTGGTGACGTCGTCGATGCCGTGCATTCTGCCACCGCTTGGGATTTGCACCGAGGTTGCGATTAACACGTCACGTTCAATGGTTGCAGAACCGATAGAGCAATAGGGGCCGATGTAGACCATCGGGCCGATTCGACATTCACACTTCGAGAAGATTGTGCCAAAGGAAATGGTTGCCGTCGGGTCGCACTCAGCAAGGGTCCATGCAAGGAATGCCCGCCGAACGTATTGCCCCGTGATACCCGGCCACAGTGCCAGTAATTGCGTCGAACCTTCGAGCGAACGATCTTTACCGAGGAAGGGAACCTTCACCCAATGCGACAACAGAAACGGGAACGCCACGACGTTGGCAATCGCCCGTAGCGAAAATTTGACGAAAGTACGCAATGCTGCCATTCTAAAAGGTCTCGATTTTAGCAATCGTTAGACCGGTGAGCAAGCAACGGTTTTTTGCTTTATTTCTTCCGTTGCTTGCGCACCGGTCTAACCGTTTCAATGTCAGTAATCGGCTTTGCGAAGTTCAGATGCCGAGACGAAGAACATGGCCCCGGCAAAGAGTAACGAGGTTAGAGCAGACCAACCGAGCGAGATTTTACCGTCTTCGCTGGCTTTCTTAAATTCGGGAATCTCTGCTGCGAATCCTTGCGTTTCAAGGGTCTCATCGAAGATCATGTTCAGGTCGGCGGGTTTCGGGAGGGTCCAATAACCAAGTTCAACGGCATTGCGTGAAATGCTGGTCATCCCTGCGGGTTCGTGCACAACCACGCTATGCCGAGCGTAGTTCATCCCCCAGCAGATGACCCAGAAAATCAACGTGCCGAATACGCAAACAACGGTCGAACGTGTCCACACGGCTAACATTGCGGAGAACGAATAGAAGACCGTGAAGTGCAATAATAGCACGGGTATCGCCCAGAAATAACGGGCATCGAACACCCCTGTACTTAACCCCAATGCAAGCCACGTCCCGATGACGAAAATCATCGTTTGAATGAGTGCAAAGAGCAATACCCCAAGTAGCTTCCCGAGCAACAGTGCCCAACGGGGAACGGGTTTTGCAAGCAGTACCGTTGCCTGTGTCGGTTCGAGGAAACTCGGAAGGAAACCGGCAGTCCAGATGATGGCAAAGAAAATCCCGACGGTTCCTGCAACCAGTCCTGCCAACCACACTTGGACAAACCTGACGCTATCCTTTTTGCCACGCGAAGTCCGTACTTCCATCAGGCCAAAGCCGACCGAAAGTTTATCCTTTCCGAGGACATCGAGACCTAATTCTTTCAGTTCCTTTTCGGTGAATTTCTTGCCATCTTCGGAGTAAATCGGAACACCGAGTTGGTTTTCGCCCGGTGCGGTGGGCAGGCGTTCCCAGTCGTAGGCTTTCACACTGAAGCAAAAGAGAATGACAAGCACACTCATGCCGAGGGTGATATAAAACAAACGCGAGGCCAACGATTGGCGAAGGGTATCCCACACCATCCAACTAATCGTGCGGAGTAAAACGGGTAGGTTCATTTAGACTCCCCTCCCTTCGTAGGTTGCTTTCAGGGCTTGCTCTAACGTCCGTTTGGCACCTGATTTGGGATCGCTGAGTAAATTTGTAACCGGCGATTGCAACGCCACTTTTCCACCGACAATCACGGCCACATTATCGCACACGAGTTCGACTTCCGAAAGGACGTGCGAAACCAGTAACACCGTCTTGCCCCGTTTTTTGAAGTCGGCAATCACATCACGCAACAGATTCCTACCGAGTAAATCGAGACCTTCGGCAGGTTCGTCCAACACAAGTAAATCGGGGTCGTTGAGAAGGGCTTGTGCAAGGCCGAGACGTTGCACCATCCCTTTCGAGAAACGGGTTATCGGCTCGTTGGGGCGATCTGCAAGGCCGACCTGTTTGAGAAGCTCATCGGCTCGGTTGTCAATTTTTTCTGGACCCATCAGGGTGAGGGCAGCATAAAAACGCAGAAGCTCACGTGCGGTGAGATGCCGAGGAAAATGCTGATTCTCGTGCATGTAACCGACACGGGCAAGCGTGGCGATTTTAGAAATCGGCTCGCCCAAACGGGTGACCTCCCCCGAAGAAGGCCGACACAACCCGAGGAGCATTTTGACTAGGGTTGTTTTGCCTGCCCGATTCGGCCCCAAAAGACCGAAGACCGAACCTTGAGGAATTGCAAAGCTCACGTCGTGGACAGCCTGCGTCCCCTTACGCCCCAAGATGCTTGTAGCGTAGAACTTACTGACGTTCCGAAACCCGACCGCATTTGTCATACCGATAGTGTAGCGCACAAACCAGAAGAAGCAAGAAGTAGGATAGGGTTGCTGTGAGGTGGGTTCCGATGGAGGCTTATCGTCGTTCCACTTGTAACTTAGGGCCTTCGGCGCGCCCGGTGGCTTGCATTCCGTTTACGCGGGGTTCGGGTTGCCGGACGAGATCGGGGTGAAAAGTCAAGTGAAAGAGTGTGTAGCGGTCAACAGGCGATGCCTCGGCCCGAGTTTTCGAGCTAACAACAAGGGGTTTTGGTATGCCAAAATTTTGCAGGGTGGCGAAGTCTTTCTGCCGACCAACGATATAAATTTCTGGTGCGGTAATCCGGTCACTGACCAAGAAAGTCTCGTTGTGCAAAAATCTTGATCGTGGGCCAAGATAGTAGAGTAACCAAGCCCCATTTAATGGGTGGTAATCGTTCAAGACATAGATCGTCCCTTCAGGGACCTGTGCGAGTGTCTGTTGCAGGAACACGAAATCGTCTTTGTACGAGTTTAAGTACTCCGTGCGGTGACGATACGCAGCAGTATGAACGATGGCAGCTACGACAAGCGTACCGATGATTGCGACACGGGCTTGACCAACCCCCAAACAATACCAACTAACTCCCAGACACACAACCGATCCTATCGCCACAGTGTAAGGTAACCAATCTGGCCCCCCGAGCTTCTTGCCGAAGAGTAATACGAGTACCGCGATAGGCACCCCAACCACAACGATTCCGAAAATTGGTGATCGAAGCCAACGTGGTAAGCGTTCCCGATAATTCCAGAAGGCAACTGCCCCGGCTGCTGCGAGAACGGCGTGCGGTGCCATGCAACTTAGCATATAGTGGTGGTGCTTCCCGTTGAATGAAGAGAAGACCACAGGAGGTACGATTGCCCAACACCAAATGAACAACCAACTGCTGGGCCGTCTTTTCAAGGCTTGGTGTCTTGTGGTCAACAAGCCAAGCAACGCCAAGAAGACCCAGGGGAACAAATTCCAAGGAACGTGAACGAGGTAGTACCAAAAAGGTTCACCGATATAGTTTTTGTTCCAACGATGACCGTAATCGTAAGCCCAGATATCGGCGACGTCGGGATAGTGCAGGTAGGCAAAAACGGGCCACATGAGACCGATCAACAGGTAGCTCAACCAACCCCAAAACCAGATATAACGCCGTAGTCCCTGCCAAGCTCGCCCGTAGAAAAAATAGACCGCCATAGAGGTGGCTAAGAAAGCTGTACCGAATAAGGGGCCTTTCATGGCGTTGGTCACACCGAGAACCAGAAAGAAGCCCCACGTTTGCCACGACCGGTTCCCGAAAAAGGTCGGGCGTTCGGGTTTGGTTCCGTTGGGGCTGAATTCTGCCCGAATAAACAACGCTCCCGCGATTGTGACAAAACAAGCCAAGAAAATATCGGCTTCTGGTCCTGTTGCGTAGGCGGCAAATTCTCTTGTGGTGATGAGTAAAACGGCACTCAAAAAACCAACAGCCCGACCGAAAACATGTCCCACACTCCAACCCAAAATAAGAACTGTTACCCATGCCATCAAAACCGAGCCAAGTCGTAATGCCCACGATTGCGAAGGGGAAGCTACCGTTCCTGCAACCACTCCGGATAGCCAATGGGGTACGGGCGGGCGTTCTAACCAGGGGCGACCACCGTAGGTGGGGATGAGGTATTCGCCACTGGACCACATTTCAACGACATTTTGACTATGGGTTGACTCATGAGTTGTAAGTCCACGACCGTCAACGATTGACACTCCCCAAACCGCCACACATACTAACGTAATCCAGAGATAGTCCATCCGACGTAACCCTTGCTCGTTCACTGTCTCCTTGTCCATCGGTTTTATTTCGTCGTTGTTCATTGGACGGCTAACCTCGTACTCTGGCGGGCCGACTCAACTGGTAGACACCAATAAAGTTTATCGGATTGCTCCATTCTCCTTAGCCAGATATTTTTGGTAAATCCTGCAATTCTTGGACGTGTCGGATAGGGTGTTTTGAGGAAAGTTCGGAACCTCTTGGGAATGTGCTTGTGTAATCGACTGGCCTTTAGCTCGCAATTGTTTTTTGAGATCAGTAATTCAAGGAAAAAAACCGAAGTGGTGGTAAGCCCTCATGTTAGTACAATTGGGGCGTCGTATTTCAGAGAGAAATCTGCGAAGGTCGGAGAATTCGATTGTCTCGGGATACCGTAGGCTTACACTCGCCAAACGAACTATGCCCAATCTTAACTATTCCACCGTTACGCTCTTGGCGAGGTTACGGGGTTTATCGACGTCGCATCCTCGTAAGAGGGCAACGTGGTACGCCAGAAGCTGTAGGGGAATCGATGTGATAACCGGTTGCAGGTATTCGGGCACGTCGGGGACGAAGATAACTTCGTCGGCTTTACTGGCAACGTAGTCGGCGGCGCGGGCATCCCCTTCGCTGGCAATGGCGATGATAGGACCGCGACGAGCTTTGACCTCTTCGAGGTTCGACATGACCTTATCGAAAACGCTTCCGCGTGGCGTAAGGAAGATACTCGGTGTTTCTTCATCCACGAGGGCGATTGGCCCGTGTTTCATCTCGGCAGCAGGATACCCCTCCGCGTGGATGTACGAAATTTCCTTGAGCTTCAAGGCTCCTTCGAGAGCAACGGGGTACATGTATTGTCGCCCCATGAAAAGCATGTTCGATACGCCGTGATATTTTTCGGCAATCCGTTTCACTTCGTCGTTACATTTGAGGGCTTGTCGAACGGCATCAGGCAATGCTCGAAGGTCTTCGATCATCTTGGCCCCTTGCAGGCTCGACAAGTGACGCAAACGACCAAAGAACAAGGCCAACATCGCCAGCGTGGTCACTTGTGAGGTGAATGCCTTCGTGCTGGCAACACCGACTTCCGGACCGGCGTGGAGGTAAACTCCGCCATCGGCTTCGCGTGCAATCGTGCTACCGACGACGTTACAAATCGCAAGGGTAGGGTGACCTTTGCGTTTACTTTCTCGAAGGGCAGCAAGGGTGTCTGCTGTCTCGCCCGATTGCGTGATTGCAATGCAGATCGTATGTTGATCGATTGGCGGGTTGCGGTAACGGAATTCGCTGGCGTATTCCACTTCGACCGGCATGCGAGCGTATTCTTCAAAGAGATACTCGCCCACTAACCCTGCATGATAGCTGGTTCCGCACGCCGTCAAGATTAACCTTTCGGCCCGTCGTAATTGGCGATTGGTGAGGTTCAACCCGCCGAAGAGAGCTGTATTATCGGCATCGACAAGGCGACCACGCAAGGCATTTTCGAGGGCTTCGGGTTGCTCAAAGATTTCCTTGAGCATGTGATGTTCGTAATCACCCTTACTTGCATCACCCGTGTCCCAATCGATATTCTGCACTGCTACGCTAACCTTTTCGTGGTCTTCGTCGTAGATATGGAAATCGGTGTCGGTAATCACACACAGTTGATGGTCTTTCAGATAAACGACCCTTTGCGTACACCCGATGAGGGCAGTCGGATCGGAGGCCAAAAAGTTTTCGTTTTCGCCGACGCCAATCACAAGAGGGCTACCCAAACGGGCGCCGACAATCATTTCGGGATTCTTAGGACTCACAACGGCAAGGCCGTAGGTTCCTTTCAGCATCGTTAGGACCTGTCGAACAGATTCAACAAGATCGTCGGTCTCTTCGAGCTTCTGGGCAATGAGGTGCGATATCACCTCAGTATCCGTTTGTGAATGGAATTCGACACCCTGATCGATTAACTGTTTCTTGAGTGTCGAATAATTTTCAATCACCCCGTTATGAACAACCGCAACGGTATTTGGCCCCCCAATATGCGGGTGGGCATTGGTATCGGTAGCAGCCCCGTGAGTGGCCCAACGGGTGTGAGAAATTCCCACAGTTCCCGGTGCAGGACTATCTTTCAGGAACTTGGAAAGGTCGGCGACCCGTCCAGCTTTTTTGCGGAGGTGCATTTTCTTTCCAGTGAGGGTCGCAACACCAGCACTGTCATAGCCTCGGTATTCAAGGCGTCGCAAACCTTCGACTAAAATAGGTTCGGCTTCTCGTGGCCCCACATAACCAATAATTCCACACATTCGATGATGCTCCTTCAGAGTGCGTAAATCAAAACATCAGGGACGGATGACGAGAGGGAGAACCCACTATAGTGCAAAACGAAAATTCTGGGAACCCGAATTTCTCCCTCAAAAACAGGTTTCTCGTGAGATTTTTTTCTCCGATATTGATGTGAAAAGAATCACGTTCTGATAGGGGTGAAAATAAGCTGTTGGAATAGTGGATGGTGGACAGTGGAGATTGGACAGTGAAAGGCAACGGGCATCAAATCATGGAGGGTAGACCCCACAGCGCCCCGCCCCGCCCAGCCCTATAACGGTCTGACGACCGTTATAGGGCTGGGCGGGGCTACACGAAGCAAAAGGTTCTACGAACCTCAGCATTTTTAGGTTTTGTTTTGGCGAACCGGCGACCTCACAGTACTTTCAACGCTCGAAAACACCGAGAAAAAACGGGGTTTGGCGATGTCTTTCCCCTCTCCCCTTGTGGGAGAGGGGCAGGGGTGATGGGTAAAGCTCAATTGCCCCAGACAACTAAACCCTTTTCCCAAAGACCATAAAAACAGGTCTCTGGGTGTTGTATCCCTTCCGGGTTTCCCCATAGCTTTACCCCTCACCCCTGCCCCTCTCCCTCAAGGGTAGAGGGGAAAAGTAGGTCTCCTCAAATTCCTATCTCATCGTAGTTTACGACTCGTTCATCCTTGTTGAAACTACTGCTCAGTCGCCGGGTTTTGTGTTTGTAATTTAACCAACAACTTAGGTTGCCGGTTCACCTAAAAAAATGCTTCGGTCTCCGACCGATGGCTTCGTGTAGCCCCACCCAGCCCTTGAGTGGCGCAAGCCACGAATGGGGGGTGGGGCGCACTACGGGGCAACCCCTCAACAATCCCCTTCCAATGTCATTCACTGTCAACTGTCCACTATCCACTATTCACTACTTGAACATATCAAACATCATCGCCCCATACAACAACGAGCAGCCCAAGTTGATGAGACCGACGACTCCGCCGAAGATGATACCGAGCCATGCGTGGACGTGGCCTTTGACGTGTGGGTTTTGTTTGAACTTTCGCAGGCCCATGATACCCAGCACAAACGCGAATGGGGCGAACAGGATACCCAAGATGGGTAGAAGCGATGCGATACCCAAATAGTAACCGACGAGGGCGGGTTTATTTTTGAGGGGGATCATTCCCGAATCGACGAACTCGTTACCCGTCGGTTCATCGTACCGCGAACTGCGGTCGAAGCGATTTTTCTCGCCGTAGTCGCCACGCTCGTTGTTATCACGTTCGTTATTTCGACTTGGGGGAAAGGGAGGAGGCTCGTTGCTCATAGTTAAATCAGTTTCGTTAGGTGGAGGAACATAAGCGTGTTATATCCCCCGCCAATCATTCCACCAGCCACACCCCGAAACGCCTCCCATAGCCCTAACGTCGAGTTATTCTTGTAGGCGGTGATGATTGCAAACATAAAAAACACAACCGCAACAGGCCCAAAGAGCAACCCTGCAACCGGAACTAACGAAATCATGCCCGAAAAGTAGCAGACCTTCGCCGAAAAATCACGAAACCAAATGATCCCCAAAATCGGCCCACCCCCGCCGTCCCTTCCGAGTTCATCGTCATAATCACCGGCAGCATCGGCCCGAAAAGTTCGCGTGCGTGGCACACCGAGCTTTTGCTCCAACTCGGCAATGCGTCCTTCCAGATTCCGCACATACTCCACAACTTCCGGGGGAGCCTTTTCGAGAGAATCGGGACGTAACGGGTTCGAGTTCATGCGATTCCCAATAGCAACGGGCAACACAATCGTTTATAATATCCCCAAACCCGTCCGAGTAACCCCTTCCCCAATAAGGAAGCCCCATGTCCGCACATCCCACCCGTTGGCTTTTCTGCACACTCGTTGCACTGACCTTCTCGCAAGCAGGGTTCGCCCAACCGCAAAAGGAGTTTCCTAAACTCGATGAGAAAGCAATTGAGAAAATGTACAAGGACGATCTGGTCCTTCAAAAAGAAGTATTGCAATATCTACGGATTGCAGAAGATACAAGCGATCAGGATCGGTATGTCAAACTCTATCGGAAGTTTGAGGGGAAACGCTCTCCATTTTCTCGGAGTGGCTATCCCGAGGGGACACGTGCAAGCGATAAGGCACGCTACGCTATTGGATGTTTAATCATACATGGTGATAAAGATGCCGAACGTGTCCTTCCTCTTATTGTGCAAACCGTTCAGACGCATGGCCCATGCTACCGGTTGTGGGGTGGTCTTTCTCCGACGAATCCGAAGCAAACTCTCTCGTCGTACGACATTCTTTGTTCAGGTGGAAAGAAAGCGGTCCCGTTTATTTTGGAGGCGTTAGAAAATCAACCCGATATCCTTTTTGAAGGGATGATTATTTGTGCAACTGCAATTCTGTTGGACGAAGAAGTCATCGCTCCGAAAATGCCCTATATGGTAGGCACCCCCACACCCGAATGGCACCCACTCGGAGAAATGGAATCATGGAAATGGGATGAGAAATATCAAGCCCTGCTCAAGCAAGCCAAAACGGACGAAGATAAATATCACGCAGCCCTTTTATGTGGCGAACCTCTTGAAACCGCACAAAAAGACTTGCAAAAATTAATCGAATCGCCAACCACTGCCACCGAATTGAGAATCAAAGCCCTACGACTTTATACCAACCGTACCAAAACTGAGGTCGCCGAAAAATATCTCGCATCCTTAATGGGCGATAAGCAAGACGCCAAAATCAACCTCGCCTGCAAGGGGTTACTCGCACGCCTCAAAGCAGGCGAAGAATTGGGAAAGGCGAGACAGAATGCCTTAAAAAAAGAAAAATAACACTACTCTGTTTACCGATTAGCCTTCTCCCCTTATTCAAAGGTATTTTATGATTCATACAGCCTTACGCTATATTATCTGTGTAATCGTTGGTCTGACCTACACACAAAACGGGTATGCCCAACCGCAAGCAAAGTTCCCTAAACTCGACGAGAAAAAGATCGTCGAATTGCTCAAAGGCGAACCCGAAGAGACCGTGAAAGAGGCCCTCTGTTATTTGAAGATCGCCGAGGATACGACGAATCCGAAACGGTACATCGAGCTTTTTAATAAAGTTGCGTTGAGCGAGCAAGGACGTGGATTCATCGGAGGTGGTCTTTCTCCCCAAATGGTGTACCTGATTAACGCACTGATAATTCACGGGGGCGAAGATGCAATCGCAGCGATCCCCAACGTGGTTAAATTAATCGCTGACACTTCGTTTAATTATTCCCCTGCGTTCGGCAGGAATCCGAAACGACCCAAAGAATTTACCAGTGCCTACGAGATTCTTTATTCTTTTGAGAAGAAATCGCTACCTGCAATCATCTCTCAACTCGAGACAGGCTACACACCTGCTGGGCTAATGATTTGTGGAACTTGCATTGCACTTGATGAATATCTGCCGATCCCCGTTGAAGAACCTCGGTACTTTGGAACAGGTCCCAGTACCAACATTGCAAGAGAAATGAATTGGAAATGGGACGAGAAATATCAAGCCCTTCTCAAGCAAGCCAAAACCGATGAGGATAAATATCGCGCAGCCCTTCTG
>VYLT01000110.1_pt1 | contig 19692 bp, 18 predicted proteins | sample 5114261 | NCBI WGS metagenome assembly VYLT01 (sample SAMN12291815, study PRJNA351875) | freshwater metagenome | isolation source: freshwater lake | place: USA: Michigan, Little Long Lake | collected 2011-07-12 | reverse complement strand
ACCTCAACGGATCCGCCGGCAGAGGCTTCTTCGGCAGAAGCCTCCGGCGCTTCTGAACCAACGCCTGGCACTGCTTCTGAAGCTGCTTGGGAACGGATGACTTTTTCGTCGGTACCCAGAACTTTCAGTGCGAGCATTTCAGCTGCGTCAACACGTGCAATGCGGCCGGGAATTATCAGGTCTGACGCACCTCCATCAAGGGTCGAGACTTCAACCTTGCCTTCCGTGACCTGCACGGTTGCGCCCGCGTCCGTCACGGTGACATTGAAGGTCGTCCCCTTCACCACGGCTGCGAGGTAAGGCGTCTTGACGCCGAAGTCCCAGGACTCCTTCTTTTCGATCTTGAACAACGCGCTGCCGAGTGACTGGAAGATCTGCGTTTTCTGATCCGCAGCATCCGGTTGGGCTATCCGTATACGGGATTTCGGGCTGACGATCACATACTCTCCGCCCCGCACAACGACGGCCCGCCCGCCAGCACCGGTGGTAACTGTGTCGCCCACCTTCAGCGTCGCTCCCCGCTCTGCCGTAAGGGCAACGCCTTCGCTTTCCAGCGTAACCTCCCCCTTAACTTCGGAAATCTGCCAAACCTTGGGCGCGGCATACGCCAGCGGCGCCAGCAAAAGGCCGGAGAAAGTGATCGCGAGCACCACGCGCAGGAAAGAGAACAGCTTGGTCATTCACGTTACCGCCCAGAAAAGGAATCCACACCTACCCTAGGCGTACCCACGAGACGCTAAAGAATAATGAAATCTGAAGCTTAACCGCATTAACCAAGGTGAAGCGTTTCTAGTGCACGCTGGCGGAGGGGAATTTCCACCCGAAGGCGCGCGATCAAGAACTGATGTTGCTGAAGGCCCCTCGATTGCTTGCGCTTTTCAATGCCGCGTTGCTGCTGGCGGCGCCTGCTCATGCGCAGTTGAGCGCCCCTCTGGATGGTAAACTGCGTGACCTTCTGCCGGAGCAGCCCCAGCAGCCCGCACTTCAATCGAATACCCTGGTTCTGCAACCAGCGGAGCCGTTCGCCCCTGCCCCGAATGCACCAGACAACGAGGACCCCAAAGGCACCTTCCGTGTGGGATCGGTACTGATTGAATCCTCAGCTGACCTGAACCATGCGATTTTCGAGAAGGCGATAGAGCCCTTCCTGGGTACGGAAGCCAGCTCCGCTGACCTTGCCCGGTTGGCGCAGGAGATTGCAGCGGCGGCCCAGTCGAGCGGATTGCCCCTCGCCTACGCCTATGTGCCGCCGCAGATGGTGGATCTCGGAATCGTGAGAGTCATCCTCACTGTCGGGGCAATTGACGACATCAGGATCGAAGGATCGAGCAACAAGGCCCTGCTGGGCCTGCTGTCAGTGCTGGCCGGAAAAGTGGTCCTTCAAGCAGAGCTGGAGCGCCAGCTCGTGCTGGCGAATGACCTGCCAGCCATCACCGTCAACAGCGCCGAGTTCGTCGTCGAGAACGGCCGACGGATCCTTGTCGTCCGCGTAGAAGAGGAACCCGAAAGCCGCATCAGGTTCACGGTCGATAACTCGGGATCAAGGAGTATCGGCCCGCTCCGTGGACGGATGGTGCTGGATACGTCCGCCTGGCTCAACGACTCGGATGCGATGAGCACCATGATACAGACAAACCCGGTTGATCCGGATGAACTCCTCGGAGCAAGCATCGCATACAGCATCGGCGTCAACCGGCGTGGGACGCGCGTCTCCGCGCTTCTCGCGAGAAGTCAGAGCCAACCAGGCTCACACCGTGACTTCGATACGCAGGAGATCAAGAGCCAGTACATGTCAGCTGTGATCAACCATCCCTTGCGCCGGCTGAGGGGATCCAGCGCCTGGCTCGAAGGGCAGATCGAGTATGTCAGCATCGAGCAAGAATTTCAGGACACAATGATGGCCAGCGACACCTTGGTCACCCTGTCGGCGAGCCTGGCCTCATCGATGAAACTTCACAACGGCTGGCTTCGGTCTGGCGTTCAGGTCAGGCAAGGGCTGGGCAGCTTCGGCGCAGACCCTCCGGATGCAGCTCTCTCTTCTCGGCCTGATGCAGACCATGAATTTTCGTCTGCGCGCGCGTGGATAAACTGGGCTGGCAATCCTTCTGGAAATCTTGTGCTGCGCTTGGCCATGTCGGGTCAGCTGGCCAGCGATCCAGTTCCGTTGTCTGAAGAGATCACATTGGGCGGCGCCTATATCGGCCGCGGGTACGAACCCTATGTCCTGTCGGGAGATCAAGGCTTACTGGCGTCAGCCGAACTGGGATACGAGTTTGCCGAACCGGCCAGCTGGCTTGATCGTATCGAACCCTATGCTTTTGTGGATGGCGGGTGGGTTGAACAGTTCGGGGCAGGACCTGGCGGCGGCGGATTGATGTCGGGAGGCGGCGGCGTGCGCGCGGACATCGGCCCCCTTGATCTACAGCTGGAGACAGCGTCTCCCATCACCTGGGCCGCAAGCGGCGACAAGGAAGATTCCAGCCGGGTAAACTTCAGGATCGGCGTCGGATTCTGACCTCTAAAGCCTGTAGAGATTCTCACGCTGAGTAGCGCGAAGCCTTCCGGGGTCCGTTCTCTTTGAGAGAATAGACCTATGGCAAAGAGGAAGCAGAGACCTCCTTACACACCAGCTTCCTAGACTTGACTGCAAACCGCCCAATGCACGGGGAAGAAAGAGCTCCCCATGATGTTTTCCGTTTAAATATCAATGGATTAAACAAAAAAGGATGGCGGAGAGGAAGGGATTCGAACCCTCGATGGAGTTACCCCCATACGCCCTTAGCAGGGGCGCGCCTTCGACCACTCGGCCACCTCTCCAGCGCGAAACAGGGGTCTATTGAAACCCCTCCTGCTTCGCAAGCCCTGCATGCCGTAGAAACCAAGAAAGCTGACCGGAGGCCCTTCAGGCTAGCTGAAGGTCTCGAACCGGCCTGCCATTAGGGCGTCCTCACGGATACGGTTCATCACGACGCCGATCACATTCCCGCCCTGAGCTTCCACATCCTGGCGCAGCGCCGAGACGTCCGAGGCCGATGTCCCATCCGCCTCGACGACCAGCACGACCGCATCCGTCTGAGACACGAAAGAAAGACCGGCGCGGGTGCGCTCAAGGGCCGGCGCATCGATCACGACCCAATCCGCCGCCGCACGCAGCGCGCTCCACCAGGCCGGACCGGGCCGCAAGCGCACCCTTTGCCCGGCAGCAAGTCGGTCACTTCGAAACCGCGTCACCAGAAGCCGCTGCCCATCGATCTGATGGGCGTTCAGCAGCTTTCCATAGGATATATCCGCCTCGTGGCCAGCCACGGTATAGATCTGCTCGGTGCCGAGCGAGGCATCCAGCGCGTGGCCCGGCCGACCGACATCCTTGAGGATGCCCTGCGCAAACGACGTGTACTGATAATTCCGCCGGATGTCGAGATCGACCAGCCATGCCGTCCGCACAGCACGGCTCGCCGCCATGAGCGCGAACGAGGCCGCCACGCTGCTGGTGCCTTCGCCCTTGTGCGCAGCGATGAACATCACGACACGCCCGCCCTTCGCCGGCGCAACGTGAGACGCGGCCCGCCAGAGGCCGGAGAGATCTTGCCGGAGGTCACGCATCCCGGGCACGCTCAGCGCTTTCCGATCACGGCGAGCACCGGCAGCCCCAGCGTCCGCTCCAGCGAGCCCGGTGTGGCAAAGCCCCGCTTCGATAGAGCCTGCATGAGCCCCGCTGCCAGCGCCGCCAGCGCCGCCAGCAACAGCGCGAGCAGAAATGCCGGCGCCTTCAGGCTTGTGCCTGCCACCGGCGGCGAGGCCGGCTCCAGTACCCGGATGGTATTGGCCCCGCGCAGCGTCAGCGCATTGCGCGTACGCACGTCGACTTCCTGCTCCGACAAGGCCTTGATCGACCGCTCGGCCACTTCCCGCCGGCGTTCAAGTTCTTTCAGGTCCGGTGCCAGTTCGACCAGACGCCGCTGGCGCACCTCAAAGCTCGTGATCTGCGTCTTCAGTTCCGCGGCCTGCTCCCTCAAGGCCTGGACTTCGGACTGCAGCGTCGCCATCGCCGCTTCGACTTGCTGATAGAGCGGATTGGGGCCACGGCGCACCAGACCGCCCGCGCCCGCTCCGGCGGCCATATAGGCTTCGGCCTGCGCAATCTGGTTGTCGAGTTCCCGCACCACCGGCGAATGCGCCCCATAGCGCGCGGCTTTCTCGTTGCGGTCGAGGCGCATCGTCATCAGCATCTGCTGGCGTGTGTCCTCGACATAGAGGTCCTGATCTTTCGGGATCGTCTCGATCTGACGGCGATAGTTCGCCAGCTGCGCTTCGGCCTGCCGCAGACGAGATTGCGTCTCCAGCAGGTCACCACTGGCCGCCTGGTAAAGCTGGCGCAGCGTATCGCGCTCGGCGGCAAGGTCGGTCAGGTTGTTCGTGAACAGATAATCCCGGATTGCCGCATCCAGTTCCGTCAGGTCTTCCTCGAACCGCTCGCGTTGTTCGCGGAAGCCGTCGCTCCGCGTGTCGGTGTAGACCTCTGCGCGGTATGCGAGGTAGGCCGTCACCACTGCGTTCAGCAGATCTGCGGAAACCACCGGATCAGCATGCGCAAAGCTCGCCGCAATGACCGGGCTGTCCGGCGCACTCTCCGCCACCAGCCCTTGCAGCACCGCTTCGGCGCCAAGCTGGGCACACAGCTCCGGCTTGCAGCTGAGCGCAATTCCCGGATAGGCCCGCGCCAGCGTCACCTGCTTCACCGCCGCCTGCGCCACCACCGGGCTGCGCAGCAGCTCTGCCTCTGAGCGCACCAGCGCCCCCAGATCGGCAGGCGCCGCGCCTGCCGGAAAGGCATACCCGTCGCCGGTCGCAACCATCAGCCGCGAGGTCGCCGTATAGCTGCTCGGAAGCGAAAACGCTGCCGCTACACCGATCGCGGCCAGCGGCGAAAAGATTGCCAGCATCAGCCATTTCGCGCGCCACAGGTGGACGGCCAGATCTAGCCCGTTCAGCCGCGGGCGGAGGTGCCCGGACTGGCGCGCCGGTCTCGCCGCCGAACCTCGTTTGCCTGCGCCGGCTTGCGGCATTTTTTGTCCTGACCCGGATCGACTTTAAGCCTTAAGGCTTCGCATGGCCCCTTTGATATTTCCTTAATCATTAAGACCCGCGTCAGCTGGCCCCCTTTCTGGCGGCTCCGGCTTCTGGCAGACTACCCTCATGAACCAGTATTTCGAACCGATCCCCTATTCGCTCTGGCACTCCGACAAGGCCGCCTTCTCCGCTGCGCTCGGCCGCTCTTTCCGTGAAACCGGCTTTGCCGTGATCACCGGCCACCCGGTTTCGCAGAAAACCATCGACGACAACCTCGCCGCCACGAAGGCCTTCTTTGCACTGCCCGCAGATGCGAAGGAAAAATACCATGACGCTCCCGGCGGCCGCCAGCGTGGCTACACCCCCTTCGGCACCGAGAATGCCAAGGGCCAGGCGCAGGCCGACCTAAAAGAGTTCTGGCACACGGGGCGCGATCTGCCGCCCGCCTCCCCCTACCGCAACACGATGAAGGACACGCCCGCCGTGTCCGAAGTGGCGGATTTCGACCAGGCCACCCGCGCCCTTTACGCGGCGCTCGATTCCTTCGGCGCCGAGCTGCTTAAGGGCGTCGCCCTCCATCTGAACCTTCCGGAGAACTGGTTCGCCGACAAGGTCAACTTCGGCAACTCCATCCTCCGTCTGCTGCATTACCCGCCTCAGACAGAGCCGCCGCCGGAAGGCTCGGTCCGCGCCGGCGCGCATGAGGACATCAACGTCATCACGCTGCTTCTCGGCGCCGAGGAAGCCGGCCTTGAGGTGAAGCACCGCTCGGGCAAATGGCTCGGCGTGAACCCGCCGCCGGGCGCGCTCGTCATCAATTGCGGCGACATGCTGCAGCGCTACACCGGAGGGGTCCTGCCTTCGACCACCCACCGCGTCGTCAACCCGGCTCCGGAACGGTCGCGCTTCCCGCGCTACTCGACGCCTTTCTTCCTGCATTTCAACCAGGACTTCCCGATCGAAGCGCTGCCTGGTTGTCTCGCCGAAGGCGGCAAGGCCGAACCCCCGATAACGGCTCAGGACTTCCTTATGGAACGCCTGCGCGACATTGGGCTGGTAAAGGCCTGATCTGGCACAACCGGCGCCGCGTGCGCCGGTTTTTGCCTGTTCTGGCGGGCATTCCCACGGCACGATTCTTGAGTACCTGAACGGAGCCTGCGCCAGAAGGGGAGGCTCCACGATGCCAGCTATGGGGTTTTGTGAGTGGATCGCCGCCGGCCGCGCCATAGCAGAAGGCCAGCTCACCCGGTATGGCAACAAAGCTCACTTCACCGATGAGGTTGAGCAGGAGCTCTGCCAGCTCACCGGGGCAAAGCACACCCTCACGGTAACCTCCGGCACCAGCGCCCTGATCGCTGCGCTAGCGGCGGCCGGCATCGGCCCGGGCGATGAAGTGCTCGTTCCTGCCTATACCTGGATGGCCACCGCCGCCGCGCCGGTCATGGTCGGCGCCGTCCCGATTCTCGTGGATATCAACGAAACACTGACCATCGATCCGGAAGATATCGAACGCAAAATCACGCCCTACACGCGCGCGATCATTCCCGTGCATATGGGTAACGCGCCGTGCGACATGGACGCGATCATGGCGATCGCTAAGAAACACGGCCTCATTGTCATCGAAGATGCCTGCCAATCGGTCGGGGTGCGCTACAAGGACCACCACCTTGGCGCAATTGGCCACCTCGGCGCCTTCAGCTTCAACAAGATGAAGAACCTCAATATCGGCGAAGGCGGCGCAGTCCTCACCAGCGACGACCAATTCTACGCCCGCGCGCGGTCCTATCACGATCTCGGCGCGATGATCCGCGGCCATGAGGAACGCTACAATCAACCGGACTTTGTCGGCACCAACATGAAGGTCAATGAAATCCAGTCTGCCATGCTGCAGGTGCAGCTTCGCCGGGTTCAGCCGATGCTGGACCAGATGCAAAAGCGCCGCGCGATGATGGCCAGCATTTTAAGCCACAGCGACGACTTCGTGGTCACGCCGCACAATGATAACGACAATGCCGTCAGCCTGACAATCCTCGCGGCCACACGCGAAGCGGCCATCGAGCTGCAAGGGCAGCGCGGCGTCTGGAGTCGCCTGTACGACTGTTCCAGGCACATCTACACCAACTGGGAACCCATCCTCACTCAGCGCACGTTCCACCCGAAAATGAACCCGTGGAAGTGGGCGAAGCGCGACATCACCTATTCACCGGACATGTGCACCCGCACGCTGGATATTCTCCAGCGAACCTGCGTCGTGAACCTGGGGCTCAAGTATCCTTCTTTCGTGATGCAGAAAGTCGCCGAGCGGATCGCCGCGTGAAGCGCGCCCCGGCCGGTCAGGCCTTTCCGAGGAAAACCCTCAGCTCTTCCACAGTCTCGAAACAAAAGTCCGGCGCTGCCGCATCCAGCGCGGGCTTCATGCTGAAGCCCCACGCCACTGCCGCCGTCCTTAGGCCTACTTCGCGCGCCGCTTCAATGTCGCGGATTTCGTCGCCCACGGTCAGCGCCCGTCCTGGCGTCACTCTCAGTTTGCCCAGCACGTCGCGAAAATGCTTCGCCTTTCCGAACATGCCCGCGCCGCAGCTCCAGGCATGAACCCGCGCGCTCAGCTCCGGCCCTAACGCTCGGCGCACGTTCACCTCTGCATTGGACGAGACGACCGCTATCTTCACGCCCTTGGCGGAAAGAAGTTCCAGAATCTCCGGAATACCGTCGAACAATGGAAACGCAGCAGCTTTCGCGGCGCGCTTTCGCACATGCACGGCAATCAGAACCAGCTTCCAGCCGGGTATCTTCAGTATACGCATCACTTCGCGCGGCGGCTTGTGACGCAGGATCTCCAGTTCTTCCTCGTCCGGGCACCGGAACCCGAACCGCCGCGCCAGATCCGGCAGGATCGACCGGAACCACGCCGCGCTGTCGGCCAGCGTGCCGTCAAAGTCGAAGATCAGGAGATCGTAGGCGCGCGCGGTGTTCAAGGGCGGCCCTAAATCAATCCGGCGAGCGGTGAGCTCGGGTCTGCGTATTTCTTCTTCGGCATCCGGCCGGCGAGATAGGCCTCGCGCCCTGCGATCACTGCGTGTTTCATAGCGCGCGCCATGCGCACTGGATCTTTCGCAGCGGCAATAGCCGTATTCATCAGTACGCCATCACATCCCAGTTCCATCGCAATCGCGGCGTCTGAGGCCGTACCGACGCCCGCATCCACAATCACTGGCACTCTGGCGGCTTCCACGATCAGGCGGATGTTCACCGGGTTCATGATGCCGAGGCCTGAGCCGATCAACGAGCCGAGCGGCATGATCGCGCAGCAGCCCGCCTCTTCCAGCAGCCGCGCATAGACCGGATCGTCCGAGCAGTAGACCATGACCTCGAAGCCGTCCTTTATGAGGGCTTCGGCCGCCTTCAGCGTTTCCGGCATGTTCGGATACAGCGTCTTCTGGTCCGCCAGCACTTCCAGCTTCACGAGGTTCCAGCCGCCGGCCTCCCGCGCAAGACGCAGCGTGCGCACCGCTTCGTCGGCCGTGTAGCAGCCCGCTGCGTTCGGCAGATAGGTGAACTCGGTCGGCTTTACGAAGTCAGACAGGATTTCCTGGCTCTTGTCGGAGAGGTTCACCCGGCGCAGCGCCACGGTCACTATCTCGGCGCCCGCCGCGCGGGCCGCGTCGGCGTTCTGCTGATAGGAGGCATACTTCCCTGTGCCCACGATCAGGCGCGAGGCATACGCCTTGCCGGCGATGATGAGCGGGTCGTTTGATTGCGGTTCAGACATGCGGGCTGATCTGGCCGTCCCTGATGCAGGCGTCAACACACCCTGCGAGAAACGTCCCGGCCGGATCCGCCAGTGTCAAGCACTCCGGCCATTCGTGCAGACGGCTTCAGGGCGGGTCTGGCGCCCGTTTTCAGCCGCCGCCAACGAACTGGACCAGCTCCAGCTGGTCGCCCTCTTCGAGCACTGTGAGGGCATGTTCGGACTTTGGCACGATCTCCCGGTTGCGCTCCACGGCGATGCCGCGCGGGTCGCGGCCGGTCTCGCCTGACAGGCGAAGAACCAGCATCGCCACAGTGGTTCCGGGGGCAATTTCGAGCGCTTCGCCGTTGAGGATGATTTTCATGGCAGCCTGCCTTCTGTTGCCCTCTTGCAACACGCGGCGTTCCAGCGCAAACGGAGGCCCATGTCGAAACCGGTATATGTCCTCGGCGGCCCGAATCTCAATCTGCTCGGCACCCGCGAGCCCGAGATTTACGGCCGGGATACCCTGGAAGATATTCACGCCCGGCTGCGTTCGCAGGCGCAGGGCACTTCCCTCGTGCTGCGCCAGACCAATTCCGAAGGCGAACTCGTCACCTGGGTGCAGGAGGCCGGCCGCGAGGCCAGCGTCCTGATCCTCAACGCGGCCGCCTATACCCATACGTCCATCGCCCTTCATGACGCCTTGAAATCGCTCAAGATTCCCGTCATTGAAGTCCATCTGTCCAATCCCGCGGCGCGCGAGGCCTTCCGGCACGTTAACTATGTTGCACCTGTTGCAACTGCTACGATTGCCGGGCTAGGTGCCTACGGATACGAACTCGCGCTGGGGGCCGCCATGCGGCTTTCCGGTCAGGGAGGAGCTGAAAAAAAATGAGTGCTGCCAAGAACAAGCTCGACACGGGCCTCATCCGCGAACTTGCCGCCATCCTCCGCGAGGGAGACCTCGGCGAGATCGAAATCGAACATGATGGTCTGAAACTCCGCGTTTCGCGCCAGTCGTCTCATGTCGTGCACGCCGCCGTTGCTACGCCAGCTCCGGCCTATGCCCCCGCGGCCCAAGCTGCCCTACCGGCTCCGACCGGCCCCGGCTCCGTTGCCGTCGCCTCTGCCGCCCCGGACAATGCCGTGAAATCCCCGATGGTCGGCACCGTCTACCTCTCGGCCGACCCCCAGTCGAAGCCCTACGTCAACATTGGCGACAAGGTGAAGAAGGGCGACACGCTGATGCTGGTCGAGGCGATGAAAACCTTCAACCCGGTCGAGGCTGACCGCGCCGGCACCGTCAAAGCCATCTACGTCCAGAATGCCCAACCCGTCGAATACGGCGAACCCCTCGTCCTGATCGAATAGTTCGATGCCCGAGCACCGCCCAATTCATAAGGTCCTGATCGCCAACCGCGGCGAGATTGCGCTGCGTATTCACCGTGCGTGCAAGGAAATGGGATTGATGACGGTCGTCGTCCATTCCGAGGCTGACCGCGATGCGATGGCCGTACGCCTGGCGGACGAAAGCGTTTGCATCGGCCCGGCGCCTTCGTCGGAAAGCTATCTGAAGAAGTCCCGGATACTCGCGGCCGCCGAAATCACCGGCGCCGACGCGATCCACCCCGGCTACGGCTTCCTGTCGGAGAACGCCCAGTTTGCCGAGATGGTGGAAGCCCACGGCCTCGCCTTCATTGGCCCGACGGCAGAACACATCCGAATCATGGGCGACAAGATCGCCGCCAAGCAAGCGATGATCGCCGCCGGCGTGCCCTGCGTGCCCGGCTCCGAAGGCGCGCTCGAATCGATTTCGGAGGCCAAGAAGGCCGCCAAAAAGATCGGCTACCCCGTGCTCGTCAAAGCCTCCGCTGGCGGCGGCGGCCGCGGCATGAAGCTCGCGATGACCGAGGCCGACCTCGAGAACGCGGTAAAAACCGCCAAGACCGAATCGAAAGCCGCCTTCGGTGACGACGCGGTCTATCTTGAGAAATACCTTCAGGGCCCGCGCCACATCGAGATCCAGGTGATCGCAGACACGCACGGCAACGTCGCCCATCTCTGGGAGCGCGATTGCTCTTTGCAGCGGCGCAACCAGAAAGTCTTCGAGGAAGCGCCCTCACCCGCGCTGAACCAGATCCAGCGCGAAGAGATCGGCATGATCTGCGCCCGCGCGATGCAGAAAATAGGCTATCGCGGCGCCGGCACGATCGAGTTCCTCTACGAGGATGGAAAGTTCTACTTCATCGAGATGAACACGCGTCTGCAGGTCGAGCATCCGGTCACCGAGATGATCACCGGCATCGACATCGTGCGCGAACAGATCCGCATTGCCGAAGGCAAGGCGCTTTCCTTCCGCCAGGAAGACGTGATGCTCGTCGGCCATGCCATCGAGTGCCGCATCAATGCCGAGCACCCGGAAACCTTCGTGCCCTCCCCTGGCCTCATCACCGAGTTTCATGCGCCGGGCGGCCCGGACGTGCGCCTCGATAGTGCGGCCTATGCCGGCTACCGCATTCCGCCGCACTACGATTCGTTGATCGGAAAACTGATCGTACACGGACGAACCCGCCGCGAATGCCTGATGCGCCTCAAGCGCTCGCTACAGGAAATGGTCGTCGGCGGCGTCCACACCACGCTCGACCTCCACCGCCGTCTCGTCGACAATGACGATGTCGTCGCCGGCCACTACAATATCCATTGGCTGGAAAAATTTCTGGCGGACGCTAAAGCCGCTGAAGCCGAGGCAGCGGGCAAGGGCTGACAGCGAAGGACCGGGGATATGGGCGATACCAGCAACCGCACCCCGGCGTCCCCGGCGCCTATTCTCCAGACGACCACGGACGGCGTTCTCACGATCACGCTGAACCGGCCCGATGCTCTGAACTCCTTGAACCGCGCCTTGATGGAGCAGTTCCGCGCCGCGCTCGCGGTCGCCTCTGCTGACGCATCCGTCCGGGCCCTGATCATCACCGGCGCCGGGCGCGGCTTCTGTGCCGGCGCAGACCTCGTCGAGCAATCCGACACGCCGCCGGTCTCGCGCGGCCAGGGCATCTCGGACGGGATGACCAGCCACTTCAACCCGCTGGCGCGCGATCTTGCGGCATTCCCCAAGCCGACTGTCGCAGCTGTAAACGGAGTGGCCGCGGGCGGCGGTGTGGGCCTCGCGCTCGCCTGCGACATCGTTCTGGCCGCGAAGTCAGCAACTTTTATCCAGGTCTTTGCACCCCAGCTCGGCCTGGTGCCCGACATGGGTTGCTCCTGGCACCTGCCCCGGCTCGTCGGCGCCGCCCGTGCGCGCGGGCTCGCCCTGCTGGGTGACAGGCTGCCCGCCGAAACAGCCGCACAATGGGGCCTGATCTGGCAGGCGGTCGAAGACGGCTCCCTCCTCCCGCAAGCTGCCGCATTCGCCGCAAAACTTGCCGCCGGCCCGACCCTCGGCCTGGTCCGCACCCGCGAAGTCCTTGCCGAGGCCTTCGACAACGACCTCGCCGCCCAGCTCGAACTGGAACGACGCACGCAGTTCGAACTCGGCAACACAGATGATTTCGCCGAAGGCGTCCGTGCCTTCACCCAGAAGCGCCGGCCGAAATTTACCGGACAATAGCGCCGGCCCGTCCAATCGCCGCGTTTACACCGCTCGCGGCGCGACCCATATCTGCCGCATGTCCGCGCGTTTCTCTTCGGAAGACCTGCTCGCCTGCTACCGGCGGGGCGTCTTCCCCATGGCAGACTCGCGCGATGATCCGCGCCTGTTCCTTGTAGACCCTGAACAGCGCGGCCTCCTGCCGCTGGACGCTTTCCACATTCCGAAGCGCCTGAAGCGGCGCATCATCCAGGACCCGTTCCGGATTTCGGTCGACACAGCCTTCACGCGCGTCATCGAGGCCTGCGCCGAGCCGCACGACGCGCGCCCGAATACGTGGATCAATTCCGGCATCATCAACCTCTACAGCGCGCTGCACCGGCAGGGCCATGCGCACTCGGTCGAGTGCTGGGACGGCGATACGCTGGTGGGCGGGCTCTACGGCGTGGCGATCGGCGGGGCCTTTTTTGGCGAGAGCATGTTCTCGCGCGCCACCGACGCGTCAAAGATTGCCCTGGTTCATCTCGCCGCGCGCCTGATTGATCGCGGCTTCGTGCTGCTGGACGCGCAGTTCTACAATCCGCACCTAGACCAGTTCGGCCTCATCGAAGTCTCGCGCGAAGAGTTCCGTGCACGGCTGAAACGTGCGCTGAAGGTCAACGCCAGTTTCCACCCGCTTCCGGCAGATCAGTCGATCGGTTCAGGTTCGGCCGGAACTTCCTCAATCACCGGCGCTTCGTCCGTCTCGGCAACGCCGGCCGGCATGTCGTCCACCAGCGGCTCGTCGCCGAGTGGCACGATCACGCGGTCCGGCAACTTCACTGGCGCGGGCGCTGTGCAGCGGATAACCCAGATATCATAAACCGGGTGCTCGAGCGCGCTGAGGCCGGGCGAAGACGCATACATCCAGCCTGAGAACACGACCGGATTTTCGGCGGCTGCCAGCGTCGCGGCGGCTTCCTTGTCGCCGCCGGTTGCGGATTCAAGCTGCTCTTCGGCGACGGGGCGGGTGGAAGAAATACGCAGGAAGGCCGCGCTTTCCGGCACTTCTTCAGGCGGTGTCTGGAAACAGCTCTTCAGGTCGATACTGAGCGATCCGTACACAACCGGCTCGCCAACCTTAACCACGATGTCCGTCGAGCGACCTGTGATCTTGTCGAGCGCGCGCAAGGTGGCGCGGTCCTGCTTGGCATAGGTCGCCGCCGCCGCAAGGCCGGCCAGTGACAGTCCCACCGCCGCAATGGCGGCGCCGCGAAGAAGCAATTTCATTCCACAGTCTCCAGCGGATCATCAAGGGCTTCAAGATCGTCAAGTGCAGGATCGTCCGTAGACGTATCGTTCGAGGAACCACTGCCGCCCGAAGCAAAGGAGGCAAACAGCGTCAGCAGGTCGACGCTGCCGCGTGTGTACTGGATCTGGCCGGTGCCATCCTGGGGGATGTTGTCAATGCCGCCGCCAGGCTCCAGCGCGATAAAGGCGCCGCCCAGCAGGCCATCGGTCGAGACGCGTGCGTCGGTATCGTCCGGCAGAACCCATTTGGTATCGAGGCTGAGCGTCAGTACGGCTTCAAAGCGTTCCGGGTCGCCCTCGATGGCTTTCACAACGCCGGCCTTAACGCCGGCAATGCGAACGTCCGAACCACGCGCCAGTCCTGACACGCTGTTGAAGCGCGCCGTAACTTCATACTGCGAAGAGCCGGTCGAAGCTTCCCCACCGCGCGCCAGCGCGAACCACAGGAAGAAGGCAGCCACGCCGACGACCAGCGCGCCGATCAGCGTTTCAAAGAAGGATTCACGCATCCGGTTTCCAGGCCTCGTAATCAGCGTCGGATTTCTGGCGGTTGTCGCCAGCTGCCATGCTGCCCTTCGGCTTGGTGGCGTAAGGCGTGCCGGTCATGTTCGGGGTATGGTCCGTTTCCCATTCTCGCCGGTCCAGCGGCATCTTGGTCGGCGGCGTATCCAGCGTGTGGTGCAGCCAGCCATGCCAGTCGGCGGGCACCTTCGACGGCTCGGCCAGACCATTGTACATGACGTAGCGGCGCCGGCGCCCTTCGGTCGAGGGCTTGCGCTCCTCATAGTAGCGGTTGCCATACTCGTCGGTGCCGATCTCGTTCGAGCGTCGCCCGATATCGAAGGCAGCCCCCACCGTATGACCGCTCCACCAGGTGAAAATGTGTTTCAGCATGGGGGTTTCCTGACCTCACTTGATGGCCGCAATATGGCCCTGCGGCGGCAGTTAATCCATCCACTGCCTGCAGGCAATCTACCCTGTGGGGCGCCCCTGCCCGGGCTTGCGGCAGGGGCGCCCGCAAGGCACCCTCAGCTGAACTGATTCGGCCGGGAACCCCATTGATGTCCGCGAAATCCCCCAGCGACCTTCTCGAAGCCGCCGAAGCCGACGGGCTTCTCTCCGCGGAAATGCGGCTGCGCGACGTGCTGCGCTCGGCCGGGCGCCCGGCCCAGCCGCTGAATGCAGCGGCGCTCCGGGATGTCCGCTCGGCCTGGTCGGCGGCCAACCTGCTGGGCGTCTCGCAGCTTGCGACCGCTGAAATGCTCGAACGCCTCGGCGATGCGCCTCGAAACGCCGAGCTGGCCGAAGCCCTCGCCGCCGGCCTGCCGCAGGATGTGCTGGAAGAAGCCCTTCGCCAGCCGGGCGGCATCCTCAAGACCGCGGCCTCGCTGCGCGCCGCTGCGGTCAGTACTCCCTCGCCCCGCCCCGGCGTGTTCGAGGCCGGCCATATTGATGCCGTTCTCTCTGAAGCCCTGCTCGCTGCGCTTGAAGAGGGCGCCGAGATTCACCTGATGCGCGCCGCCTTGCCGGAAGCCGGCACACTCTGCCGCGTGCTGGACGTGGCCCAGGCCGTTGGTCCCGCGGGCCTTGAAGCCGAATACCTTGTCGCGTCAGTCGATGCCGCTGCCCGCAGCCTCGGGGATGGCATGCTCGTCGTCGCGGGGCTTGGCGCTGCGGTCCTGTCGCTCGGGCTCGACTATGCGTCAGAAACGGGTGTCGCGGTCGGCGCCGCGCTTGCCGCGCTGGTCAAGTCCGCCGCCACCGGCGCGGCCTTTCCGGCCGCGCAGGGACGCTTGCTCGGCCTCGAGGGCCTGAAGGCGTCCGGCCGCCGCCCCTGCCAACTCGCGATTCTGCCGCTTCGAGACATGGCGGGCACGCTGCCTGAATGCGAAAGCGAAGGCGCCGCGCCGGTCCGCACCGTACTGGCTTATGGCGAGGACGCACCCAGCCTCAGCCGGGCCGCCCGGCTCGGCCTCGCCCGCCGCGCGCCGGAACAGCTTCCGCAGCTGCTCGAACGTCTCGCCCAGGCCGGCGCTCACGACCTCGACTCCGCTCTCGGCCGAAACAAGCTACGCGACCGCGGCTTCACAGACGAAGCCATCGAACGCGTCACCCGCGCCATCGGCGACGGCCTGCCGCTGAACGCCGCTTTCTCCCGCTGGGTGCTCGGCGACGAGATCATCATCCACGACCTGAAGCTTTCGCCGGAGCGTTTCGATTCCGACGGCAAGGCGCTCCTCTCGGCGGTCGGCTTCTCCAAGAAGGACATCGCGGCCGCCGAACTCGCCATCGATGGCGCGATTGAGGAGATCGCCGGCAAGGGCCTCGCGGCGGCCGGGCTGTCCCTGACCGTGAGTGCGGACGCCGAGATCCGGTTTACCGCTGCCGCCTCCAAGGTACTCGGCGGGATGGGCATGCTGCGCGCGCCTTCCGTCGAGGGATTGGAACTCGCCGAAGCAGCGATGGCTGCCGGGCTCTCTGCGTTGATGGCAGGCCACCGGGCCCCGCCCTCTGAGGATCTTCGGATGCGGATGGATCAGATCATCTCGCTTGCCGAGGAGATCGCCGAGGACGCCGAAGCGCTGCCGGACCTGCCCGCCCTCTCCGAGGAGCCGCCTGCCCGCGTGCGCCGCACCCGCCTGCCGGACCGGCGCAAGGGCTATATCCAGAAAGCGACTGTCGGCGGGCACAAGGTCTACCTCCACACCGGCGAGTTCGATGATGGCAGTCTCGGCGAAATCTTCATCGACATGCACAAGGAAGGCGCTGCCTTCCGCAGCTTGATGAACAATTTCGCGATCTCGGTATCCCTCGGCCTGCAATATGGTGTGCCGCTGGAGGAGTATGCCGACGCGTTCGTCTTCACCCGGTTTGAGCCCGCCGGGGCTGTGACCGGCAATGACCGGATCACCAACGCCACCTCGATTCTGGACTACATTTTCCGGGAGCTTGCGGTGTCATATTTGGGCCGCGACGACCTCGCCGAAGCGGACGTCACCCATGACGGCCTCGGCCGGGGCGCCGGGGATGCGACGCGGGGCGAGCCGGCGCCGTTCACTTCCGAAGCGGCGCAGTTCATCTCGCGCGGCTTCTCGCGTGGGCAGCTGCCGGACAACATCGTCATCCTCGACAAGCGCCGCGCCGAGAAGGCCGCCGAGGAGCCGGAAGCAGCTGCAGGCGACCTTTCGCCGGCCTATGTCTCTCAGGCTTGCCCGGCCTGCGGGAGCTTCACGCTGTTCGAAGCGGGACAGGACGGCCACCTCGCCTGTGACACGTGCGGAGAAGAAAGCCGCGCCAGCCAGTAGCGTGTAGCGCGACTGAAGGGCGCTCCGGGATCGCCCTCCACGGGAAAAAACATGAAGATGCGGCAACACTTATTGCTTTCTGGCAACAGTCGTGCCGCATTTACAGTTCTTACAGTTTGTTCAGTTTAGACCGTATCCGGAAACAGCTATCCCGAGTCCCATGGACAACCTGAATCTGCGTCTCGTATCCCTTGCTGGTGCTTTCGCTGCCATCGCCGCCCCGGGCGTGATGGCTCAAGGTCAGCCCGTTGCCTGGTCTCCCAGCTATGTCGGCACCTGCGCCACCTGCGAATTGTCGGGCCGCAACCTGACGGGCTGGACGCTGGCCGGGGCGAACTATTCCGAAGCAAAACTCGACTATTCCGTGATGCGCGGCGTGCAGGCCGTGGCAGTGAACTTCGAGCGCGCGGACCTGACCGGCGCCGACATGCGGGGCGCCGTACTTACCAATGCGAAGCTGGCCGATGCTATATTTGCCGGCACCCGGCTGCAGGAAGTCAGCGCCACCGGCGCGGATCTGCGCCGCGCGCTGATGCACGGCGCTAGCCTGCAGGACGCCGTAATGATTGGCGCCAATTTCGAGGACGCCGAACTGATCATCGCCCGTCTGGAGGGCGCGGACATGTCCGCCGGCAACTTCGAGGGCGCGATGCTGGACCGCGCGAATCTGCGGGGCACGGTCTTCAACGGCGCGAACTTCAAGAACGCGCGTTTCAACGGAGCGGACATCACAGGCGCCTCGTTCAAGGACGCCCGATTTGCCGGCGCCAACCTCGCCACTGTGAAGGGCTTCGCCGAAGCCGATTTTGATGGCGCATGCGGCTCACTTTCGACACGCCTGCCCGCCGAGGCCCGGCTGCCGCTGTGCAGCACCACACAGCTCGCCTCACGCCTTGGCTCGGACCTGGACTAGTCCGGCCTGACGGGCTTTCATTTTCCGGGTACGGATGTTCTGGCTTTGGCCAGGTCTCATTGCTTCGCAACAACGCAGAAAGTGCGGCCGGACGCGCTCCAGGGGAGGGTCAGGTTCTGTCAGCTTGGTGGAACGAGCCCCTCAACTCTTATGCCTGCGCACTGCTCCGGAAGAGACAGAGGCGTCGCAGATTGCCTTGAAGGCGGGGCCTGCTGACAGGCCGGGGTGACGACACACTGAGGTCAGTTCTGGGGCCGGGATGGTGGCGCGAGCCCGAACTCATGCAACGCTTCCCGCCCTGCCCGACCGGCCTTTGCCGGAGGACAGGGCTGGAAGCTTACAGAGAGCCTCAGGCCTTCACGGCCGGGGCGAGCCGGATGTTGAGTTCCTTGAGCTGGCGGTCTTCGACCGGGCTCGGGGCGCCCATCAGGAGGTCGCGGGCCTGCTGGTTCATCGGGAAGAGGATGACATCGCGCAGGTTATCGACTTCGGCCAGCAGCATCACGATGCGGTCCACACCGGGGGCGATGCCGCCATGTGGCGGAGCCCCGTAGCGGAAGGCGTTCAGCATGCCGCCGAACTTCTCTTCCACGACGTGAGGGCCTTTGCCGGCAATCTCGAAGGCCTTCAGCATGATGTCCGGGCGGTGGTTCCGGATGGCGCCTGAGGACAGCTCGATGCCGTTGCAGACTATGTCATACTGGTAAGCCTTGATGGCCAGCTGTTTGTCGGTCGTGTCGGCGGCCAGCAGCGCTTCCATGCCGCCCTGCGGCATTGAGAAGGGGTTGTGGCTGAAGTCCACGCACTTGTTGTCTTCGTCCCATTCGAACATCGGGAAGTCGACGATCCAGCAGAGCTTGAAGATGCTCTTGTCGATCAGACCGAGTTCTTCGCCGATGCGGGTGCGGGCGGCGCCGGCCAGCTTGACGGCGGCCGTCTTGTCGCCGGCCGAGAAGAACAGGGCGTCGCCGGCTTTGACACCTGCCTTGGCGGCGAGCGCGGCAAGGGCTTCCGGCGCGAAAAACTTGGCGATCGGGCCGGTACCCGACAGCTTGCCGGCTTCTTCGACGAAGCGGATGTAGCCGAGGCCGGGAGCCTGCATATCCTTCTTCGCCCAGGCGTCCATCTTGTCAAAGAAACTGCGCGGCTGCTCAGCCGTACCCGGCGCCGGGATGGCGCGGACGATGCCTCCGCCGTCGACGATCTTCTTGAACACGCCGAGGGTCACGTCCTCGCGGGTTGCGATCTCCGAGACATCCGCGCAGATGATCGGATTGCGCAGATCCGGCTTGTCGGAGCCGTATTTCAGCATCGCCTCGGCATATGGCACATGCTCGAACGGACCTGGCACGACCGTGCGATTCTTGCCGTCCCATCTGGCGAATTCTTCGAAGATGCCGCGCATGACGGGCTCGACGGCGTTGAAGACGTCTTCCTGGGTGACGAAGCTCATCTCGATATCAAGCTGGTAGAACTCGCCCGGCGAGCGGTCGGCGCGGGCATCCTCGTCGCGGAAGCAGGGCGCAATCTGGAAATAGCGGTCAAAGCCCGAAACCATCAGCAGCTGCTTGAACTGCTGCGGCGCTTGCGGGAGGGCGTAGAACTCGCCGGGGTGCATGCGGCTCGGCACGAGGAAGTCGCGCGCGCCTTCCGGGCTGGAGGCGGTAAGGATCGGCGTCTGGTATTCGGTAAAGCCCTCGGCGACCATGCGGCGGCGCAGGCTTGCGATCACGTTGGAGCGCAGCACCATGTTCTTGTGCAGGGCCTCGCGGCGCAGGTCCAGGTAGCGGTGCTTGAG
>VYLT01000109.1_pt1 | contig 19730 bp, 13 predicted proteins | sample 5114261 | NCBI WGS metagenome assembly VYLT01 (sample SAMN12291815, study PRJNA351875) | freshwater metagenome | isolation source: freshwater lake | place: USA: Michigan, Little Long Lake | collected 2011-07-12 | reverse complement strand
CCCCACGCGAACCCGAAGAGGAGATCGAAACCTCACTGCGAGCTGCATTGTTTTTCCTCAATGATCCGCTTATTCTCGGTTGGCTTGCAACTCCGAGAGAGGGGAATCTTCCGCAACGCCTTTTGAAAATCACCGATAACGATTTAGCCGTTGACGAGATTTATCTTTCCGTCCTGTCACGCAAAGCCACTACCGAAGAAAAAACCTCGGCCCATGCCTACCTCAAGAAACACGATGCCAAAAGGGCGGAAGCTCTCGCACGCCTAACTTGGTCGCTGTTAGCTTCTACAGAATTTTTGGTTAATCACTAAAGGAAGTCACCCATGCCAATACGTCATCCCTTGTGTGTCACCCAAGACCATAACTTTTCTCGACGCCAGTGGCTCGGCTCCGTTGCAACAGGGGCAACCTCGGCACTTGGCCTCGGTGCGTTGACTAATCCCGTGATGGGTGAAGTCCTCAAGAAAAAACAAAAGCAAGTCCTTTTCGTTTGGCTTGATGGTGGAATGAGCCAACTCGAAAGCTGGGACCCAAAACCCAACACCGAATTTGGCGGACCCTTTCGAGCGATTCAAACGAGCGTGCCGGGAATCTCGATTTCCGAGTTACTGCCGAATAGTGCCAGAGTGATGAAACACCTTGCGATTATTCGTTCACTCTGCACGCAAGATAACTCACACTCGGCAGGGGTGGATCGCATTCAACGGGGTGATCCGAAGAACCGAGGGGTAACCTATCCTTTCTTTGGTTCGGCAGTCGCTAAGTTTCTCGGTGCGGGGACAAGTGGCCTTCCGCCTTATGTGTGGGTGAAACCAATGTCGGGTGGATTCATGCCCAAAGATGCGGGCTTTTTGGGTGCGAAATACGGGGCACTTGCTCTGGGTGATGGCAAACCTCCCGAAAACCTGTTGCGTCCCGAAACATTGACCGAGCAAGAGGATATCGAACGCAACGAACTGCGTGCCCTTGCCGATAAACGCTACTCCGAAAAGCGACGCCCACAATCGACGGAAGCGAATAGCTTCGTTTACGATATGGCTGCCCAACTCCAGAAGCATCGTAAGTTGTTCGATCAATCCACCTTCTTACCAAAGGATATCGAACGCTACGGCAAAAATGATTTTGGTCGTCACATGCTCCTTTCACGGCGACTCCTCGAAGCCGGAATCACCTTTGTGAAAGTGACCTCCTACGGCTGGGATTCTCACGGCGATAACTTCAACGGTCAAGGTTCGCTTATCCCGCAATTCGACAAGGCATTCGCAGCCATGATCGAAGATTTAGAAGATCGTAAGATGCTCGATAACGTCCTCGTAATTGCGATTTCGGAATTCGGTCGAACCCCTCGCATTAACGGGCACCTCGGAAGGGATCATTGGCCCGAAGCATGGTCGGCAGTCATGGCAGGTTGCGGGATTAAGAAAGGGGTCTGCGTCGGCAAAACCAACGATAAAGGAACCTTCGTTGCCAGCGACGAACACGACATCGGGCATATGTTCCACTCATGGTACAACGCCCTCGGTATCGATTCCTTCCGCGAGCAATACGACAACGGCGGACAACCCCTCCCGATTGCTCACGATGAATGTTCCACAATCAAAGACCTGTTGCAATAAAAGGAACCAACTATGCCAACTGATATTGCTGCCCTCAAAGCGAAATTCAACGCCAAGCAACTCAAGGTCGTGAACCCCGAAGTGCAACTCTGTTCTCTTCGATTGAGTTCGCTCGGGCAACTCGCTGCCGGTTCTTTCACGGGTACGATTCGGCGTTGGTCGTGGACTGCCCCGAATCTGGAAGAGCTCCCTGCGATCGCGGGCCTGAATGGGTGGGTGCAAGGGGTCGAATTTTCCTCCGATGGGAAAACGCTCTTCGCTGTGGATTCCTTCGGGATGCTTTCGGCATGGGATGTTGCTGCCAAAGATGCCAAGAGCCGTTGGTCGGCCAAAAACGCTCACGATGGTTGGATACATGCCCTCACCCTTTCACCCAAAGGGGATATGCTCGCCACAGCGGGACGCGACGGAACAATACGCCTTGCTTCCACCACGAATGGCGTATCGAAAGTAACCCTTTCGATGGAGAACCCCGTTCAATCCCTCATCTTTAGTCCTGATGGGTTATTCCTGATTGCAGGCGATTCCTTCGGAAATATCCGGCAATTCGATCTTGTAACAAATAAACCTACCCGCGACCTTGATGCCAAAATCATGTACCTACGGGATCGCATTCAGGATGTGGGTGGAGTGCGAAGTTTCACTTTCTCGAAAGATGGTTCGCTCTTGATTGCAAGTGGGTGTAAACCCAAAACGGGCGGCTTTGTGGAAGGCCGAATGGTTGTTCTTGCGTTCGATTGGCAAACCGGAAAGCTCAAACACAAAATTGAAGGTACTGCCGACACCGAAGGGTATGTGCATCAAGTTCGTTGGCATAGTGACGGTTTCGTAATTATGGCATCGTCAGGGCAACCCGGTAACGGAAAGATAGCGATGCAACCATTAGAAGAGACCGCACCCTTCTGGAGCCAAGCTCTTCCCAATGTACATTCTTTCGCCATCACCTCCGACGATAAATTCCTCTTCGTGCTGGCAACGAATGCCAACAGTGCAGGTAATGGAAGAAATCTCGGCAAGGATAAAGCGTACCCAAGTAACAGTTCGCCGATTCACATTTTCGAGTTAGGGGTTCCCGAAACCAAGAAGAAATAATGGCGATCCAAATTCAACCGCATCCCGAAGGAGTCACGATTGCGATTCGCGTTCAACCGGGCGCGAAAAAAAGTGCCATTCAAGGAGAACAAAACGGGCGTCTGAAAATCGCAGTCCAAGCTCCCCCGGAGGACGGTCGTGCAAACGATGCCGTTTTGGAACTGCTTCGCAAAAGTTGGAATCTCAAAAGATCACAAATAGAACTCCTGACGGGCACAACGCACCGTGAGAAAGTCATCTTGATACGAGGGGTTACGGTCGGAGAAATGCAAACGATCTCTGCGAACCCGTAGAACCTTTTATTCGGTGATACCCTCAATTCATATAATTTCTTATTGACCAGAATCGAGGTTGAGAATGAGTAGGTTGATTGAACCGCGTACCCTAAAGGGGTTTCGCGATTATCCCCCGAATTTGATGATTCCACGCGAACGCCTGTTGGAAACGGCTCGGCGTGTTTATCGCAGTTACGGCTTTGCTCCGATTGATACCCCTGCCATCGAATACACCGAGATTTTACTTGGCAAAGGGGGCGACGAATCGGATCGCTTGATCTACCGATTCCGCGATCATGGTGACCGCGATGTGGCTTTGCGTTTCGATCTCACAGTTCCTTTTGCCCGTTTTGCTGCCCAATACGTCGGCCCTAATCCGGGACAGATACCGACACCGTTCAAACGCTATGCAATGGGCCCGGTGTGGCGTGGGGAGAATACCGCACATGGGCGTTACCGCGAGTTCTGGCAATGCGACTTCGACACGATTGGCACAACCGCAAATAGTTCGGATATCGAGGTTGCCCTTGTCATTCATGACCTCTTCGCTGCTCTCGGGTTTGATCGTTATCAAATCCGTATGAATAACCGGCTTGTGTTGAACGGTCTTCTGGAAGTGTTGGGTGTTTTAGATAAGTCGGTTCCTTTGCTACGTTCACTCGATAAGCTCTTGAAGATCGGCCCCGAAAAAGTCGTCGAAGAGATGGTCAAAGAAACGAGTATTGATTCCGCAAACGCCCAAAGGATTGTCGATCTTGCGAACATTCAAGGCACAAACGATGAAGTACTCTCTTTCGTTGAGAGTACCTACGGTGGCAATCCCCAAACAGCACAAGGCATCGCCAACCTTCGTGAGTTACTCAACGTCGTGCGAACATCAGGATTAAATGAAGATCGCTTCAAAATCGACCTGAGTATCTGCCGAGGGTTGGATTATTATACTGGGACTATCTACGAGACATTCCTGACAGATAAACCGGACATTGGCTCGGTTTGCTCTGGCGGACGGTACGATAATCTGGCAGCATTGTACACCAAGCAACAGCTCCCCGGTGTCGGTGCTTCGCTTGGTGTAGATCGCCTTTTGGCAGCGATGGAAGAAATGAAACTTCTGGGTTCTTCCAGCACCCCTGCTCCGGTGCTGGTTTTTAACTTCTCGAAAGATTTGTTGGCAACCTATCAGAAAATCGCCAGACATTTACGGGTTGCAGGGATTGGTGTCGAAGTCTACCCAGAGACCAAGAAACTCAATGCCCAATTCCAATATGCTGAGAAAAAAGGTTTCCTCGTCGGCTTGATTGCAGGCTCGGATGAGGTCGCTCAAGCCGTTTGGAAAGTGAAAAATCTCAATGCCCGCACCGAGGTCAGCATTAGCGAATTGCAATTGGCCGAGACGATTCGCAGTATTATTGGATAGAAATTTTATCTTTTGAGAATCATCGTGAGTGCTACGGAATATCTCGTTACTTCGCCGGATGCCGGTCAAACGCTAGCAGCATTTTTGCGCACCAAAATGGGGTTGGCGTGGTCGCGTGCCAAGACCCTTGTTGAATCGGGTGAAGTGCGAATTAACGGTCAGAAAATTACCGATCCTGCAACCCGTTTGAAACCGGGCAAAATCGTGCAGATAGGGGTATCGAATCCGCGAGCGATTCTAAAAGCTAAACCGAAAGCTCCCCCCTCCCCTACCCCTTCTGAGACGGAGAGTAAACCCAAACCCAAACCTAAATCGAAGGTTGAATCGTATACAGGACCGATGCCCGAATTGGTCTACGCCGATGAGCATATTGCCGTTTTTGATAAACCTTCGGGCCTCACTTCCACACGCACACACGACGAACTACGCGATTTTTCCGACCGCGAACGAGCCTATTTACCCGTCACTCTTCAAGGTCTGGCGCCGAAGATATTAGGTTCGACAGGACGTCAGGTTTTTGCGGTGCATCGGATTGATAGAGAAACCTCGGGTCTTGTGATCTTTGCCCTCAAGCAACAAGCCCAAAAAGACCTCGAAGACCAATTTCGCGAACACTCTATTTCCCGTCTTTATCTCGCCCTCACGCGAGGGGTTCCGACAACGGGTAAAATCGAATCGCACATCGTCGCCGATAGGGGCGATGGGCGTCGTGGTTCTTCTGCGGACAAGACGGGCCAACGGGCGGTGACGTTTGTCAAACTCTTGAAAGAATCTCAAGGGTATGGGCTTGTGCAATGTCGCCTCGAAACGGGTCGCACCCACCAAGTGCGTATTCATCTGGGCGAAGCAGGTTGCCCACTGTGTGGCGAAACAATCTACGACCGACCTATTCACCAAGCCCCGTTACCCGATGAAAGTGGGGCACAACGTATCATGCTCCATGCCCAGACGCTCGGCATCGAACACCCCGATACCAAAGAATGGATGGAATGGACAAGCCGCCCCCCGTTTGATTTTCGCACCATTGCAACCACACTTGGCCTACAAGAGGCGGGCTAAAAATTGCCTTACAAACGTGGGTCTACAGGGTCGCTTTCGAGAGCAAGAACAGCGAAGACACATTGATGCACACTTCGGAAACTTCCTTCGCTTGTGAACCGTTGCAAGGCTTCTGCACCTAAGCAAAACTCCCGTAACGCCAACGATTGTTTACGCCCCCATTGCCGGCGATTTCGCAGTCTTGAAAGATTCTCGGCGGTGTCGTAATCGGGTCCGTAAATCAGTCGCAGGTACTCTTTACCGCGTACTTTCAGGGCGGGTTGCACTAATCCCCGTTCGCTCTGATGGATGAACGACTTTGGTTTCACGACCATCCCTTCGCCCCCCTTCTGCGTGAGATCAAGCCACCAATCAATGACTTTTTGAATCTGCAACGGGTCGGCCAAATTCACCAGATGATAAGGCGTGCGAATGACGACACCACTGCTGGCATCGGCTACCTTTCCGAGTGACTCCAAATGCCAGAGGTGATCCTTACCAAGGTGTGTGGCCTTCTCGGTTGCGAGCAAATGGAACGGGGCAAATTTCAGATCGTTCACACTTTCGACCGGCCAACAATACCCTCGATAGGTATCGATAAATTTTTCTAGCGACTCTTTTTTCTCACTGAACTTCTGGCGAATTGCCTGAAGTTCTGGCGATTGTGTTCCGGTCGGTATTGTTGCCAACACCTCCGAAAGGGCTTGCTGTCCCGATGTTCCCGACGCAGCATATTGACGTTTCAGAAGCTCTTGTGCTTTCTCCGACCACGGCATAAGCTCCCCGTCCAAACAGGCCCAAGAGGTTTGGTGTGCTTCCCAAAAATTCGATGCGGTCATCGCCTTTCGGATCACCTCAAGGAATTCGGCTTCGAGCTTCTCGTCCGAAAAGAATTTGCGACCTGTGCGGGTGTAAACCACGCCTGATGAATTGGGTATTCCGAACCGGATTTCGATGCTGGCAGCATCACGCCCGATAATCACAACCGCACGCGACCCCATGTGCTTTTGTTCGCAGATAACTTCGGGTACACGGTTCTTCGTGAAATAGTCAAACGCTTGTTTTGGGTGTTCTAAGAACCCCTCTTGGTCGGACGCAAGGCACGGCGACATCGTTGGCGGAAGGTATATCAGCCAACGCGGATCGATACCGAAACGGGAAATAGCTTCCAACGCTGCCGCACTCTCCCCTTCCTGAATCCGGATATTTTTCATCCAAGACGTATCAATCACCTGTTTGCCTAACACGTCTTGGATACTTGGCAATCCAGTTTCGGTGGAATTCTCGATAACGCTTGTTTGCTCTTGCGAAGGATTGATTAACGGGCGTTTTGCTTCGGCGTAGGTTTTCAGTGCAGGCACCGAAACCAATTCCGAATTCGGATAACGCAACGCCGTTAGTTTTCCTCCGAACACGCACCCCGTATCGATGCAGATCGTGTTGTTAAGCCACGTTGCTTCGAGGGTTGGCGTATGCCCGTAGACCACACGGGCAGCCCCTTGATAATCAATAGCCCAATTCAATCGGACGGGTAGCCCGAACGTATCCATCTCACCCGTTGTTGCACCATACAGACAGAACGCCCGAACTCGTTCTGATGTTCGTCCGTGCAACTCGGCACGCAAACCAGCATGAGCAACGACGAGCTTTCCCCCGTCGAAGATCAAGTGATAAGGCAACTTCTCCAAGAATGCCGTAGCCCGTTCGAGAAATTCCGGCGGTTCCTTTGCGAGTTGGTCGAGCGATTCTTGCAGACCGTGCGTGATATTTACGTCTCGACCCTTGAGTTTCCGCAAGAGTTTATCATCGTGGTTTCCACGCACCGAGAGGGCAACACCTTTCTCGAATGCTCGCATAACCAAACGCAATACGCCGGGGGTATTCGGTCCTCGGTCTACCAAGTCGCCCACAAAAACGATCTTCCGCCCTTCGGGATGCGAAACGTCAAAAGTCGAACGACCGTCAACATCTTCGACCTCGGTTGTGGTGTAACCCAGCACCCCAAGCAATTGCACAAGCTCGTCTAAGCATCCGTGAACATCGCCGATAAGATCGAAAGGCCCCCCTTCGTCCTTACGGTTGAACGAACCTTTCACACGCACGATATTGGCATTGGCAACATCGTCGGGGGTCTCCAACACATAGACAAAGCGGAAGCCTTCGTTATCCAAATGCTTAATCGATTTTTCCAACAGGTGGTAATGACCTTTCACCACATGCGAACCGAAGTTCCGGTTCCCCCGAGTTTGATTGCGTTCGTGACAGGTCTCCGGCGGTGTTTTCAGAACAATCGCTACTGCGGGAACGTGGGCACGTTTCGCCAATTCGAGTAGGGTCTTCCGGTTTTCGTGCTGCACATTGGTTGCATCAATCACCGTGAGGCGACCGAGCGCCAAACGCTTGGCGCAGATGTTGTGAAGTAGCTCGAATGCCTGACCAGAGACGGTTTGATTGGTTTCGTCATCGGAAATCATCGCCCGAAAAGCGTCGCTGGAAAGGATTTCGGTCGCTTGAAAGTGTTTCCGAGCAAAGCTCGATTTACCCGAACCTGAAGCACCAATCATCACAACCAACGACAAATCCGGTACGCGAATTTCCATAAAAAGAGGCTCCAAATGAGAACTTAACCAAGATGTACCGACGACTTCGACCAATCGAAGGTTCACGATCCCAAGAGAAGATAAAATATCAAACAGATACTTAATCGTCTTTGCTTCTGGGATCGGAACCTTCCACGTCTGTCCTCAATTCGCCTCTTGATACTCACTACTTCTTAGGAGCAGGGACGGGGTCAACGTCTGTGCGGAATGGCCCAGCAGGGAGGCCCGCTTTGCTGTAGAGGTTGGCCCCTTCGGGATTCATTGAGTAGGCGTATCGGACGGCAACGGGTTTCTTGACATCGGGGCTGGATACTACAACGGTTTTGCCATCGATAACGGCATCGGCCCAGACCCACTTCATATCTTCGCCTGCGATTGCGAAACGTGCGAGCTTCCCGTCTTTGACTTCGGCAACGGGTTTCTTGCCTTCCTTCTTGCCGACGATCAAGCCTTCGCCGACGTTATCGAACTCGATGCGAATTTTACCTTCTTCGATCTTTTGCGATTTGAACATCGGGCTGGCATATTCCAGACCTTTGACAGAGTAATCCTTTGCAAGTGCCCACAGTGCAAGACGTTCGCCGACATCGAATTTGTTTCGCGGGTGAATGTCTTTGGCATCACCAATATCAATCGTAACAACGTATCCGGTCTTGGGGATGGTCAGCACTTTGGCTTCGGCTTCACGGATACGCGACCAACCATCGCCACCTTTCGGGTCTTTGGTTGCAGCTTGGAAGTCAGGTAGTTGGACAACATAAACGGGGAAATCGTAGCCCCAAAGTTTCCGGCGACCTTCGATGAGAACCTTTAATTTCTCGAAGTATTCGTTACCTTCGCCTCCGTTACTTTCGCCTTGATACCAGAGCATACCTGCAATGGTATAAGGAACGAAGGGAACGGTATGAGCATTGTGTAAGCTGTTGAATTGTTTCGTGAGTGCTTCGTAGTTCGGAACCTTGTCCTTCAATGCCACTTCGCTACCCGTAACAAGCCATGGTTCAATGCGAGTACCGCCGACTGCGTCGTTAATTAACCCGATGGGGCGATTGATGACGGATTGAACTTTGCGTGCAAAGTAGAATCCGACAGCACCGAAATTTCCTGCGGTTTTGGGATCGCAAACTGTCCATTTATTCGTGCCCCGTTTTTGGTGGCGGATCATGGAAAAGTTAGCCTTCTCAATGTCTTCTTTGGCATCGGATTGGTTCATCGACCATTCTTGGTTCGATTGCCCCGAACACAGCCACACTTCGCCAACAAGGACATCGACAATCTTAGTTGCTCCGTCTTTCCCAGAGACAGTAAGTTCGGCCCCTTCGTTCTTCGGGTCGAGCTTGAGGGCAGGCAGTTTCAAAGACCATTTCTTGTCTTCGCCAGCCGTTGCGGTGGCTTCTTCGCCTCGGAATTTCACGGTGACTTTTTCACCGGCTTCGGCAGTGCCCCAGATCGCAACCGGAGCGCCGGTTTGCAAAACCATGTGGTCACCAAAAACAGGTGCAAGTTTGGGAGGGGCTGCAAAGGCAGCGCCAAGCCCAACGCTCAATAGCGTGGCAAGAGTCAATCGACAAAGCATGAGAGGTTACCTCAACGTGGTAGAATCATTGATGCCAAGATTGGCATAAATCTGGCGGGTTGCATCAGACTTGTTCAGTGTATAGAAATGGATTCCTCGGACACCGTGGTCTAGTAAATCTCGGCATTGTTCTGTGGCGTGGTGAATGCCAACCTTTGCGACAGATTCGTCGTCGGTACATCGTGCGATCGCCTTGAGGAGCTTCGCTGGAATACGCATACCGAGGGCCATTTCCGACATTCGCATCAGCCCCGAACGCGACGCAATCGGCATAATTCCTGCAAGGATTGGGACTTTGATACCTATAATCTCACAGCGTTCGCGGAAGTCGTGGAAGTCGTGGTTATCGAAAAACAGTTGCGTGCAAATATAGTCGGCCCCTGCATCGACCTTCCGTTTCAGGTTGTCCATCTCGGTGAGACGATTCGGCGTATCGGGATGCCCTTCGGGAAAACCCGCCACACCAATACCAAACCCGCGAGGGTCCGGCTTCTGCTGACGGGAGCGGATGAATTCCACAAGCTGCGATGCGTACTTGAAGGCATCGTTATCGCGGTTGTAGTCCGTCTTCCCTCGCGGGGGATCACCACGAAGGGCCAAGATATTTTCGATACCCGATTCGGCATAGCGATCCAAAATCGTCGCTAGTTCCTCTTGCGAGTGACAGACACTCGTTAAGTGCGAAACGGCAGTCAGACTGGTTTCTTTAATGATCCGTGTCAGAAGCTGATGCGTGCGATCTCGGGTTGAACCCCCTGCCCCGTAAGTCACCGATACGAATGAGGGTTTCAATTCCTGCAACCGTTGGATCGTCACGAATAGTTCTTCCCAAGCCTCTTCGGTCTTCGGTGGAAAGAACTCGAAACTCAGGGTCGTTTTTTGGTTCGCAAAGATATCGAGAATGTGCATACAGATTCACTTTCGGACAACGGAGCTAATAACTTTAGGCCGACAAAGTATAGTGTATCAAAACTCTCGTCAACCGTTCAACACACCCATCCCGATCAAAACCAGAATGAGCGTGCCGATGGCGAGACGATAGTAAACGAAAATCTCGGTGCCGTATTTCTTGAGGTATCCGAGCAGGAAGTGAATTGCCCCGTAACCGACGATCCCTGCCGATACCAACCCCACAATCAACGCCGTGACATTTTCTTCGCTTTTGAGAATCTCGTTACGATCTTTGTAGGCTTCGTAAACACCAGCACCAAAAATAGCGGGCAGTGAAAGGAGGAACGAGAATCTTGCTGCTGCGGGTCGAGACAACCCTGCAAATAAACCTGCGGTGATTGTCGTACCAGAACGGGACGCTCCGGGGATGAGTGCAAGGGCTTGGAAGAACCCGACAAAGAGGGCATCCTTCCAAGTCGTTGTTTCTTCGCCACGCCCTACCCTTCGCTTGGCAAGGTGTTCGGCTTCCCAAAGCAACAAACCAAAACCAATCGCAGCCCCCGCAGCGACGGGCAGATTATACAAGTGCGTCTTGATATGTTTCTTGAGGGCCAAACCAATCACTACAACGGGGATTGTGCCGAGAATCATCAGCCAACCCATACGAGCTTCGGGTGTCGCAAACGGCTTGAACGTGAACAACCCGCGAAACCACCCCGTGCCGATTTTAACCAGATCGACCCGAAAATAAATCAGCACGGCAACGAGCGTCCCTAATTGGATAACCGTTGTAAAAGCATCTTGAGGTTGTTCATGCCCCATAAACTGACGGGCAGCCAAAAGGTGTGCCGTGCTACTGATCGGGAGGAATTCGGTTAAACCTTGAATCACCCCCAGAATGATCGCCTCGGCGATGCTCATTCAGGAAACTCCGTTTTGCATTTGGCGATGTCTTTTCCGATTCCCGCTAGTCCTTCTTGAAATACGCTGGTTTCTTCCGCACTTCGGCGAATTGGTCCTTCAGGATAAAGACGTCGCCTGCAATCTCGCTGCTCGTCGCTCGGATTTTGCCATCTTTATCGGGTGCGGAGAGCGTTACCGTTGTGGTTTTGTCCCCTTCGATAACGACGATTAACCCGCCTTTATTCACGTCGATATTATCTTCGGGGCGTGGGCCTGTTTTCACCACCAAGTACGATTCGGCACGCGGAGCCGTAAGGGTATCTAAAAACGCATCGAGCTTCGCAGCATCGATAGTGTAATTCAAACCCTTGCCGACCCATGCCCCGTCCTTGCGTTCAAATTCCAGAGGAATCGGATTGCCAACAACGTCGCTCCAACCAGTGATTTTCACGCTCTTGAATTTGGCCTTTTCGAGACGATGCACAACGGCGTCTTGCACATCGATCTTTTGCGAATACTCAAAGGCATCGCGATCCACTTCAAGGATAAAATCGCTATCAGGGGTCGTGCAGAAAATACGCTTGCTATCGCCACCGACTTCCCCACCAAACAGGATTACCCTTTCGGTGCCGTCTTTGAGTTTGACAGTCACCCGTCCGCGTGGCTTTGCCGGGTTCAGTTCCAGACGATTGAGTAACTCTTCCGGTTTATCGGTTGGTTTTTCGGCATGAATTTTCGGGCGTTGGCTTGTGAGTAGAGAAACTTTCGTGAGTAAGTCCGTAATGTTTGGGGCATCGCCCACGCGATCCTTGAGGAATGCCGGTTCGTTCACTTTCCATGCCGAAAGAGCAGAGGGTTTCTCGGCGTTGGTACGTTCCACTTCGACGGGGAACCCTTGCTTGAGGAAGTTGGCTTTCAAAACACTGTCGGCAGTGATTTGCGGGAGGGATGTCGAAACGTAGTCGAGTGATTTTCGCTCGGCGAGGGTTGCCAATTCCAGTGGGGCAAAGGCGTCAAACTTTTCGCCACCCATTTGACGACGAACGATCACCAGATTGCCGACCTCTTTGGCACCGAAAGTAAATACCGCCGTCGGCGTAGGGCTAACCTTTGGGGTAATGTTCACATCGACTTTGGGGGCTTCCTTCGGCGGTTCGGGCGGGTCTTTCATGTCCTTTTTATCTTTGGCTTCGACCTTCGGAGCTTCTTTGATCGGTTCAGGAATAATCCCATTTTCCCAGACCTTCACGACGGCAGTGGGTTTATCCATGCCGAGACGCTCATCGGTTTGACCGGCTTGCGGATAGCCCTTGAGTAGATTGGGCGAGATGATCTTTTCCACCAATTCAAACATCGCTGGGGAAGCGGGTCGGCGTTTCCCGTTGACGTAGGTAAAGTACTCTTTCCCAACGAGTCGCACGGAAACGAGTTGCCCACCCACTTCGATATCGACGGCATCGATTTTAGAAGTTGCCAGTTTTGCGAGTGTACGCGACCGGAGTTTGTTGGGTGCTGCCAATAACCCTTTCAGCTCACGCACAGCCGTTGCATTGACCTTCGCAACCATGTTATCGGCTTCGGGACGTGCGTAAACCCGATCTACTGCGGGGTCTTTTACATCACCACCGAGATAAATAATATCGAGTTCGCCATTGTCACGGCTCAAAGCAACGGTCATAAATTTGTCTTTCGCAGGGTCCAGACCAAAGGGGGCTAATCCGCCCCGTGCGTCGATAAAGTCGCTGGCATCACCCGGTCGAATCGATTGAATTGTTGCGAGCAATGCACGCAAACTCGAAGTCGATTGCGATTCCTTTGGGGCCGTCGGATCGAACGGAGCTTCGACCTCGGCTTCGCCAAAATCCTTTGGCTTGATGAATTTCCACGTCCCGTCTTTGGCACGTTCGACGACGATTTCTTTATCACCCTCTTTGATCGTTACGCTACGGGTCACGCTGAGAGGATCGGGATAGTCACCCATCAACCCAAGTGGGCGGAAGTCGTTCAGACCTTTGCAGATTTCAACGAAGGTCGTGGCTTTATCGGGTGCATTAGGCTTGATGAGCAACTTGAAATTCTTCTTCGTACAAGCAACGATACCCTTTTTCCGGTTCAGATCTGGGGAGTAAATATAGACCAAAGAGGAATCGCCCCCGATGGTGATATTTCCAAGCGAAAGGGTCGCACTCAGTGACTTGGCTTTGAGGGTGATTTTGACCCCCGGATTTTCCAAACCGTGTTGAGCCATCGAACCAATCTCGGCGTTCTTCTCGGTCTTGGCTTCAAAGAGATCGTTCACAAGGTTATTGATAATCGTCGAATCGGCTTTACCGCGTACCGGAGCGGTGAGATTCCAACCGGACTTATCACGGACAAGGACAATCTTTTCCGGATTGCTTCCCGATTTCTCAATCTCAATCGTTTCCACGTCTGAGGCTTTAACATCGGCAGCCCGTAACGATTGGATCAAGTAGCCATCGATTTTGGGGGAGTCTGTACCTTTCGATCCCTTGAAGGCCAAAACCAATAACAAGGTAAGTAGAGCCACTCCTACCACGCCAAGCAAAATGTAGGTGGTGCGAAAATTCATAACGTCATTCCTATGGTGTCTATTTCTATTTGGATATTCTAGCGTCGTCGTGCAAACCAGACCGTGATTCCAAGCCCAACCACAACCCCCATCACCAACAGCATGAACAGCATGCGATTCAATAAATCGAAGCTCCCCGTCGGTTTATAGGTCGGCAGCTTCTTCGGCTGGATACCCAAACCGGCATCGCGTTCTTGCAAGTGATCGAGCATCGAAGGGATAATCGAGTTTTTCGCTTCGGATGAGGCTTGCGGGTCGCCACTTGTTGGGAGAATACTGGTGGCACTCACAAGGATCAATCGGGGTTTTGCGGGTTTTCCTTCCTCGTCGCCCTTACTCGAAACCACTGCAACAATTTTACTTGTCTCCGAGAATTCTTTCGCTTCGAGCAATGCCCCTTTCTCGTCTTTCTCGAATTGTTCAGCAACCTGTCGGATATTCACTCGCTCAGTTGTTTCCTTCCAAATCATTTTACGCGGAGGGGTCACTAAAACGACCGAGTTGATATACCCTTTCTGACTTGGAACAAGAACCGTTGGTCGCAAGTGCATAGCCAGCAATTGTTGCGGGGTGTTGCGGAGGGCACTCGTCAAAGGTGACGACGATTTATCCAACGGTAGACACGGGAAATGCTCGAAGCTCTGAGCAACCCCTTGACTCGATTGCAACATCGTCGGGCCACCGACATATCGTTTATCACCATCCATTTTGATCCCGTATTCGATAAAGAATTCTTCTAGCCCTGTTGGTTGCACCTTCCCCTTGTCGAAAGTCGCAGGGATAAATGCCAGAATACGGCCACCCTTATCGGCATATTTGCGAAGGGCCGTTTGCATGGGTGAATCGACCGGAACCGTTTGGGCCGGCTCCGCGATCACTACGACTCCTGCATCGTCGGGAACTTTGGCATTGGCTTTATTCAGGGGAAGCGGTTTCACGTCGTACTTCCGCTCGCGAAGGACGGCGACCAGTTGAGCTAAAGAATCGCTGGCGTTCCCTTTCGGGTCGGGTGGACCTTGTTCAAATGGAACCTCGCCATGCCCTTGCGTAAAGTAGATTGTCCGCGAGGAATTTTGATCCAGTTGCGAAATCAAAGTCGAGAGAATTTTGTTCTCACCCTGAAACACAAGGACCGACGTTTCCATGCGACCGGGTACAGCTTGCTCGAACGAGTAGAGGGAGATGGCAGGGAAAAACATCTTACGAGAAGCATCATCGTTAATCACGAGTAGGATACCCTGCCCCGATTCGCCTATATCTTCCTTTTCGACTTTGTAACGTGTAAAAATATCCGAGATACGGCTATCTTGCACCCCCGGCGTCAGAATTTCGTATTCAAACTTTGAGGATGCGTTTCGGCAATCGGTCAACAAGGCACGGGCATCGCTATACAACCCGTCGTAACCCCCTTGATTCGACTCGGACATAATGAGGTAGGCTTTGACCGGAGTATCCAATGGCTTCAAAAATTCTTTAGAAGGTTGTGATAACCCTTGAAAGGCACTTTCGTTAGCGACCAATGCGTTAGGCACTTGCACGGCAACGATAGCATTCACCACCAGCAGCACCAATCCCACGATGATAACCAGCATCGTCGAGCTAAACCCGTAGATCAATCGGCGTACTGTGGGGTTTACCCGTTCCTGCGACCGGACCAACATGAGCGAAACAAAACCAATCACCAATCCCGAAAAGAATATCAGGACGATGACAAGGGCAGGTAAAGCGTGTTCCCAAAATTCGGGACCGGTGAGATCGAAAAAGACCTTCTGCCGATTCCAAGCAATGCCGACGGCAAAGAGCGACAACACAACGCCAAAGAAGGCCCCAATCAAACCCCCTTCGACCGAAATTGGCGGAACGCCCGGCCCTTCTTCGACGAAGAGTTGGCGTGTCGCAAACCCGATCATGCCAATCGCAAACAAAGCCGATGCAATGCCACCAACAAAGTAATCGGCACTTCCGCGAGCGTAACGAAACACCGGAGCGGACCCTTCTTCTTTTTGGTCGAGGATCGATTTATCTTTGCCTTTCGCCTTTCCCTTTTCGGCTTTATCAGTCTCCTCGGTCTTGTCCTTATCTTTTGGGGCAGCTAACGTCCCGCTAAATTTCAGGAAGCAAAACACCGAAACAAGAACAAAAATCGCAGCGATGATAAAGCTGCCGTAGCCCACCCCCGAGCGAATGCTCTTCGTGTCGATGACGGCAGGCGGTGTCGGCAAACTCGGCGATACATTATTGTCGGACACGACAACTCCTCAACAAATTCAAGACCAAATACTATGACCAACGACGGGCTTCGAGAACCTTCTGTGTGGCGAACAAAAACAGAATCGAAAGACTGCCGTGCAGCACAATATCCCGCACATGGAGGCGACCCTTCGCTGATTGGAACCACAGATTGATGTAACTCAAATGACCTAACAAACTCCTCCACGGCGACCCTTCCGAGCCGGTGTCGTTTCGTGGAAAGACGATGTTGGAGGTTGCCACAAGGTGCAACGCAATAAAGAACATCATCCCAACTGAGGTCAAAGCTGCCCCGATGATCTGGTTCTTAGTCAACGACGAAAAGAACATCCCCATCCCGATAAAGCCAAGCCCCGTCAGCGAAACCGTCAGGGCAAAGCTCAACAGTGGGCGTATCTCGAAGGGAGGATTTTCGGCACGGAATAAGAGCAAATAGACACCCCAAATCAACCACGCAAAAAGGTACATAAACCAAGCTGCGGTGAACTTACTGAGAATCACACCCCACTCGGTTACAGGGGCAACCATTAACACTTCGTAAGTACCTGTCCGTCGCTCCTCAGAGAGTAACCGCATCGTGATAACCGGTACAATCAAGGTCACCGCAATGACGCTGAAAAAGTTCGCACAGTAACTTTGTACGATGGGTTCAAAAAGGAACGACCGACGAGGAGTGTAAACATCCTCCTCGAAGACCAACACGAACGATAGCCCCCCAAAGAAGAGGGAAATCACGATCAGGCCATAGCCAATGGGCGAGGTAAAGTAGCTCGCCAATTCGCGACGGGTGAGCGTAGCATATTGGCTATCGGACACCCAGAAAAAGCCAACAACCATGTAGACCGTACTGATAATCAAAAGCAAAATACCTGTTGGCACAAAAAACGGCATTTCTTTGGGAAGAAGCACCCGTATCAGGGTGACGAGAAACATCACCGCACCAACACCGAGAAGACTCCATGTCACAAGGTAGCCATCGCTTTCGACGCCGCCCAGATGGACAATCAGGACACAGGCATAGGCCAACGCCAGAAGCAAAAGGGTCGTGCTGTAGTTCGAGACAAAGTCGGTTCGGATGTTCCCAGCAAAGAACCCAATGCAGATCGCAAGGATCGCCGTACCGCCTAACAGATACAGGGCAACTTTACGATGCAACAACACGGCTTCGTGTTTTAGAAACGCTGCAAGGTAGAATAATGACATTAACAAGAAGGTAATGCCATAAGGAAAGAACGAGCTTTTATATTCACGCAACTGGCCTTCTGGTATTTCTGTGGTGTAGCTCTGAATCAACGGGACGAGGGACCACAACACTCCAACCAGCCAAAGGGCCATGCCGCCATACCCGTAGGCACGACGAATGGTTTGTTCGCCATCACGCAGAGCATGGAAGATCGTGAACAAGAAGCCAAGCAGAATCGCTCCTGCCCCGACCTGTGTCGAGATAAATCGCGGTTTCGATTCGTTGGCAAGAACAACGATAATCCCTGCGGTGAGCAAGGTTGCCCCTGCCGTTCCTAACGACCGGACAAACCAATGTTCTTCCTTCGACACTTCCGAAGGGGCTTGCTCGATAGGGGTTCGATATGTGGAATTCGGTTCCGGAAACATAGTCCTTTTTCTCGTAGGCGTTAGTTGCTTGTGGTTCGGGAATCGGGTCGTAAAACCACATCCATATACAACGATTCGAGATTCTTTCTCTTCGTTTCAAGGGCATAAAGATTCATCCCCTTCTCGAACACCACACGCGAAATTCGTTCGCGTATCTCGACGTTCGTCTGGGGATCGATTTCGATGTGGTAATGCCCTTCGTGCTGACTGGCTACGCGGGCCTCTTTCACACCGGAAATCTGCTGCAAGGCTTCACAAAGTTCGGGACCATCCCCCTTTATTTCAAGGTGATAGGTCGGATGTTCTTGGGCAAGGTCACTCAAACGGCCATCCCAACGCAGCGTGCCGCGACTAATAATAATCACCCGATCACAAATGCTTTCGACTTCGCTGAGAATGTGCGTAGAGAGAAGCACCGTGTGCTCTTTGCCCAGAGCTTTAATCGTGTTCAAAGTCTCGCGGATTTGCACAGGGTCCAAACCGCTTGTCGGTTCGTCGAGGATCAGCACTTTCGGCGAGCCAATCAAGGCATCGGCAAGGCCGACCCGTTGGCGATACCCCTTCGAGAGTGTGCCAAGCAATCGGCGTCGGACTTCTTTGATCCGGCATTTCTCAAGGGATTCGCCCAGTCGAGCAAGACGAACACTCCGTTCGACCCCTTTGAGTTTCGCCCGATAGAGCAAGTATTCCTCGACCCGCATATCGGGGTAAAGGGGAACACTTTCGGGAAGATACCCGATCCGTTCCCGCACCTTCATGGAATCTTGGAAAACGTCGTACCCGCACACCGAGGCAAGCCCCGATGTAGCCGGTAAATACGTCGTCAAGATTCGCATGGACGTGGACTTGCCTGCCCCGTTAGGACCGAGGAAACCCACAAGCTCACCGGGTTGCACAGAGAAGTTGACCTTCTCCACTGCCCGCACGGGTCCGTAGTGTTTCGTTAAATCACGAACTTCAATAGCCGTTCCAGACATGGTGTAACTCAATACCCCATCGACATTAGAGGACAGAACTATGTTACGAGGTCGGATAGAGGGGGGCGAGTTTCGGGGTTCGGGAATCGGGTATTGGGCAGGTCGCTGGGCATTCCCGTAGATCGCCCCGCCCCCCATTCGCAGCTTTGCTGCTCAAGGGCTGGGCAGGGCTACACGAAGACAACGGTCGGAGACCGAAGCATTTTTTGTCTTTGGGTTTGTACCGAAATGTTCTGGTTTCGTAATGCCTAAAATGCTTAGGTTCGTAGAACCGTTGGCTTCGTGTAGCCCTGCCCAGCCCTAAAACGGTCTTTAGACCGTTGCGGGGGGCGGGGCGATCTTGCGTGGACACCTGAGACTTTCCGGAACCCAACCCAGCTTAAAGCGATAGAAAATCCAAGTCCCCGAACGTCGTTTCGGTTTGTTCGATGGCGTGGCGTATCCTTTCGGCACTGCGGGTAAAGCCTTTTTCTCGCAGTCGCTCGCCGAGGTTTTTCATCCGGTTGAGGTATCGTGTACCGCGACCTTTGATTGCAGGGAGAACCCGTTGGGCAAACGCCAGATCAACTGCATACTCTGGGGATAGATAGCCGACCGAGTTTGCCAAGTAGCGTTGGACACCCTGTATTGCAACGGGTGACAGATGCACACCGGGACCGTATTCGGGGGTTGTCACTCGGAGATAGCCGAGGAATTGTTCGATGTGTGCCCACATTTCGGAGGGACATTCTTGCGGAGGTTTGTTTAACCTTTCCAAAATCGACGTTGCCGAAACTCCTTTACTTGTTGAAGGCGTCACACTTTGACTGAGTGAAATATCGGTCGGGTTCATCGTGATGATCCCCGCCAAGTCAGCCAGTCGTAGGGGGAGCTTCCCGCCCATCCCGTCTGTCG
>VYLT01000108.1_pt1 | contig 20011 bp, 18 predicted proteins | sample 5114261 | NCBI WGS metagenome assembly VYLT01 (sample SAMN12291815, study PRJNA351875) | freshwater metagenome | isolation source: freshwater lake | place: USA: Michigan, Little Long Lake | collected 2011-07-12 | reverse complement strand
CTTCCGAACATGGCAAGCGTCCGGTCAAGGACACGGGTTTCCCCTTCCTTGATCTTGGAAAGTTTCGTGAGGAAGTAAGCAAATTGCTCGGCCAAGTAGCGGTCGTATTCACCCCAGCTCGAATCTTTCGACGGGTCCGAGTGACTCAGACCATGATGCCCACCGTGTTTACCAATCTTGAGCAAGCCGGGGAACCGGTCGCAGATACCGTGACCATCTTCGGATGAGATTTGATAGGTTGCGACACGGGTTGTATCGGTCTCGAACGCAAGGACGATTAGGTCCATCATCGTGCGAATGTAATCGGTTGGCCCTTTCTGGGAGACATCGAGATTGAACTTCGAGCGATCCACATCGGGCATCGCTTTGCCAAGCCACGTTTGGGCCCGTTTCATTCGTCCTTCGACTTCATCTAACGAGGAGAGAAACTCATCGAGCCTTTGTTGGTCGGGGCGACCCAATTGCCCACGAAGTGAGCGAGCATCTTCCATCAGGAAGTCAACCCGTTTGCGACCCGATGCAATTGCCTTTTCGCGTGCTTCGCGGTCGCCATCGGCAGGCTTAACAAACAGACGTTCAAAGATACTTTTTGGCGTGGATTCGGCAGGGATTGCACGGCCTTGCATATCGAACGAAATAGTTGTCGCACGGCTTTTCATACCCGTACCGCCATTACTCGAAAGCACCAACGACGGGATACGGGTATGTTGACCAAAATCTCGTGCAATGAGTTGATCGAGAGAAACCGAGTTGTTCAGGTTCTGGCGAATGTCAGCCCCACTAAGCCAAACGTCGCCGGTATTATGCCCGACCAGTTGCCGACTACTCGGGTGCGAGAGATTACCGAAGATCGTTAAGTCTTTTTTGTGATCGGCCAGCGTTTCGAGGGAGCGTGTAAATTTGTAGTCGGCCCCTTCCGTGCGGGGAAACCAGTTCCAATCGGCAGTCGGATCGGTAGGTCTGGTTAGCGATACGCCGTTACCAAAGAAGAACGCACAAAAGCGTTTTGGTTTGGGTGTCGATGCAGGGGCTGCGGTCGCCATTGCTTCGAGGTAAGGCAGCGCAAGGGCAAGGCCAGCCCCACGAAGGAAAGTACGTCGGTCGAGGTGCCAAGATGGTTTCGGCATGGTAGGAACCTGTTCAAGGTTAAGGGTGGGTAGTTGTTATATCGGTTGGGCGCAATCGGGTGTGGGCGAATTGGCGTTGTCTTTCCCCTCTCCCCTCGTGGGAGAGGGGAAAGACAGGCCAACCGGCGCCTCTTTTCTCTCTGCGTTCTGGTTTGCAATTATTCTTACTGGTCACTTCGTCAAGAACGCCTCGCTGGTTACCACTAATTCTATCAATGCCCCGAAGCGGTCTTCCCTTTTCTTGACGGTCGGGACAAGGGCGTCCACGCTTTCGATATCGGTTAGCGTCAGGGTTCGCCCGAGAGCGTAGCTGGTTACCTTTCGGAGTGTGGCTTTGCGTAGGTCGTCGGTGCGGGTGCGTAGTAGTTCTTTCTTTAACTCTACCACACCATCGACCGAGACTCCAGAGGGAAGTTCTGCTTTTGCGTCGATTGCCTTGACGGCTTTTTGTTTCTTCAAACTACCGATAGCATCATATTCCTCGAAAGGCAAACCCCAAGGGTCGATTTTAGTGTGACAGCCGTTACACGAAGCGGCACTGCGATGTAATGCTAATGCTTGCTTGAGGGTAAGCCCTTTGAGTTTCGGATCGTTAGCACGGTCAAGCTCTGGGACAGTAGGGGGTGGGGGAGGGGGCGGATCGTCGAACAGGTTCTTGATTAACCACACGCCCCGTTTGATTGGATGCCCTTCGACCCCGTCGGAGTTACCCGTCAGCACACTGGCTTGCGTCAGAAGCCCTCCTCGTTGGGATTTGGCATCGAGTGTGACTTTGCGGAACGCCGACCCTTGCACGTCGGGGATTCCGTAGAGCTTGGCAAGCGATTCGTTGAGGAACGCAAAATCAGAATCGAGGAAGTTCAGAATGCTGAGGTCTTCGCGTAGCACATGGGCGAAGAAGTGAATCGTCTCTTGTCGCATCGCATTGCCAAGTTGTTCGTTGTATTCTGGGTAACGCGACTTACTGATATTCACCCGTTGCAGTCGGTCGAGTTCGAGCCATTGTTCGGCAAATTGTTCGATAAACTGCGACGATTTCGGGTCTTTAATCATGCGACGGGTTTGCTCCGCGAGAACCTTCGGGTCGCGGAGCTTGCCTTGCTCTGCGAGTTGCAAGAGTGTTTCATCGGGCATCGTACTCCAAAGAAAATACGACAAACGTGATGCGAGTTCGTGATCGGTCAGGCGATCTTTACCCGTGCCTGTTCGCTTCGTGGGTAACGCCAAAAACCGTGACGACGTGAGAACCAAACTGAGCGTCTCGCGGATGCTCGATTCAAAGGTGTCGGCATCCTTGCGGGATTTCGTCCAGAACTGCATCAGGCGATCCAGTTCGACCTTTTCAACCGGCCCCCGAAACGCACGGGTCGCAAAACGCTTGACGATTTCGCGTGCGTAATCGGCTTCGGCCAGCTTGTCGGTGTTGGGGAACATGATTTTGGTATGTGTTGCGGGTGGCCATTGTTCAAAGAAGGGGCTTTCAAATTCGATCCACTCGATTTTGAGTTTCGGTTGATTCGGGTCTTTATTGATAGTAGCCCCGTTCCACGCATAAAGGATGCTGCAATTCTGGTCGCGGAAGGCACCCGGATTCGGTAACGGGAAATTCTCAAGCCGAGCGCGGAACTCATAGGTTTTGAACTCCGTATGCTCAATCACGATAGGCTCGCCGATACTCTTTATCTCGATCCCGTGAAGGTTCGTGCAACCCAATCCAACAGCAAGTTGGGGCATCCGGTTACTTTCTTTACCTGCCTCATCTTCGACACGGGCTGCCCGTACCCGTATGAGCATTTCGCCACGTCGGAAGGGATGATGCAACCGGAACCCGTAACGGAAATCGGGTTTCTTTAAGGCGGCTTCACCAAAGGATTGCGGAGCAGCAGGACGCAGTATCCCCACCGATTGCGGGTCTTTAATGAGGTCTTTGCTAAAGACACAATCATCGCCAATCGTAAAGCTCTTACCTTTGCCTGAATAATCGTAGCTTTCACCCGGTCGATTATCAGGTTTGGGTAACACGACCGGTTTTTTCTTGGCTTCCAGTCGATAGCGGTGAACTTCGGGTGAATCGCCACTCACAATCGCTTCGGTTAGAGCTTCATCGGCGATTTGAAGATACATTTCGTATTGAAGGGGAGACATTCGCAGAGCGTCGCCGTCGTTGCGGAAACCTTCTTTGGATCGACCATCCTCGGGAAGGCGTCGGCCAAAGTCGATCCCAATGCCGAGCAAGTCTTGCATCGTCCGTTCGTATTCTTTGCGGGTCAATCGTCGAAAATGGGTTGTCGGGTTTTTCGTGAGGGCAGCCTTTCGCATTTCTTGGACAATCCAACCGGTCAGAATTTCTCGATCCCCTTTGGCAAGTTGCGGTTCATCCTTCGGGGGCATATCGCCAAAGTTGAGCCGATTCATCACCTCTTGCCAATGATCGCCATCCTTACCCTGAATAAAATCGGGATTGAGCTTATCGATCTTCAAATCGCCTTTGGGTTTTGCGTTGGTCGAATCGTGACACTTTCCGCAATGCTGTTTGAGTAACGGGGCAACCTTATTGAATGCAATCGGCTCCGCAGAGTGGAGGATACCCCCACCCAACACGCAAAGAGCTAACACTAATTTGAAAGGCAAACTCGGCATGACGAACTCCGTCAATACGGATCGAGAGAAAACAGGTCAAGCGGGCGGCAGGTAGGTCGGAGGCATGGGGCTGGGGCTATCTTATTGTAGACACCCAAAAAGGTTTGGACGGCCCCTGCGAGAAAATAGTTCCGGTGTGAGGTGTGGTAACGGTTTAGGGTGCGATAAGTCGCGGAACTTATTTCTTTCATTGGGGTTTCATCTTTTATCCTGCCTTTTTGGTTCCTTTCGATATGCGATACCTTTGCTTGCTCCTTTCGCTTTTGGTGGTGCTTCCGACCTTAGGGGCATCGCCGATACCTGTTCCTAAATCGCTTGCCATCGGAGGGTTAGGAAAAAATGGGATCGAACTTGTTGGGCGTGCTGCAAGTTGGCAAGTGGTGCTTTCGGGGGTGACCTCGGACGGGAAGTTGTTCGATTATTCTCGCACGGCGACCTATTCCCTATCGCCAGAGGGGATTGCCAAAATCGATGCTACAGGGCACATTCTTCCCATCAGCGAAGGAAAGGCGAAACTCACTGCGACACAAGGGGGTGTTTCCGTTTCCGTTGAGGTGACGGTCTCTCGTCAGGTGAAAGATGTGCCGGTTCACTTTACCAATCAGGTTGTGCCGATCTTTACCAAGTTTGGTTGCAATGCGGGTGGGTGTCACGGGAAAGCCGACGGGCAGAACGGTTTCAAGCTCTCATTGCTCGGATTCGAGCCTCAAGAAGATCACGAATACATTGTGAAGGAAGCCAAAGGGCGTCGGGTATTTTTTGCTGCTCCCGAAAATAGCCTCCTTGTTAAGAAAGCGATTGGGGCTGTCCCACACGGTGGCGGTAAGAAGCTTGATAAGTCCTCTCCGTTCTATCAAGTGTTAGTGCGTTGGATCGAACAAGGAGCGCCTTTCGATAAATCCAGCGAAGGAGCCGTCACCAAGATCGAAGTCTTCCCGAAAGATCGCGTACTCGAAAAAGAGGCGGGGCAACAACTACTGGTGATTGCCCATCATGCTGATGGAGGCAAAATCGATGTCACACGGATGGCCCATTTTGAAAGCAACTCTGCCGATATCTCCGAGGTCTCTACAACGGGTTATGTGACCACGAAAAAGGTTCCCGGAACCTCTGCGGTTATGGTTCGCTATCAATCGTTTGTCGATGTGTTTCGAGGAACCGTTCCGATGGGTGCGCCTGTCGAGAATCTCCCCAAGTCCGATCATCCCTTCGATAAATTGGTGTTCAATCGATTAAAAGAACTTGGCCTTCCGCCGTCGGAATTGGCCGATGATTCGACCTTTCTGCGTCGCATCACCATAGATATTGCAGGCCGTTTGCCAACTAAGACTGAGACGGAAGAATTCCTGAAAGATACCTCTGCCGACAAACGCGAAAAATTGATTGATCGGCTTTTGGCATCCCCAGAGTACGGCGATTACTTCGCCATGAAATGGGGAGCGATCCTGCGGAATCGTCGCAAGAACCCGAATGACGATATTAAACCGACCGCAGCATTCCGTGAATGGATCAAGAAAGCAATCACCGAGAATAAACCGTACGATCAATTCGTGCGGGACCTTCTCACCGTGACGGGTGAAGAAATCAAAGACCCGCCGGTTGTGTGGTATCGGGAACTCAAAGACCAAACGACTGCAATGGAAGATGTGGCCCAACTCTTTTTGGGGCAGCGTTTGGGATGTGCGAAGTGTCACCATCACCCGATGGAAAAATGGAGCCAGCACGATTATTGGTCGTTTGCAGCGTTCTTCTCGAAGTGGGAAGTGAAAGAGGCCAAGCCCGCCAAGAAAAATAAAGATAACACGATGACGCCGGCCGAACCGACAACCCTTGTCTTGAAAAACGGAAAGGTCGAAACCAAGAATCCCCGTACCAATAAAGTCGTTATGCCCGCCGGTTTGGGTGAGGTTCCGATGAGTGGTGTTATTGATGGCGATTTGAGGACACACCTTGCCGACTGGATGACCAATCCCAAGAATCCGTATTTTGCTAAATCGTTGGTCAATCGTTACTGGAAACACTTCATGGGTCGAGGACTGGTTGACCCCGAAGACGATCTGCGAATTACCAACCCTGCGACCAACCCAGAGCTTCTCGATGCGCTGGCGAAATCGTTTATCGAAAGTAAGTACGACCTCAAAAAGTTAGTGCGTGATATTGCCACCACCAAGACCTATCAGCTTTCAGCACTCCCGAATAAGTACAATGCCGACGATACCCAGAACTATTCGCGGTTCTTGCCGAAACGTCTGCCAGCGGAAGTCCTTCTCGATGCAGTCGATGATGTTACCCTTTCCAAGAGCAAGTTCGGTAAAGGGGTGCAAGGAACTCCGCGAGCCGTGCAATTACCCGATAACGTCGTCGATTCCTATTTCTTGAGCGTGTTTGGTCGTCCCGATTCTTCGAGTGCGTGCGAATGTGAGCGAGCCGGCGGAGCAAGCCTTGCCCAAGCATTGCACATGTATAATTCGACCGAGATTCAAACGAAAGTCGCAGGTCCTCGTATTGTCGAAATGGCGAAATCGAAACTCACACCCGCCCAACGAATCGAAGAGATTTATCTGATAGCGTTATCGCGAAAGCCGACCACCGAAGAGACCGAAACCCTTGTGAAATACCTCGAAAAGAAAGGGGGTAATCAAGCAGCCTACGAAGACGTTCTGTGGGTGATTCTCAACACCAAAGAATTTATGTTCAACCATTAAGAGAAGGAACAAGAGTGAGTTTGTTGACCGAAAGGTTTAATAGGGGTACAATGGCGGGTGGGCAAATACCATTCCAATCAAGGGAGACAAGCATGAACATGACGACGATACCGAGAGAAGCATTCTCCCTGCTAGAAATGGAAATTTTTGAAGCCGAAGCGATTGAAAAACACCTGAAAGAGCAGATCAAACTTGATTCGGAAAACGAATCACGCGACAAGACCTCTCGGGCAAACTTACTGGTTCGAGTTGCCTTGCGATGCTACCAACGAACGAAAGAGGTTATCGGCGAACTGAAAGGGCCGACCATCAATACAACGACTCACGAAAATTTGAGCATGTATTTTAAGGGGTTACTCGTTGAGGTTGCCCATGTGATTCTTTCGTCAACGGTAACGATGATCCACCAACTCGAAAGCCAAAACCTTTCGATTGAAGGTGCCTCCGAAGCGATCCTCGCTCAACAGAAACTCGAAAAAGCGGTTGCATGGTTTAAGAAAAATTGGCCCTCGGAATCAACCCGAAAATGGCTATCGGGCGAAGTTCCGTACCCCACCGACGCGAGTTTGCTTACCGAAGACGAGATGCGAAACCTAAGACCATAACCCACCATGCTCACGATCCATTTCTCGAACAATTTGGTGCAACTCTCCGAGAAATGGGAGAACAGCCCAGATATTTGGGGAAGGATGCTCACTCAAATCTGTCTTCTCAAAGAAGAACAGTTTTTGATGGAAAATTCGAGCCGAAGCATTAGCACAAGTGGAATGCAATACGCCTTCAAACTCCAAGAAGAGAATTGGCTTCACCACTTTACATGCCTTTTCCGTTTCACTGAAGATGAGACGGGAATTGTCGTGTTTGATATTTCTCACGATGGCGGTACTGACATCCGCGACGTTGACGATTGCGAGATTTAACGACCGAGGTTCCTGATATGCTTACTATCGATTTTGGAAATCCTTCCGCCGATTGTGCGGGGTTGAGTCGGCGTAATTTCCTCCGTGCGGGGACGTTGGGCCTCGGCGGGCTTACGCTCCCGTGGCTTTGGTCGGCGAAAGCTCAAGCCGAAGAATCGAAGGAATATGGAAGCGGTAACTATATCAAGGATAAAGCCGTTGTGATGGTCTTCCTCGGGGGTGGGGCAAGCCACATCGAGACATTTAATCCGAATATGGACGCTGCTGAACCTTATTGCAGCATCACGGGCGAAGTGAAAACTGCTATCCCCGGAGTGACCCTCGGCGGGACGTTCCCCGAGCTTGCCAAGCACATCAAGAATATGGCGATTGTGCGATCTTTCAAACATGCCATTGGCAACCACGATCAAGCGATTAGCCATGTTCTCACGGGTGGGACTGACCCGAACGGGCAACTCAAAGACGGTTGGAGTCTCGGTGCGATGTACGCTCGCATTCGTGGTGCCAATCATCCCAAGACCGGTTTGCCAACATACGCCATGTTGACCTCACCCCACAAGGACGGCCAATACGCACGCGAGTTACAACGTGTGGCAAGTGGTTCGCGGGCGGGGACTTTGGGGGCGACGTATGAACCCTTTGTGCCGACGGGTTCGGGAACATCGTTGGCGAACATGCAACTGAAAATGCCTGCCTCACGTTTGGATGATCGCTTGAGCTTGCTCAAGCAAATGGACGACCTGAAAAAAGGGATCGACTCGCGTGATACCAAGTCTGGGTACGACCAATTTACTCAACAAGCCCACGACCTTTTAACGGGAAGTGCAGGAACTGCCTTCGACGTTTCCAAAGAACCCAAAGCCTTACGCGATAAGTACGATACGACGATGTTCAAAGTTGGGAAAAAGGTCTTTGAACCCAGCACGTTGGGAACGCAATTCTTGATGGCACGCCGATTGATCGAAGCAGGCTGCGGGTTTGTGACCGTGCAAAGTGCTGGTTGGGATATGCACGCCGATGGCAATAACCCTCCCGTGAAAGAGGGGATGGAAATGCTTGGCCGTCCGCTTGATAAAGCCCTTTCGGCATTCTTGGACGACCTGAAAGACAAGGGACTCTCGGAAAAAGTTCTCGTCATTATTACTGGTGATTTCGGACGTACCCCTAAGATCAACAAGAACGGCGGACGCGACCACTGGGCCAATCTGGGAACGCTTGCCTTTATCGGTGGTGGGTTGAAGATGGGGCAAGTCATCGGGAAATCGGCCAAGAATAACGATGTCCCCGCCAGCGACCCCATCTCAACACCGAATCTCCTCTCGACCGTGATGCACTATCTCTTCGATGTCGGAACCGTCCGCGTCACCCGCGACCTCCCGAACACCATCGTCAACGCGATCTCCGCAGCCAAACCAATCGAAGAGCTTTTCTAAACGAAGGATCGGCTATGCGTCTGTCGTTGGTTCAAAGGTGGGTCTGGGGGCGACGGGTTCGCAAAGCCCGTCTCGGTATGACCGCCGACCAAATCTGCGGAATCATCGGCGAACCCGACACGATAGACCAACTCGGAGATATCGCCATCTGGATTTATCATCTGGATAAACGAAATGGCTACACCCACCGAATAGCGTTTGCGGATCATCGCGTGTGTCAATCGTATTTGTGCGTGGAAGGGGAGTAGGGAACACCAATCGTTTTTAGGTACTTTCGACTGTCCCATCTCCAAACATATCGTAATCTTTACCGACCCAGAGTTTGAACATGTTGCCCGATTCCCAACCTTGAAGTGCGTCTTCTAATTCTTCATCAGGGTAATCGTCGCGGGTGAGTTTGTATTCGTACAAAAACTCTGGGTATTGGGCGATGGAAATTCCCCATTCGGGGATATCAAATTCTTGAACGTGGATTGGCTCTTGTTTCACGCCAAGTTCATCGACCCACTGGTTTACTGTGTCGTTCATCAATTCCGCACAACGGACATTCGCACGAGAACCCCAAAACTTGTCTTTTTCTTTTGCATCTGGTGCTGCAAAGATTTTGTCAATCTCTTTGGACACATCTTTAACTTTCCATCCCAACGGTTGCCCGTCTGGATGAAAAGCGATTGCGACGACTGCATTCCTTCTCGGGCAGATCAAAAATTGTTCGCCGACTCCGTTTTTTCCCGCAAGAAAGGAGGGTGGTTTTCCAGCGTAGGTTTGGATCGTAAATTTCTTTTTCATCTCGTTGCCTCTCATTCAGTTGTAAGTCGTTCTGTGGTTTTGCCAATCCTCCAACCTATTTCTCCGTTCCTTCCCGTGTAACACCCCACTATCTTCGGCTTGTGGTTTTTCTCATTTCTGGTATTCGCCAAGTCGCCTATTTGTCCGGATCGCCTAAGTCGCCCACCATTATGAGGAACAACATGCAGAAGATAAACCTTTCCCTTGTACGGCTTGAGAGTCGGGAATGCCCCGCTCAGATTGCTTATTCGGCTACGGATCGCACGTTACGGATTAACGGCGATCCACTCGGGGCCGAACAGGTAACGATTAACATCAACGATGTGGCGGATACCCTTGAGGTGGCCCATGCCCCGATCCCGACGGGGGAGCTTGTGAACCCGTTGCCCGTTGTGCAGTCGTTTAAGTCCTCCGAGATTAGCCGGATCATTACGAATCTCGGTGCAGGTGACGACCGATTCAACGTCGTTTTGTCCAGTCAAACTTACTTGCGTGCGAAGACCTTTTCGGTCAACCTCGGCGCAGGTAACGATTCCGCCGTATTCGATTTTGGCGGGCAGTTGGTTGTCCCGATGGGTGGACCAATTACCCAACCATTTCCCACACCGCGACCGGCAAGCCTTTTCGCTCATCTGAATATCGATGTGAATGCTGGCATTGGTAACGATACCGTTTCGAGTATCTTCGGGCATATCGGTGTCGGATCGAATCTGACCTATCGTGCCAACCTCGGCGAGGGGAACGATGTGGCAGCGTTCGATCTCGAAGGGGCCGTGCAAGCGAATGCCCGTGTTACCAACGATTTTGTCGGCGGAGCGGGGAACGATCAGATCGTTAGCGATTTGGGTTACGGGAACATTCAAACGAATGCTGTTGTGAATACCTATCTCGATGGCGGGTTGGGAAACGATTTTCTCAGTTCGGTCTATCGTGGTACGTTGGATGGCACGTTCAACACTCGTTATTGGGGTGGAGCCGGCGATGATTCCCTCTTCCAAAGTTATACGCTCGGATACTTGAGTAACGGTTCGGTGATTAGTCAAGGCGATGCTGGTGCTGGAAACGACACCTTGACTGGCGAAGTCGTTGCGCAACCGGTCCCCGCAAATGTGCGAATTACCCCACGAAAATTGCGTGTGTACTCGTTAATGAACGGTGGCGATGGAATCGACTTGGGACGATTCTGGGTCGGCATCCGCAGTGTGAACATCGAGCAAACCGGTCCTTTTGGCCCAATCCCGTTACCCATACCCGTTGAACCCGTCCCCAGCCCGCCACCCGTTCCCATGCCGACACCCGTTCCCACACCGGTAGCATAGTCTGACAAAGCGAAAGGTACGAACCATTTTCGGGAACACTCGATAGTCTTTCAGGTTCTGTTTGCCTTTTGGTTTTCACTACGCCTTCAATTTCCTAAAACGTCTTTGAGACTTTATTGGAAACCTTGCGGGGGGTGAAATGTCGTCGGACGATTTTTGGCAGTACGCAGGGGTATTTATTGCACTTTTGGCATCGGGTTTGGGTGCGCCTATGCCCGAAGAACTCCCCGTTGCAACTGGTGGCGTGCTTGTGGGCAAGGCGTGGCAAAACCCCGACGAAGGCCCACGTTGGTTTATTATGCTACCCACTTGCATTTTTGGTGTGGTGCTGTGCGATAGCTTCCTTTACTTCGTGGGGCGTCGCTGGGGCCATTGGCTGATGACCAAAAAATGGGTCCAACGTCGTATTCTTCCCCCCGAAAAATATCAGAAAATCGAAAAGAACTTCGAGAACTACGGCGTCGGTATATTACTCATTGCCCGCGTGCTACCGGGTATTCGTACAGCAGTCTTCCTCACCGCAGGCATTATTAAGATGCCCTTTAGAAAGTTCCTCTTTGCAGACGGTCTCTATGCCGTGCCGGGAGTGAGCTTGATTTTCTTCTTGGCGTATTGGTTTACCGACCAATTCATGGAAGTGCTACACAAAGTCGAAAGCTATCGCCCGATAGTTATTACTGCGGTGATTTCGGCGATAGGAGGGGCGTTGATTTATTCGTTTGTGCGACGGCCTGTTGCAACGGGTGATCCTTCGGAAATTCCAGTGATTGGTAACAAAGTGGGTCAGGTTGCCCAACAAATACACGGCCCTAAACATACCCCTCCGGCCCCACAAGCTCCACCCGTTGCAATGAGTGGCGATGTCCCGCCACCCGCAACGCTTACGCCCCCCATCTCCGGACCGGGCGATATTCCCCCGCCACCCCCTTCGGCAGAAGGGTAGGTCGTGTGACGTGTGACGTAGTTCGTGAATCGTGGAAGAGGCAAGAAAAACACCGCTCACTGACGTTCCCGGCTCGCTTTGTCTTTCCCGATGCTCGAATCCCGAATCCCGATCCCCGACAAGAGAGATTCGCCATGAAACAACGGACGCTTGCAGACAAGATGCGTGACTATGCCGAGGAGGCAGCCAAGAAGGTACGCGAAGAGTATCAGCACGAATTGAACTTCACGGAAACCAGTATTTGGGGCGTGGAAGCGATTCTCAAACAACTTGCCAAAGACCTTGAACTCGAACCGGTAGCGTGGAACATTACCTTGCTCTTCGGTGCCTATGTCGGTGAATTGATTCGTCTCAAATACCGGTCGGCGTTTTGGGATCGTCGAGGGGATGTAACCGGCGGTTTCAATAACCCCTATCTCGTTGTCGATGGCGAAAGAATCTTCCCGCTCGAATGGTGCCAAGAGCAAATGGACAACCCCGACAGCAGTATTGTCCAGAGGTATTTTGCGTTGATCGTCTGACGCAGATGGCAAACGGCGAACCGGCGACTAAACAGTAGTTTCAACAACCGGAATCTCGGCTGTAAGTGTTTACAGAGTAGAGGTTTGAGTTGGACTTCTTACTTTCTCTTCCCGCCACGTTGGGTAAGGGGGTGGGAAGAAAGGAAAACTACACGCACTCGGCCAACTTTCGTTTTTCCCGTAAAGGCCACGAGCCGGGAACGTAAGTGACCGGAGTAAACACTCACAAAACCCAATCGCAATCACTCTCCTCACTTACGTTCGGGGCTCGTGGCCTTTACGGGAAACTCCGTATTTTCTCGGTTTTTTCAGCGTATGAGTGACCGTTGAAACTACTGTAAAGTCGCCGGTTCGCCTTCCCCGAATCTCGATAGCCGAACCCCGGTCCCCGACCTTTTCTGTAATATATCCTCTTGTATGGGGTTCATCCTTTTAGAGCGGGTTTTCGGGGTGATGCCGTGACCGGATCCTCGTTGTCAAACGGTGGAACAAGAGCCGAACTCGATGCTTGGGTGTTAGCCGTAGCTCCGCGAGCGACGGCTTATGCCTTCTCGTTGCTACGCAATACCCACCAAGCCGAAGACATCGTGCAAGAATGTTTCTGTCGCCTGTTGGCCAAAGCCGATACCTACGACCTTCCTAACGACGGCCTCAAAATACTTCTGCGGTCTATTACGAATGCTTGTATAAATTTTAGGGTTCGTGGAAAACAGGTAATTTCGTTCACCGTGAACGAAGACGACGAGGACAAAGGGACCGCCGAACCTGCCGAGAAAATCGCCCTCAATCCTGAGTTGCAAGCGATAGGCAACGAGTTAGAACAAGCGGTTGTAATCGCCCTCGAAAGGCTCCCCACCGCACAACGGGCCGCACTCGAACTCAAGAGCTTAGGGCATTCGCAACAGGAGATTGCCGAGATTTTAGAAACAACGTCGGGTAACGTCGGCGTATTGATCCATCGAGCAAGAGCAACGATGGCCCAGTTGTTAGCCCCGTATTTAGAGACAACGGACCTAATCCCATAGGTGTTGTTAGACCAGTGCGCAAGCAACGGTTTTGGTTTTGTTAGGCTGTAGAGCAAAAGATGACACCGGAACATCCTATCGACCGTTTGGTTCGCAACGATGCCGAAGCGCGTGCTTCTCGCGTCGATGCCCAAGCTATGCTCGCACGGGTTCGCCAAACTCTTGATGCTAACACAATCACGCCATCACGTTCCAGACCCGTTGCAGTGCGGGCGTTGGGGTGGATCACCGCAACGGCGCTGACCCTTGCTGCCACGATTTTCGTTGGTTGGTTTTCGCCATCCGACACAGCCCAAGCCAAGACCGAGCTTCTTGTGCGAGAGGTGCAAGTAGCCCACGCTCAAGAACCTATCGACCGATGCTACGAAATCGAAACGCAGTGGGAGACAGAAGCCAAGACTCGATATCCCCTTTTTGTGGCACCGAAGAAGGCACGCCTTTGGACTCGCGGGGATCGCTTCCTTATCGAGATGGATCAACCCGACGGACGAAAATTTACTTACGGACGGGACGAATCGGGCAATATCTGGTTCTCGCCAAGCAAGAAAATTGGCTTTATCTTCAAGGCCGACGAAGTTGGGGACGGCATCGCTGCAATTGCCGAAGTTTATTCGATGCAAATGGATACGCTCTTAAAGGAATTGCAAACGGGTTTTGATTTAAGGCAAGAGAAATTGGACGACCAAGCCAACCGAGTTCGGATTTTTGGCAACCGACGTGGCCAAAATCCGAACCCCGGATTACGCTACATCTCTCTACAATTAGAGAAGAAGTCGAAAACCATCGAACTTCTTGAGATACGCCGTAAAATCCAATCTGGGGAGGTCCACACCGTGAGCTACAAACACACCGAAGATCGCCAATTACCCGACCAAAGATACCAACTCGCGGGGCAACTCGACCCCGATGCCCGTATCTTCGGCCCAGAACACTCGAACATACGCAGCATGTGGCTTAAACGCCTCATCGACCGCAAACCCCCCACAACCCCAGAAAAACAACCCTTGCCTAAAAAGGCCACCGGAACATAAGATAACAACACTTAGGGGCAGTAGCTCAGCTGGGAGAGCGATGCGTTCGCAATGCATAGGTCGAGAGTTCAATCCTCTTCTGCTCCATCTTGGTATTTCACATTATCGTGTACTATCTGGCACTCGTCAGCATAACCCCTCACCTTTTCAGCATTGAATATCCCTTTAGTCCACTTTATCAACCGTGCGTGACCTTGCTTTTCTTGGTTGGTAATGAAAGATATGGCGTAACGGAACGTAGACCGTAGAATAACGTAAGGACTTATCGGAGGATGTTCGATGTTTCGTGTTGCGATTACTTTGCTTTGCCTTGTCCCGATGTCGCTTGTTGCTGCGGAGACCAAAGGGCTTGACTCGATTAAATTAACGGTCGATCCTCCCAATCCCAAACCGGGCCAAACGGTTACTCTTACAGTCGAAGTGAAACTCGCCAAAGACCACTACACTTATCCAACCGTGCAACCTTCTCCCGACGCTCAATTGCAGACAAGTCGCTTCACGGTGACAAAGGCCAAAGAAATCGTCATCGTGGGCGGAGTGATCGAACCCAAAGGGGGCGAAATCAAAAAAGAAGGCGACTACGAATTCCTTGTCTTTCCCGGTGGTGGAACCTTTACCCAAAAGATCGTTATCTCTCCCAAAACTGCGGAGGGCGAACACACGATCAACGTGAAATTCCGAACCCTCATTTGCAACAAAGATAATTGCTTCCCACCCAAAGACCACGCCCTAACCGCAACGATTAAAGTAACCGGTGCTGCCGTCCCTGTCGAAGAAAAATACAAAGCCGCCGTCGAAAAAGCCATCAAGGATTAGCACTTTTTGTAACTCTCTTTTTTGGGTAGCCGTCTTTTCGGGAAGTCAAATCGTCTTTCTCGTATAATCCCTTGAATTAGCTCGCCTTTCGGAGTCACAATCCATGATTCGTTACGCACGCCTTGCACTGGTCGCAGGCGTTGGTCTTTTCTCGGTTGGTGTGTTTGCAGCACCCATTCCCAAAGAACCTGCCTTGACCGAGTTCAAAGAGCCAAAAGCCTTTTTCCCGAACCGCAACCACCAAGAACTCAAAGGAACGACAATCGGTTTGCTCCTCACCGAAGGGCAACAGATTCTCGGTCTCGAAGGGCGTAGCGGTCCTGCCGACCAACTCGTTCTGAGTCTCGACGGTGGGTCGTATCGCTGGGTCTACGCTCCGGAAAAACCCGCCCAAATCGGTACCCTCACACTCGATACCCTGAGTGGCAAAAAAGCCTTCCCCGATCTGAGCATGTGCAACCCCAAGACCGTAAAGCAATGGGAAATTAAAGAAGGTTACACCCTCGTTGAAGTCGAAGTGAATGGCGGTGACGGTTCACCTAAAGGGGACGCCTTTGCTGCCACCAAGATGAAGGTCATCGAAGGAAGCAAAGACTTCCCGTTGAAGGCTTCCGAAGTCATGGCCGACGCCAAGAAACGCAATGAAACCCGTATCAAGGACATGGACAAGGAATTGACCAAAGCCCTTGCCGACGTTGCCGAGAAAGCCCTAAAGGGTCGCAAAGCAACCGGCCCGAAAGAAACCCAAACGCTCGTTTATGCAACGTGGATGAACAAAGAAAAAGAAATGCACGTTCGCTTCAAAACTACCCTCAAAGATGGTAGCTTTACCGAAGTCCAAGGCGGTGCTGGTGGAGTCGATGGTCCCTTCCCCCTTCCCCGCGAACCTGTACCCAAAGGCTTCCGTGCTGCTCCCCCTCGCCCGATTGCAGTCAAGGTCGGCACCGCTTACGGTGTGAGCTTCGGCACGAATTATGTGTACGACGTGACAGGCAAACTCATCCGAATCGAAACGCTGCCGATGGATAACTTCACCCAAGAATTGCAACCCCCTCCCGGCGGAGGTCCCGGCCCTCGTCCCCGTCCGTTACCGCTCCCACTTCCACCTGCACCCGTCAAACCGGATGCGTGAGTAACAGTAGCACACGCAGCCCGCATGTGCTTTTTTGATTGAGCGAAGTACGAAAAGAGAAGGGGTTCCAGATAACCATCTGGAACCCCTTCTCTTTTTCATACTTTGGATTCAGCTTACTTCACGTCGAGCAGTTCAACGGTGAATTTGAGGTCGGCTTTACCGGGGATGGGTCCTCGGCCTTTTTCGCCGTAGGCTAAGGTGTAGGGGATAATCAGGGTTCGTTTGCCGCCGACTTTCATTCCTGCAACACCTTCGTCCCAACCTTTGATGACTTCGCCAGCACCGAGTTCAAACGAGAAAGGTTCTTTACGGTCAACCGAGCTATCGAACTTTTTGCCGTCCGAAACAAAGGTTCCGGTGTAGTGAACAACAACGGTTGCCCCTTTCTTGGCTTCTTTGCCGGTTCCCTTTTCGGTGTCCACATAGATCAGACCCGTTTCGGTTTTCACGCCCCCTTCGGGTACTTTCAGTTCGGTTCCTTCTTTCTCTTTGCCTTTCTTGTCTTGGGCAGCGAGTCCGCCATCTTTGAGGGCGAAGACTAATACTGCGACCGAAACGGCTGCGAAAGCGACGATCCCGCCAATTGCGATCACGCCCTTTTTCATGTTCTGTTTGTCCATGAGGATACTCTTTTAGGTCGTCGGTTGACGATCCGGATTTAGGTAAATGAAACTCTTCCCGAGTTTTCCATTATAGTTACCCGCAGAGATTGTGAGAAGGTCTTTTGTGTTTTTCGAGGCTTCAATTGCTGCCCGTGTTGCTTGGATGATCGTACTCAAATCACGTCCATTGATGATAATTTCTTGCACCGAAACGACCCCTTCGGGTAGGCGAGATTTTTCCCCTAACTTTTCCCGTAAGGTTGGACAGTACTCCGCGTAGGTACTGGCAATACTGAACGAATACCGGCTACCCGCTTTGGAACCGCTTGCAGCAACCCCGCCGGGAAACGGGAGACAAACACCCGCAATCGTGCTGGCTGCTTGGGCCGCTTTGTCCGCAGCTTCAAGGGCACCATCGGGGGTACTTCCGAAGAACCAGAGATTTCCGCCCATCAGACCTTCACGATAACCGACTCGGCGTTCAATAATAAACTCGCCCGAAAGAATCGGAATCACCCAGACCTTGCGACCAAAACGAACATCGCGGAATTGATGCCCGTCACCGAAGAAAGAAACCTTCCGCCCCATCTTGTAAAAGGTTTCGCTTTCGGTCATCACGTTGAAGCAAGAGGTTGTCGGACACGTCAACACGTTTTGCGAGACACGCACCAGCACCGATTTCTCCAACGCCTCAACACGATCTTTGCGAAATCGGGGAATGTGAAATTGGACAATCGCACCGGGTCTTCCATCGGGTGTCGCAAACGATTCATCGCCACCCGGCCCAACATAACGATCTAGCCCCGCCTCGCAATCGCAAAGAATCGTACTCGACGCATTCCCCGTACAAGCCTGCACGGCTTCGCGGAGCCAACGGGTATCGCGTGCGGTAATAAGCACTTCGGCATACAAACTGCGAAATGCTTCTGCATAGGTATCATCAATCGTCGCTGGCATAGTGTCGTTTCTCCCCTTTGAAAGAATTATAGAGGATAGCGGATGAGCGTCTTTAATGTGCCAAACCAATGACCCCTTTTAGGGACGTTTTCCCAAGAGAACTTATCGCGTCGGGTAATGCATCGATAATCTTCGTCGCGGCGGTGGGGTCGTAAAAGGTGGCAGTACCGATTTGCACGGCACTTGCACCTGCAACCAGAAATTCCATCACGTCGTCGATGTTTGCGATTCCACCCACTGCAATCACGGGGAGAAAATTCGCCTTCGCTGCAAGCCAGACCAATCGCAGAACAAGGGGCTTGATTGCAGGTCCGCTGAGTCCACCCGTTTTATTTCCAAGTACCGGTTTCGCCTTACGCCAATGGATTGCCATACCCGGAAAGGTATTTGAAATCGATACGGCGTCGGCGCCACCCGTTTGAGCCGCTTCGACCATCGTTTCGATTTTGGCAACCATCGGTGTGAGTTTGGCAATCAAAGGATACGAGCAGACCTTGCGACAACCTTTGATAATATCTTCAGTCTCAAAGGGGTCGGTTGCAAAGTCGATCCCCCCTGCGACGTTCGGGCATGAGATGTTCAACTCGATTCCTGCAAGTCCCGGTTGTGCGCCGATCTTCGAGGCGAGTTCGAAAAATTCCTCTTTCGATTTCCCTGCAATGTTTGCAATAATCGGTGTGCCGAGTTGTGTTAGATACGGCAAATGGTTTTCGATAAAGTAATCGATCCCGTCGTTATCAAGCCCGATAGCGTTAAGCAAACCCGAAGGGGTTTCGACTGTGCGAGGAGGGGAATTGCCCACGCGAGGGGTTGCGGTCACAGTTTTGGGGATAATGCCCCCCAGCTTTGGGAAGTCGATAAGCCCTTCCATTTCACGGGCATACCCAAACGTCCCCGATGCAACCAGCACGGGATTCGGTAATTGCAATCGGCCCAAACTAACAGCTAAATCAACAGACATAAATTTAGTTTACGGAATCAGGGAAACAAGGCACGGGAAGTCGCCGCAAAACGAGTACACCCGATTCGGGTGCTGACCGTTCACCTAAATTTTTTTGACAACCCGTTTTTGGATCGTAATGTTGTTTCGGTTGGTTTAACACTTTTTTGGAATGCCTATCATGTCTACATCACAAATCCCGTTTGATAAACTCCAGAAGGCGGCGCAGCTTCGTCGCGGTGGGGCCAGTTGGTCCGAAATTGGTCTCGTTGTTGGTCGGTCTCGGAATACGGTTCGCAAGTGGTCCGAGGATTATTCGCAACAGTGGCAAGAAGCGATTGCGAACCTTGCGCAAAGCGATTCGCTCGAAACCCATCTCGAAAATGCTGCCCGTGAAGCGATCCACATTTTGCGGACGTTACTTCGCAGTCAGGACGAGAAAATTCAGCGTGATGCTGCAAAAACCCTTCTGGACCTTTCCCAATCTCATTCCTCTGCTCCTCAATCAAAATTCACCACACTTGCCCAAATGGTAGAAGGTTTGAACGACCATGACCTTATCCAACTTCTTCAAGAGCCAAACGCCGTCCCCCAATCTGAGCCAGACCCTTCAGGCGATGTTGAAAGCTGAATGGGCTGCCCGTCAAGCTCGTCTCGATCCGAACCGCTTTATCGAATGGTGTTTTACCGATGCGATCAATAAGCCCATTAAACAAGGGAGATTGCATCGGGATTTGCAAACCTTTCTTTCGCAAACGCGAAAAGGTCTTGTCGAACTCCCACGCGATCACGGCAAAACCTTCCAAGTCTGTGCCCGCATTCTTTGGGAGCTTGGTCACTCGCCGGGCTTGCGAATACGGGTTGTTTGTTCGACGGAAGCTCTTGCTGCGGAACGGGGGCGATTTCTACGCGATGCCCTAACGAATAACCTTCGTTTGCGTATGGTCTTCCCGAATCTCACCCCTGCAAGCCCGTGGAGCGAGACTCGTTTTACCGTCACCCGTCCAAGCGAAATCATCGGTCCTTCGGTCACGGCGTGCGGGTTAGATAGCGGGTCTACTGGTGCCCGTTCCGATCTGTTGATCTGTGATGACGTAGTCGATGTGCA
>VYLT01000106.1_pt1 | contig 20040 bp, 13 predicted proteins | sample 5114261 | NCBI WGS metagenome assembly VYLT01 (sample SAMN12291815, study PRJNA351875) | freshwater metagenome | isolation source: freshwater lake | place: USA: Michigan, Little Long Lake | collected 2011-07-12 | reverse complement strand
ACGCCGAAGTGAACGAATCGCTTGCCGACATTCCGAAGCCCGACAAGAAGTAACAACAACAGGACGACAATATCCGCAAGGCCACACGATCAATCGTGTGGCCTTGTTTTTTGTGGGTGTTACTCTTCCATTTTCTACCTTAACCTAATGAAGCCGATTTATTTGGATTACAACGCCACGACGCCGATTGACATACGGGTCGGGCTAACGATTGTCCCCTACCTCAAGGATCATTTTGGGAATCCTTCGAGTACGCATCACTTTGGGCAGGAAGCTCATCGGGCTGTCGTGCAAGCTCGTTTGCAGGTCGCAGAGTTGATCGATGCCACACCCGACGAGATTATTTTTACGGGTGGCGGAAGCGAAGCGAGTAACCATGCCATCAAAGGGGCTGTTTTTACGGGTGGCTTGGACGGGGTAGCGAAGTCGCATGTGATTATTTCGAGCGTCGAACATCCCGCCACTGCCGAACCGTGCGAGTATCTCAAAACCCTCGGCTGCGAAGTCACGGTGATTCCCGTTGATGGCAATGGACAAGTGAATCCCGACGACATTCGCAAAGCCCTTCGACCGACAACGAAGCTCGTTAGCATTATGCACTCCAATAACGAAGTCGGAACGATCAACCCGATACGCGAGATTTCTGAGGTTGCAAGAAATGCAGGGGTCTTGTTGCATACCGACGTTGCCCAATCGCTCGGCAAGGTTCCAATCTCGGTGGAAGAATTGGGTGTCGATTTGCTCACGATTGCAGGGCATAAACTTTATGCACCCAAAGGCATTGGCGTGTTATACGTTCGCAAAGGGGTCAAGCTCACGAAGCTCCTTCACGGGGCAGGTCACGAATCGGGACGACGGGCCGGTACCGAGAACGTCCCGTATATTGCAGGGCTTGGCTGTGCTGCCAAAATTGCGGGCGACGATTTTCCGCACGTCGTCGAAAAATTAGCTTCCTTGAGAGACCGCCTGCATACGAAACTTTTAGAAGGTTTGGGCGTGGATATCGAACTCAACGGCCACCCGACCGAACGGCTACCCAACACGTTGAACCTGAATTTTCTGGGGCATGTGGGTGCAGAACTTCTTGCGAAGATTCCCCGTATCGCAGCCTCGACGGGTTCCGCATGCCACGAAGGGAAAGTGAAACTTTCACCCGTCTTGAAAGCGATGGGCATCGCCCCAGAAAAGGGCAAAGGAGCCGTACGCCTGAGCGTGGGACGATTCGCCACCGAAGCAGAAATCGATGAAGCTGCCGAACTGTTGATAAGCACCGCAATGGGGTAGCCTTAGCGTTGTTCACGACCGGGAGCGGTACGCCACGAGAAATGCCCTGTGAAGTGCTGTGCGCCGAGGGAATGGAGGTGGTGACCGTCGTAAAATTCGTAGTCGGCACACCATGCACGGGCATCGACAACGGGTAACGCAAGTTCGGCTCTGATCTTCTGAACGAAGGCGTCGCGTTTTTGTTTTTGCTCCGGTCCACCCCCGTCACGAAAATCGCTCCCCTCTGGCATGAGGAACAACACAACTTGGATTCCTTTAGCTTGGCAAAGTTCGATTGTCTTACGAAGTTGGGCATAGGGGCCGGGGGCAAATTCAAAGACATTCAGGAAATCGCTGTACTGACGCAAAGCAAGTCCTTTGAGTTGCTCTTGCGTGAATTCGGGGCGATCCTTCATCCGTGTGCCAAGTTCGTCGTGTGGGTCTGCGGGTAAGGACGGTTTTTCTTCATCGAGATTGACCCAATCGTGTAGCTCCTTTTGGTGACGGGAAAGGGGAAGCCCTCGACCAATCAACCAATCGCCCCAGAGCTTGTAACGGGACGAGCTTGGATAGTTCGCAAGCTGGAATTCGGAATAATTCAGGCGTGCGGCATCAAGCATCTTTTGGTCCATCAACTTACTCGAACCCAGATTAAATTGAGGAATCAGCACTTCCAAGTAGACCATCTTTGGGGTTATCCCATGATCTAACAATCTTTGAAGGGTAATTCTCTGAAGGGTCGGCCCTGCGGTCGGGATTCCGAAATTAAACACAAGGTATTTGTTCCAGTCGGGGTGTTCGCTGACGTTTTTGGCGTGGACCCCGTTGGTCACCCGCGAGCTTCCGAGAAAAAGAATCAACTCTTTATCTGGGTTTTCTGCAATGCGTGCTTTCAAAGTTTGTTCGAGTTGGTGATATTCGGGATCACGAATCGAAGGTTCATTCTCAACGAGCAAGGCGAGCAGCAACTGGAATAGCACGAAGCCGACCAACCCGAAAAGGATGGTTTGCTTTTGACGTCGTTTCCACACCTTTTTGCGAGAGGGGGTTACTTCGCTTTTTGATGTGGGTGTGGGTGAGTTTCCATGCCCGTTATCCAAACGCCAACCCGTCCGAGTTTTCTTCGGCTTTTGCAGCGAGTTCGGAGCATTGGTGGTTAGGGTGTGCATAGCGTGTCCTCAGAATTGGAAGTAAACAAAGGCGAGGCTAACCCCCGGCGCCAACAAGATTCCGAAACCCATGAGCAATGCGCAGACCACCCCCAGAACAGGGGCGGGGGTCATCCGCGAAATCGCCAACCACTTGAGCGGGTAAAGGTTCAAGTATGCCCCAACAAAATGCCCGAAGAAGACAACCATGACCGTGAGCATCAACGCCAACCACGAAATCGGTAGGTTTTCTCCATCCTGATAAGTAAACATCCGTTCGAGAATATCACCCGAAGCAGCAAGACTCGGTGTGCGGAAGATCGCCAACCCCAAGCAGAATATCGCAAAGGTCACAACGACCCGTAACACCGTTCCACCCCACGTTTCTAAGACCCAATTCAGTCGCACGAATTTACAAAAGGGAACCAAAAGGAACCGATGCGACGCCAGCAATACCCCTTGCAACGCACCCCATGCAATGTAGTTCCAGTTCGCCCCGTGCCACAGTCCACCGAGGGCCATCACGATAATCAAATTACGCGACACCTTCCACGCCGATCCACGCGATCCACCCAACGGGAAAAAGACGTAATCGCGTAGCCATGTCGAAAGGGAGATATGCCACCTTCGCCAGAAATCCCCGATATTCACCGCAAGGAACGGCAATCGAAAGTTGATTGAGAGCTTATATCCCAACAGATAGCCCGACCCGAGTGCGATATCGGAATAGCCAGAGAAATCGCAATACACCTGAAGGGCAAAGGCCACCGATGCTGCCCAACACACTTCGGTCGAGTAACCCGTGACATTGGAGAAGACCGGATCGACGATTAACACAAGCCGGTCTGCTATCGCCAACTTCTTGAATACCCCCAAGCATATCAACGCCAAGCCTGCACTCGCCCGTGTCCACGACCAGACTTTCTTGCGTTCAATTTGGGGGAGAAAATCCCTCGCTCGCACGATAGGCCCTGCCACCAGATGCGGGAAGAACAGGATAAACAACAGGAAATGCCCGATATTTTTTGTGGCAGGTATCTTCTTCCGGTACACCTCGACGGCATAGTTAATCGCCTCGAAGGTGTAGAACGAAATCGCAACCGGAACGATCACCTCTAAGGCTCGCATTGACGTTTGCGCGCCAAAGGTATGCAACACCTCCGAGAGAGAATCGAGAAAGAAATTCAGATACTTGAAGAGGATCAGTATCCCGATATTCATGCCCACACTGGCGATGACAAGCAGCTTCCGCACTTTCGCACGGGTCGAATAATCCATTCCGCGTGCAAGGAGATAGTCAACCGTTGCAGTGCCCAACACCAACAGGGCAAGGTATTGGTTCCAAGTTGCATAGAAAGCAAAACTGGCGACGACCAAAAGCCAAATGCGAAAGGATTTCCACGGCGTTGCCCAATAGAAGAGCAACACCACAGCAAGGAAGATTGCGTATTGGGTCGTGCAAAATAACATGGGTGACGAATACCCCCTAAAAATTGCGTTTCAAGAAAAATCTGAGGATTTCAAGAAGGTTAAACTGGTGAAAGTTTACGGTGCGAGAAGGGTATAAAACTTGAACAGGGTTCACCAATGTGAAGAACCCCCACCCGCAAACTTTGACTGGTTTCGCTGGCTTTGCTTCACTCTTGAACCAAATCAAGAGTGAAGTGCAGGGAACAAATTCCGGTTAGTGAAAATGGGGAAGTATTCTGGACCGATACCTGCCTATAATAGCCTTACACTGATTTGCTTGCAGGGAGTGCCATGAATCGAAGAATCGTTATGCTCGTTCTGGTGTTGGGTAGTCCGGCCTTTGCCCAAGAAACCGCAGCCGAACGGGGCAAGAAAGCCCTTGAGAGTACGGCGTTTATCTCGGGGTTGTGGACCTCGAATGCCTACGGCAACGCATGGAAACGCTGGGGGGTTGCCGAGAAACCCAAAGACTACGACAAAGCCTTCCGCGAATACTACGGCCTGAACGAAGCCCCTTACCCAAACAAGAATCTACCGATGGGGCTTCGTGAAAGCAATTTACTTGTGTTCAAGGGGCTTGCTATCGATTGCATGACCTGTCACGGCGGATCGATCTTCGGTAAGTCGATCATCGGTTTGGGAAATACTCAATTCGATGCTCACGCCCTTTTCGACGATCTCAATTTTGCCGATGGTCGGAATCTTCCGTTGCCGTTTACGTTCTCGAATGTTCGTGGAACAAGCGAAGCGGGCGGAATGTCAGTTTACCTACTGGGGTTTCGCGATCCCGATCTTTCGCTCACACGGCCTCGCAAAGACCTCGGCCTGAAAGACGATCTCTGTGAAGATACCCCCGCTTGGTGGCTTCTGAAAAAGAAGAAGAGTATGTACTATACGGGGGGAGCCGATGCCCGTTCGGTTCGCTCGAAGATGCAATTTATGATGAGTCCTTTGACCACGCTCAAAGACTTCGAGAAGCACGAAGCGGCGTTCCACGATATTCAAGAATACATGCTTGCAATGGAACCGCCTAAGTATCCCGAAAAGATCGATACCGAACTTGCTGCCAAAGGAGAAAAGCTCTTCCTCAAAAATTGTGCATCGTGTCACGGGACTTACGGAAAGGATTGGACCTACCCGAACAAAATCATTCCGCTCGACGAGATCGGAACCGACCCGAAGCGTTATTACGGAATCTCCGAGAAGTTCGGTGACTATTACAACCAAACGTGGTTTGCCCAAGAGAAAGCACGCTGGTACCTTCCCGAAGGAAAGCCGATTGTTGCCACAAAAGGTTACCAAGCCCCGCCACTCGACGGTATCTGGGCAACCGCACCCTACTTCCATAATGGCAGCGTGCCAACCCTCTACGGAGTGTTGAACTCGAAGGCCCGACCCGAACGGTTTACCCGTTCGTTCAAAACCGAAAAAGAAGACTACGACTTTGAAAAGATCGGTTGGAAAATCAAGCTCGTCAAAGAGAATCCCCCTGCCGATACCCCACCGACCGAAAAACGAAAAATCTACGATACCACCCAACCCGGCCGAAGCAACACCGGTCACACCTACGGGGACAAGCTCACCGACCCCGAACGCATGGCATTGATTGAGTATCTGAAGACGCTGTAGGGAGGGTAGGATGAGTTTCCAAACTGTGAGAATATCGAGTTGGGAAGAGTATCTGACGGATGGGGGCGAGACTCCCGACTACATCGAAGAAGCCACAGAGGTTCGCGGGCAAAGGCTGTTAAGATTCCCGCACGCTATCATGTTGCAAGTGTCGTTCCCAGAACTCGATTTTGCAAACCGTTGGTGTTGGCAGAATTTCGGTCCTCGTTATGGTGAGTGTCACCAATCAGGCTGCATTTACCCCGTTTGCACAAGGCCCGAACCACATTCTCATCTTGGAAAATGGTCTTCAGATTTCCTAGTGAAAACCGACTACGATTTTGGTTTCTGTGAATGGTATTTTGTAGAGAGATCAGATTACGAAATGTTCGTTGCGTTCATCGACCAAATCAACTGGGGTGAAAACTTTCCACGATGAACCAAAAAGGTAATTTGCGATATCAACCCAATTCCACAGATACAAGGCTGTTCGATAGAAAATGGTGCGTTCCCATAGTTCGCCCCAGACCCCTCGCCTCACTTCGTTTGGAATCGGGATGTCTGGGGCTATTCGATCATCCCTTCGGGATAGTTTTTGTTGTCTCTGGTGGTACCCTGAAATGATTTGCAACCCGTTAGCCAAAATAGTATCCCGTAGGGATGATTCAATAGCCCCAGACATCCCTATAACGGTCGCTAGACCGTTGCGGGGTCTGGGGCGAACTACGGGGTAACCCCGTTTTGCATCTCTACCCAACCAGCCCCTTGCTGTAAATTCCCATTGCGTCGCCACGCGAATAGTAATTCGGTATTTCGCCGACCTTTGTGTAGCCGTTTCGCAGGTAGAAATCGCGGGTGGCTTGGTAGGTTGGCAGCATGGAGGTTTCGATGACCAGTAGCTCGCCGCCGCAATCTTTGATGGCTTGTTCGGCGTGGAAGAGGAGAAGTTTTCCTAACCCTTGACCGTGACGGGTGGCATCCACGACGATCCAATAGAGGTGCCACGTTGCTTCGGTCATTGGGGTGGGGGCGTAGTAAGTGAATCCTGCTAATGTCCCTCCGACCAACAGGGATTTGCATTGGTGTTGTTCGTCGGTACCAAGACCGGCAAGGTAGTCGTCCAGAAGCTGTTCGAGAACTTCGAGTTCCAATTCTTTGAATACCCCTGTTGCTTCTGCAATATCGACGAGAGGGGTAATATCCTCGGCAATCATTGGGCGTATTTGGAAGGAGTCTGGCATCGGTTGAACCTTTAGTTGTGTGAATCAAAATAACGTCGGCACCCTTATCAGGTTAGTGCGACCTGATTGAGATTGTGATTCTGCACCAGCTGCGTGAGTATTTCGATTCCGTCGGGTAGGTCTCCGTTCCAAGAGTGATCTTCTTCGCTTCCATCGGAGATGTGCGAGCGATCTCTATTGTATGTTCGCATGACGGGAAAGTTTTTGATGTAGTCACCGCGACGGGTCAGTTCTGCGGGTGGGATGAAGTGTTCGGGTCCGCCGGGACTGGGAAGAATTAACGCATCGGCACTCGGTTCACGGTCGCTGCGATCTTTATCGACAATCCGATGAATGCCGCTTTCCCACCCGAAACGTAGGTAGGCCGTCTTACTTGCAAAGCCAAGACCAACCCCAAATACACCCTTGTAATAAAGCCTTTGACTTAGATCGGGGACGAACTCGCGTGCAAGGAGCATGTAAACTTGCGAATCATCGGCATAGGTGAGGTAGTCGGTATTCGGTTGCGAGCTTCCTCCCGGCAACCAATGCAAACGGTCGGGGCGAATCTCTCCACCGGGCCACGTCTTTTCTTCCGAAAGCGAAAGCACGAGGTAGCGATAACCCGAAACGGTCATTCCCTGTCGGTCCGCCACTTCGAGATACGCACGGGCAAGCTCTTCGAGCCAATCGTGATCTTCGCTGAAAATCCCGAGCGTTACCGCAGAGGATTTCTTCTCACGCCATTCGTAAAGGCGTAAGAGCATTTCTCCCCAAGAATTTTCGGCCTCGGCGATTTGTGCGTCCCAGTCGGCGGGTAACGGGTTATCGCCAGAGTGATACGCCAAAAGAGTCCCCTCTTCGAGAGCAATACACGTTTCCCGAAGGGTTTCGTAAGCGGTCGAAAGTTGGCGTAGTCGTCCGAGTTTGGCAAGGCGTATCTGGTCGGCATTGCTCAGAGGGGGAGGGGACACTTTCTTCGATTTTGGTTTCGGGTTGGTGATACGATTTTCCAAATCGCTTAACTGATAAAGCTCGTTGCTTAAATCCCGAATAGCCGTGCTGGTTTCGAGCTTCGCACATTGGCGACGTAAAGCCGTTGTGCGAAGGATGTACTTTTCGATTTGCGAATGAGCGACACGGGCTTTGCGAGAGGGTATCTCACGCCCGCTTGTGTCCATTTGCGGACGCACATTCACCAGAATCTGCGACGTGGGCTGCTCGATCTTCACTTCCAGAGCGACCTGCGACGAATAATCGTTGATCCTCTTTGCAAGGGGTGCGAGAAGCTGGCGTTCGATGGCCCTCTTAAGCGGACGTGCCCCATAGCGTGGATCGAACCCCAATTCGCACAGGGTTTCTCGCACCTTTTGATCGAGAGCCACAGTCGTACCACGATCTCGAATCCCTTCCCGTGCGAGAACCTTGTCCCATTCTCGCAAAGCGATTCTCTCAATCGTTGCAGCATCGAGCGGAAGAAAAGGAACAAGCCGATCAATCCGGTTGAACATTTCCGGACGTAAGAACTGCTGGGCTGCCCTTGTGAAATGCTCGCGTGCGTCACCGGCTTCCCGTGATTGCGACGTGATACCCGGACGCCCTGCTCGGAATGCTTCGGCTCCGAGATTCGACGTGAGGATAATCACCGCATTTCGGAAATCGGCAAGTCTTCCACCGGCATCGGTCAGACGGGCTTCGCCAAGAATCTGCAACAGGAGATCGAAAACGCTCGGATCGGCCTTTTCAAATTCGTCTAACAGGAGGACCGAAAAGGGTTGCTCTCGAATCTTTGCAGTGAGTAACCCTTCCGTGCCAAAGGCCGTGCCAACTAATCGGCGAGCGCTCATGGGATCGGCATACTCGCTCATGTCGAATCGGGTGAGACGTTCAGCACTGCCGAAAAGAAATTCGGCGAGCGCCTTTGCGGTCTCGGTTTTACCGACCCCCGATGGTCCCACAAATAATAAGGATGCCACCGGTCGGCCCGGCCTTGAGAGTCCCGCTTTCACCGTTGCCAGCAAACTCACCACAAGCAAAATTGCTTCCGGTTGACCGATGACCCGTTGTTGAAACCAAGTCGTCGTTTCAGCAAGATCGAGAGGAATATCGGGATCAAGCAGCACACGCGGAAGCCCCGTCTCGCGGCTAAAGGAATGTCGCACCTCTTCGGCCGTCGGGCTAGTGGTTCTCTCACCCAATAAGAGTTGATTGAGGAAACGAATAGGCCGTCCGGGGAACGCCGAGTAGGTCGCATAGCGGCGATGCAAGCGATTGATAATATCCAACACCGAATGCGAAGTGAACCAACGGGGATGTTTCTCCGCCACATCCCGAAGGATCGCCAAACCCGTATTATCATCGGGTTCGGGTATCTCGATCTTTTGGAACGCATCGAGTAGCAGGGGATCTTCTTTTTCGATCAAGGGAATCTGTTCGGGTGTGCATTCCATGATGCACAACAGTTGCCCGCGTGCAATCTCCGGTCGCAAAAACCCCGCAAGGCCGGTCTGTTGGAATTCGCTTTTGCCGACCTCCATCAGTTCGACGACGTTGCCTAAAAGTAATATCGCCCGTTTCTTGGCAACCTCGCGTATGAGTTCTTTGGCCCGTTCTTGCCACATCCCGAAACCGGTCTGGCCTGCAATCAAACGTGCCCCACTCGTTTGGTAGAACGGGGTTTGCCCCAATCGATGTTGGGCAGCCGTGCGAACCAATTCTCGTGCTATCGCCGTTTTACCCGCACCCGATGGACCGATGAGCAAAACCGATTGCGGACTTTCGGCAGTGAGATATTCTGCCATTTGTTGCACAAACGTCTCGACACGAAAGGTCGCCCCAAGCGAAGTCCCGTTGAGGGGTGTTGCAACCTCTTTTAGAATGCTCGGCTTTTCGACTTTGAAGGATTCGTCGAGTTTCTTGGCCCGTTGTTTAAGGGTCGGTATCTCCCACTCTGCCGACACGGTTTCCAAAGAGGTCTTGGCTACCCGAAAATTCAGGCACAGTTTGTGAAGGCTCTTGTTGATCTCTTCGCGTCGGATTGTGCTGAGAATTTCCTTTTTCACTAGATCGTTAAAGTCATCTTTCGGATGAACAATCACATCGATCTTGAGACTTGGCACATGGACGAGGATATGATCGTCGTCAAAGGTCCAGACGACAATCGGGATTTCGAGCTTGACCGGCTCGGTCCACTGCGAGGAACTCTGCGGAGCTTCGATTTCTAGGTCGATAGTTTCCAAACGGGGTGCAGTAATCGCCCGCCGTGAGTGCAAATCGAAAGTGTGCAATTCCGAAGTAAAGGTTTCCAACACCCCTTTAAGAACCTCCGAGGTCGTTTCCGTTTTAGAACCCACACGGGAGATTTCAGGGAATAGCACTGCCTCCGAGAGAATCTGCCGATTCACCCGATGATGCAAAATCGCCAGCGGAAAAATGATTTTCGCCATGAACATGGTATAGTTAAAAGGCACAAGGTCGGGAATCGTGTAGGCGAGTTTCGTGTGGGCGAGTTTCGTGGAAGACAGAAGTAGGTACAAAAAAAGGCCACCTGCGGGGAAGCAGGTGGCCGAGGGGGAGATAGGTTTGGGGGAAGAAGTCCTGACAGGTGTTCTGAAATGGTCTGAGCAATACAACTTGGGGGAAGCTGCCGGGCCACTTGGGGGAAGCGGTTGACCGGATTCACTCAGCCGAAATTGTTCTGGGGGAGAACTTGTTTCGGTTTTGTCTTGCTTTATCAGGGGGAGTCAGCGAGACAGATTTCTTATAGCCACCCCCATGCCAAATCCCTTTTGAAATTTTCAGAAATGTTCCTAAACCCCTTTCAAATAAAGAGATAAATTTTTTCGAGAGGACAGAGTATGAATTGGCACGACCCCTTCCATTGAAAGAATTGCATTCCTTGCCATTGTAAGCGTTACCATTTCAACAAACCCGATTGCAAAAATCGCCCGAATCGCAATTATGCAACCCCCCTAAATTCCCCCGTTCCTTAAATTGAGAAAAGTATCCGTCGAATGTGTTCGGATCGACGAAAAACGGCAACAAACGCGATGGGGTTTCTTGGCGCTTTATTCTTCATATCCTACGTCTATCCCTCCCAAACCGAATCGAGTCATTTCCAATGAACGAGAAGAACCCCAACAACACAGAACAAACAGTCGATCAAGCTTCTGCCAATGTTTCCGTTCCCAATCCCCAGAAGACGAGCGAGACCTTAAATTTACCGCAAGCCGATGCCTCCCTGACGAGGACCTCATCGAAAGAAATACCCCCGGTTCCGAAAGGCAAAGTTCCCCCGAAAGATTTACCTCAGATTGCAGGGTATCGCATTACCGGTGAGATTGCCCGAGGCGGGATGGGGCGTGTGCTGGAAGGTCAAGAGATCGCCCTTGAACGCGAAGTGGCTATAAAGGTTCTTTTACCGGGTGCAACCGACGAACGATTCGTTCTGGAATCGAAAATCACGGCCCAGTTACCTCATCCCAATATCCCTCCCGTCTATGCCCTCGGCGAATTGCCAGACAGTTCGCCTTATCTTGTGATGAAACGGATACGCGGAAAGACCCTCGCCGACGAGTTGAAAAATCGTAAGGACCTTGCAGAAGGTTTATCGGGTTGGCTTGGCGTGTTCGAGCAGATTTGTCAGGCCGTCGGGTTTGCACACTCACGCAATATCATCCACCGTGATTTGAAACCGGCTAACATTATGGTCGGTGCATTCGGTGAAGTGCAAGTGATGGATTGGGGGCTTGCGAAGAATATTGACACCCCTGAATCATCCGAAAAGGTCATCCAAACGAAATCGAACGAAGCCGACCTCACGCAGGCCGGTTCGATCATGGGAACACCAGCGTATATGGCCCCCGAACAAGCACGCGGTGAAAGTGTCGATGCACGGGCCGACGTGTTTGCACTCGGTGGCATTCTCGCGTATATCCTCGTGGGACAAACCACCTTTCAAGGAAAGACCGTTCAAGAGGTGGTAGCCAAAGCAGCATTGGCAGACACTTCTGAGATTCTGGCAACGCTGCGACAATCGTCGCACGACCGCGAGTTAATTGCGATTGTCGAACGATGCTTGAAAAAGAAACCCGATAACCGACCAAGTAACGGGCAAGAAGTCGCCGAGCTTGTGAACGCCTATCGAAAGGGTGTGGAAAACCGGTTACGCGAAGCCGAAAACGAAAAAGCTGCACTCGAAGCCAAACAAGCCGAACAACGCAAACGCCGACGGGTCATGCAAATCGGTGCGGGGCTGATCGGTGGGGTTCTCTTAATCGGGATGGCAGTTTCAGGGTACTTCGCTTACGAGTCGAACCAGAACGCCAACACTGCAAAGAAGAATGCCGACGAATCGAAGAAGAACGAAGAGATTGCCGAGGCAAACGCTAAACAAGCCAAGACTAACGAAGACCAAGCTAAGAATAACGAAGGTCTCGCCAAACAGAACGAAGCTCTTGCGAAGGAAAACGAAGCCAAGGCAATCGAGCAGAAAAACCGTGCCGACGAACAAACCCGTCTCGCACTCGAGAGGCAGGATTACTCGGAACGATTGGTGTACGCCGGTCGGTTAGCTCTTGCCCAAAACAGCATCCGAGACGGGAAAAGTTTTCAAGCTCAACGCTACCTCGACGAATGTCAGTGGAATTTACACGGTTGGGAATACCATTTCTTGCAAAGCCAAGCAACGAGCGAGCAGACAATCCGGTTTGAGACAGCCTCCTCCCAAACGGTGAGTTGGAGTGCTGACGGTAAGAAGTTCCTCACATCGGGTCTAAATGCGAAAATCTGGGACGCCGAAAACTGCAAAGAAATTGCGTCGTTTGACGGGCATAAGCAAAGGGGGTGCAAAGCCTATTGGAGTCCCGACGGAAAGAAAATTGCAACGATTGGCGAAGACAACACCGCCAAGATTTGGGACGCCGAAAAAACAACCCTGTTGCACACCGTGCAATCAGGCCGACAGAGTTTTTATCTCCTAAGTTGGAGCCCCGATAGTCAAAAGGTGTTTGTTGCTTCTCCCGAAAAGAATCTGGCAAAAATCTACGAAGTCGAAAAGATGACCGAAGTTGCCGAGTTCAAGAATCTCAAAGGGTATGTCAACACCGCCAGTTGGAGCCCCGACGGGAAAAAGATCGTTATCAACACCGCCACCGGCGCTAACTCGATAAAGGTCATGGATGCCGAAAAAGGAACCGAAGTTCTCACCATTGAAGGAAATCCGCGTGGCACGGGGCACGTCAGTTGGAGTCCCGACGGAACACGAATTGCCAGTGCGGGCTATAGTCGGGTTGCAGTCGTTTGGGATGCTCAGACAGGCCAGCAAGTTTTGGAGATACAAGGGCACGAAATGGAAGTAAGGGGTGTCAACTGGAGCCCCGATGGAAGCCGAGTGGTCACAACTTCGCTTGATAAAAACGCTATCGTTTGGGACGCCAAACGAGGAACGCGACTGCAAGTTTTGAGCGGACACGGAATTGGGATTTTCGATGCGGTTTGGAATCCCGATGGAACGCGAATTGCCACCGCGAGCGGGGATATGACCGTCAAAATCTGGAACGTGGGATCGGGAAAAGGTGTCTCTTCGCTATCGACCGTCGGGGCGATCAATCGACCTGTATGGAGTCCCGACGGAAGTCGATTTTTCGTTATGATGAAGTTTGGTTCCGGTAGTATTTGGGACGCCAAAATGCAAAAGGAGTTGGTTACCTTTGATATCAAAACACCCCCCTCGGAGATTCGGTGGAGTCCAAACGGAAAATGGATTCTCTTTATCACACAGCAAGAGGCCAAGGTTTGGGATGCCGAAAAAGGTACCGAAGTTTTCTCGCTCAAAGAACAAATAGGAGGGGTTATTTCGGCAGATTGGAGTTCAGATAGTCGGCAGATCGTCACTGCATCTGGCCAACAACTCCGGATTTGGGATGTTGAAACGCGAACCAGTACCCCGTTCAATAAAATCGAGTTGAAGCCGATTCAGATTGTTCGATTTAGTCCCGATTCGCAAACGATAGCCAGCACTCATGTGGATGGGCATATTACCCTTTGGGATGTCAAGACCTTGAAACAAGGGCCAAGTTACCGCATCCATTCACTGTCAATTAGCTCTCTCAGTTGGAACGCGGACGGGAAAAAGATACTCACGTCAAGTACCGATAAAACCGCAAAGGTTTGGGAACCAACGACCGGAAAAGATTATTATTCGCTCAACGGTCATACCGATATGATCCACTCTGCTGAATGGAGTCCCGACTTTCGACGAATCGTTACTGCAAGTTCTGATAAGACGATCCGCATTTGGGAAACCGAAAAGGGGATCGAACTTTTGAGCTTAACAGGGCATGAGGGGGTAGTCTATCGGGCCAGTTGGAGTCCAGATGGCGAGAAGCTGCTATCGGGATCACAAGATCAAACTACGAAACTTTGGTCATTCCCCTCGGCCGATAATTCTTTGGCGATTGCCGGCAATCTGGTCTACCTCGATGAAGTTCGTTGGCATTCGAGCGGAAAGTTTTTTCTGACTGTTGGTGGTGACGGGATCGTCAAAATTTGGGATGCTACCAAAGGAACAATTCTTCGGGAGTTCAAAGGACATACCAGCCGAACCCGTTCGGTGATGTGGTCACCGGATGAAACACGAATTGCCAGTGCGAGTGACGACGGAACCGCCAAAATATGGGAGAGCAAAACCGGAAAAGTCCTGCACACTTTGAAAGGGCATAACGGGGCTTTGACGTGCGTGCGTTGGAGTTCCGATGGAAAACGCCTTCTGACTTCGGGGATTGATAAGACCGCCCGAATCTGGGATGCGGAAAGTGGGGTCGAGATCAAGCTCTTCCGAGGGCACGCCCTTCAGATCGAGTCGGCCGATTGGGGGCCACAAGACCGCGAGATTGTTACTGCAAGCTGGGACATGACAGCCAAAATCTGGGACGTTGAAACAACGAAAGAAAAACGGTCGTTCAAAGTTGGAGAAACCCCTGTTCATTTCGTGAAATGGAGTGCCGATGGAAAACAAATACTCACGACCGATGGGGAATGCCATTTGAAGCTCTGGGCACCTGACAACGATATACCAATTCTCACGATTAAAGTACCCAAAGGGAAGGTAAGCTCGATTCGTTCAGCAGTGTGGAGTCCAAACGGCAAACGTATTCTCACGGGTGGTTTTGGTGGCCCGTTGGTGTTGTGGGATGCTCAGACGGGTGTTATGCTCCATTCGTACCCTTCGCTCGGGCAAATCAATTCAGTGAGTTTTAGCCCTGATGATCGGCAAATCATTGCAACGTATTCCGATGGAACTGCCAAAGTCCATTCGACAGAAGTCGGTGTCCATTTGCGTACCCTCACCGGTCACACGAAGCCGATTTCTTCGGTTGCATTCAGCGACGATGGCAAAACGATCTACGCTTGGGATGTTCTCGGAAAGGTTCTGGCATGGAGTTTTCCTGCTGGGAAGCCCGCCGAAGTTGGAAATCGACCACAACCTCAAGAGCGAAAACTTTCCGTCCTTACCGCAAACGGGTTGTACGCAGCCAAAGCCGATGCTCTCGCAGTTCGTTTGATCGACCTTAGCCAACCGAACACCGAAAGCGGTGACAAGTTTCCGCTCCCCACGCTCGAAGAGCGAACCCGTTACCACGAAGGGCAAGCGAACCTTGCAGCCACTGCGAAGAATTATTTCGCTCAAGCCTTCCACTTAGGGCGAATGCTCTTGGATGATCCCACCAACGCAATACTCAAGAAAAAGCACGAAGAAGCCTTGAACAACCATGCCAACCCGCCGAAGAAGTAGCAGACGTGGTTCGAGTCATTTGTTTTCGGATTCGGTGAGAAGGGTCATTTCGGATTCGATTATCCCCGGTTGATGGTCATAGCCCTTGCGATCATCAAGTTCGATGATGTAGTCAACTTCCCCATTCGCGCTGAAGGTGATGCAAATCACTCGACCAACTCCAGAAGATCGTTGAAGTTCCGAATCGAAGCGGACGTGATCACCAAACGTGAACTTTGTTCTAACCGTGTGGGTGTGCATTTTCGTTTATCTCGGTAAATTGTTAGATCAAAACTGGTACAACGGTTGATATTTTCCTTTCAGGTACTCGACAAACGCTGTCGAGTTAGGGGCTTCTCCAACGGCGTTTTGAATCAGGCGTTCGGCGGTGTAGCGTTTGCCATGAATGTGAATTTTCTCGCGTAGCCATTCTCGCAACGGGACGAAATCGCCTTTCAAGATTAGCTCGTTCAGATTGCCGAGTTGGGTTTGGGCAGCGTTCATCAGTTGGGCGGAATACAAATTGCCGAGGGTGTACGTTGGGAAATAACCAAGTCCGCCCATACTCCAATGCACGTCTTGCAAACAACCGAGCTTATCGTCAGGGGGTGTGATGCCAAACAGTTGGGTAAAGCGATCCTTCCAAACTTGCGGCAGGTCTTTCACTTCCAACTCACCTGCCAGCAATGCCAACTCTAATTCAAATCGCAAGATGATGTGCAGGTTATAGGTTGCTTCGTCGGCTTCGACTCGGATGAACGAGGGCTTGACTTCGTTGATGGCGAAATAGAAATCGTCGCGGTTTGTTTCGCCGAGTGAGTTCGAGAAGTGCAACTGAGCTTTCGGGAAAAGCATTTCCCAATAAATGCGACTTCGCCCAACTTGGTTCTCCCAGAAACGCGATTGCGATTCGTGAACCCCTAACGAACACGCCGACCCTGTTGGGAGACCAAAACTATCTGCGGGTAAGCCTTGCTCGTAAAGGCCGTGTCCTGCTTCGTGCAAGACCCCGAAGAAAGACTCGTTGAAGAAATTCGCATTGTATCGCGTGGTGATGCGACAATCGCCCGGCCCGATCCCTGTGCAGAACGGGTGAGCGGTTACGTCTAATCGTCCCGATTCAAAATCGTAGCCGATCTGTTTGGCTGCCGATTCTGCAAAGGCTTTCTGCAACTCTATAGGGTAATTGCGATGAAGAATCTCGGAATTCGGCTTTTGCTTCGAGTTCTGAATCGCTTGGATAATCGGCACCAGATTCTTGGCAAGGTCCGCAAACATCACTTTCAAACGGGCAGCCGTCATTCCCGGTTCGTACTCGTCAAGGAGAGCATCGTAACGATGTTCGGTATAGCCAACGATGTCGGCTTCCTCACGTTTCAGGTTCAACACTTGCTCCAACCACGGCTGGAATAACGAGAAATCATTTTTCTGGCGTGCGTTACGCCACTCCCCCTGTGCCAACGTAGTGACGCGAGCCATTTCGGACACAAGGCGACTCGGAATCTTCGTCGCACGACTGTAAGAGCGACGTAGCTCTCGGACGTTTGCACTGATAACGGAATCGGGATCGCTGACCAGATCGGAACCTTCAAGGGTACTCAGCGAATCGCCAATCTCAGGGGCAGTGAATTGTTCGTGACAGAGCTTCGCCAGCAACCCCATCTGCTCGCCGCGAAAAGCTCCCCCATTGGGCGGCATGTAAGTCTGTTCATCCCAACCAAGCACCGCAGCACACGAACCAAGCACCGAGATTTCGCGGAGCTTTTGGGAGAGTTGGGAATAGGTATCGTTCGGGGTCATGGGTTTTTCTCAGGTTCAAAAGGTGTTGGAGTGAGTTCAGATGCCGTCTCGCGTTTGCTTTCACTGCGATTCACATAAACCACCGTTGTTAAGTCGCCGGTGACGTTGACCATTGTACGGCACATATCCAAGATACGGTCTACTCCAAGTACAAGGGCAATCTTTTCTGGAGCAATGCCGTATTGAAGTAGAATCATTCCAATTAACGGCAGCGATCCCCCCGGTATACCTGCCATGCCTGTTGCGGTCAGGACACAGAGAAAGAGAATCTGAATCTGGTCGGCAAAGCTTAAATCAACGGCAGAAATCTGAGCGAGGAACATCACGGTCACCCCTTCAAATAATGCCGTGCCGTTGTGGTTCATGGATGCACTTAAAGGCAGCACAAACCGGCTTACTGTTGGTGAAGCACCGAGTTTTTCTTCGGCACATTTCATCGCAGTCGGAAGAGTCGCACTGGAAGAACTGGTTGAGAAGGCAGTGAGCATCGTTTCCCAAGACCGTGCGAAGAACGTCATCGGGGACATTCCACCCAACACCCAAACCAGAATCGGGAACACCACAAATAACTGGATCGCCAAACCTGCGATTACTGTGAGCATGAACGCAAGCAACGATTTCAGGAAGCTGAAGCCAAGTGTTGCTGTCGCCGAAAATATCAGGCAAAACACTGCGTACGGGGCAATACTCATGGCGACCCGTAGGATAAAATCGGTAACGGCATTCACACCTTCGAGAAAAGTAATCAGCGGTTGCGAGTGTTTCGATTCGATACGGGTCAGTGCAATCCCCACGATAATCGCCGTGAAGATAATCGCCAGCATTTCTTTCTCAGTTGCGGATTTGAGAGGGTTAGCAGGAACGATGGAATTCACCAAACCGGGAATTTTCAGGTCACTTTTCTTATTCACTGCATCTTTGGCTGTTTGGCTGTATTCCTTGTCGAGTTCTGCTTGCTTTTCCTCTGAGAGATACTTACCGGGTTGCACAAGGTTCACAAGCGTAAGCCCAATGGCAGCCGCGCAAGCTGTTGTTATTATAAAATAAGTAATCGTCTTAAAACCGATACGCCCAACGTTTCCCATGCCACCCAAACGAGCCACCCCCAATGTAACCGAAGCAAACACAAGGGGAATAATGCCCATAAAGAGCAAGTTGATAAATATCTTTCCAAAAGCTTGAGTAATGTTCTCGACAAACCATTTTCGCTGAGCGATCAAACTCTCGTTGCCCGATGTGAGAGCATTGACGATACTGCCAACCGCAGCCCCTGCACCAAGCCCAATCAAGACACGCCAATGTCCTTTGCTACCTGCACCCGCCATAGAGTCCCCTTTGTAAGTGCTTTGGAGTGTCTTACATTTTCTGCGGATAGTGGGTAGGGATAGGGAAGAGTTGAAAGCGAAGACAGGCTCACTCTTCTTGAGATTTCTCGTAGGAAATGGCCTGTTTAACGGTCTGGCGTCTTGGCGTTATTGTTTTTTCTCTTTTGCCATTAGCCACCTACGCATAGGTTACCCGCATGAGGAAGAGGCCAGTTGCGGGGGCGGTCGGACCGGCAACCGTGCGATCTTCGGCTTCAAGAATCGTTCGCATTTGCTCTTCGGGCCAGAATCCTCTTCCGATGTTCATCAGGGTGCCTGCAATCGTTCGGACCATGTTATAAAGGAAGCCGTCGGCTTCGACATCAAGCCACACATAGTCGCCCGCACGATTGACCCGTATATGCGTGATCGTGCGAACACTCGTTTTCCGATTGGGCCACTCCGTCTCAAAGCTGTGAAAGTCGTGTTCGCCGAGTAGCATTTGGGCCGCACGATTCATTTTTTCAACATCGAGTTTGGCAGGACAGGTGGCATAGTAACGTCGGAGAAACGGGTCACGCACACGGGTATCACGAATCACATAGCGGTAGAGCTTGCGGATTGCGTCTCGGTTGGCATCGAATTCGGGGCCAACATCCTCACAGGTTTTTACAACCACATCATCGGGAAGCTGCGAGTTCAACCCAATCACAAAACGATCTGCGGGGATTTTCGATTCAGTGAAGAAATTGACGACTTGCCCGACCGCATGCACGCCCGCATCTGTGCGACCCGACGCCTTAACGCTCGAACGATGTTGGGTAATTTGCTGAATGGCGGTTTCCAACACCTCTTGAACCGTGCGATACCCCGGCTGAATCTGCCACCCGCTAAACTCGGTCCCATCGTAGCCTACGATCATCTTGAGATTGCGCATATCGTCTCGCTATCGAACCATCAAACAAAAGGTATTATCGTCAAGTCACTAAGAAAACAAAGAGTGGAGAGCCTCAAGAGTGGAACGTGGAACCCTTCTATGCGAGACGACAGACTGGCTTTTCTTCAGGTTCTTGAACGAAATCGCTTATTTAACAGTGTTGGGCTTTCCCGACTACGATTCCTGCTCCCCGATTCCCGAAGTTCGTCGCCCAAATCGTAAATATAACGGCGGGAGTAAGAACAAATTCAACAGGGTTGAAGTGACCAGTCCCCCCAGAATCACCACCGCAAGGGGATATTCGACCTCGTGGCCGGGCTTTAAGCCACTGATCACAAGGGGTAAGAGTGCCAGCCCCGTTGCAAGGGCGGTCATAAGAATAGGGATGAGCCGTTCTTCGGAACCGCGTTTGACTAACCCTTCGCCGAAAGGTTCGCCTTCGGAATCTTCCAGATGCCGATAGTGGCTTACAAGCATAATTCCATTTCGGGCAGCAATTCCCAACACCGTAACAAAG
>VYLT01000104.1_pt1 | contig 20156 bp, 18 predicted proteins | sample 5114261 | NCBI WGS metagenome assembly VYLT01 (sample SAMN12291815, study PRJNA351875) | freshwater metagenome | isolation source: freshwater lake | place: USA: Michigan, Little Long Lake | collected 2011-07-12 | reverse complement strand
CCGAGAGGTAGAAGGGCGAGCAGGCAAGGTAACTCACGCCGGTAAAACTCACCGGGTTCGTAATCAGCGATTTCGTGAATGACCGTTGTGGCTTCGTGTTCAGGGGTTTGGGCAGTCCATCCCCGAAACCAGACACCCGCAACGAGTGCATGTGTTTCACGATAATCGACATCCATTGCCAGTATCAGGGGTTCTGTGACCGTGAGAGTTCTCCTCGACAAAATGTTTTCCGGGCGTATAGATTAAGGTATCTGCAACCTTGAGAAAACACCATGTCCTCGAAACGAAAAATTTTGATTCAACTCGATAGCGATGTTCACCCCTCTGTCTTCGACCGCGTAGTCGCAATCGATGCGGGGGCAGAAGAGCTATTCAGTTATGGAGGGGTCAAACCCGAACAGGTTCAGGGGTTGGTACATGGAGCGATATTCACACGCGGTCCCAAAGACCTGAAGCATTCGGCTATTTTCGTGGGTGGGTCTGATGTGAGCGTTGGCGAAGCGTTACTCGAAGAGGTTCGCAAAGCGATTATTCCGCAATTTGGCCTTCGCGTCTCGGTGATGCTCGATTCTAACGGGGCCAACACCACCGCAACTGCTGCCGTGCGTGCTGCAAGCCGTCACCTTGACCTTAGTGCGACAAAGGCTCTGGTATTGGGTGGAACGGGTCCGGTTGGGCAACGGGTCGCCCGATTGCTCGCTCGGCAAGGGGCACATGTGCGGATCGGTTCACGCTCTGCCGAGAGAGCAGCAGGGGTGTGCCAAGCGATTCGCCAAGCCATCCCAACGGCAAAGGTCGAAGCGATTGGTATCACCAGTTCCGCCGATGCCCCGAAGACCCTAGAGGGTCGGGAATTAGTGATCGCAGCCGGTGCAGCAGGAACGGTGCTTCTGCCCGCAAAGGTCCGAGCAACCTGTAAAACGTTGAAGGTCGCCATTGATTTGAACGCAGTCCCCCCTGTTGGCATCGAGGGGGTTGACGTGATGGATCGCGGAACCGACCGAGAGGGGCTTGTGTGTTACGGGGCGCTCGGTGTGGGTGACACCAAAATGAAAATCCACAAGGCAGCCATTGCCCAACTGTTTGAATCGAACGATCATATTTTGGATGTAGACGAAATCTACGATATCGCCTTGCGATTCTAAACCGATTTTTTATGGTTCAACGGCTTGGCCATTTTCGCCCACTCGAACAAGGCGTATCGTCGGAAGGTGGTCGCCACCTTCGACGGGATGGCCTGCGAGGACGATGAGTAGTTCTCCTTGTGTAATCACCTTTTGCGAGAACGCTGCGCCTACAGCCCCTGTCAATCGGTCGTCGCCGGTACGTCGGCAATAATCCATTAACACCGGTTGCAAACCCCAGATGATTGCCATTCTTCGCAGAACGATTTCGTCGGGTGCAGGGGCGATGATTTTGGCTTGCGGTCGGTGGCGAGCAAGTAAACGTGCGGTGCGTCCTGAAAGTGTGGGCGTAATAATCGCATCGGCTTTGATTCGATTGGCTAACGCAACCACTGTCTCGGTAATGTGGTCATCAATCGTGTAGTCGATAAGTTTCAGATCGGTAACGGGGTGACCATGTTCGGCAAGGTGCATCTCCGCTTCGATGGCGATATTCGACATGCACTGCACGCTGACTACGGGATAATCGCCGACCGCTGTTTCACCGGAAAGCATAACGGCATCGGTCCCATCGTAAATGGCATTGGCAACGTCACCGGATTCCGCACGAGTTGGGCGTGGGTTCTTCCGCATCGAGTCGAGCATGTCGGTTGCGGTGATAACCGGCTTGCCCGCAGCACGGGCTTGAGCGATGAGTCGCTTTTGAACGGTCGGCACTTTCTCTAGGGGTATCTCAACTCCCAAATCGCCACGAGCAACCATAATTCCGTCGAAAGCCTTGATAATCTCAGGGGCACATTCCACGGCTTCGGGTCGTTCGATCTTTGCGATAATCGGGATTTCGCCGAGGCCAAATTCGCGTGCTTGTTGGCGAAGCTCGGCAGCAGAATCTGGCGAACGCACAAACGACAGAGCAAGCCAATCGACCCCCGCTTGTCCTGCAACCCGCAAGGCTTCGCGGTCCCTTTCGGTAATGGGCGAAATGGTAAGGGCCGTATCGGGAAGATTAACCCCCTTATTCGGGAGCAAATCACCGCCGACGACCACCCGTGCAACGAGGGCGTTTTTCTCGAAGCGATCTGCCACGCATTGCAAACGCCCGTCGTCCAACAAAATACGCTGACCAATTTTCACATCGTTGAGGATTTCGGGTTCTGTCAGGCAAATATCTTCGGGATAGGTTCGATCCAGATTCAGGCAAAAGCGAATTGTGTCGTTGATGGTCAGACGCACGGGCGATGCCATCTTCGCACGGAGCTTAGGGCCGGGAAGGTCTGCGAGTATCGCCACATTTCGACCAATTTCCTTTGCGGTTTGACGAAGTGCTTGCACCCGTTGGATATGCTCCTCGGCCGACCCGTGCGAGAAATTCACACGGGCCACATCGACCCCCGCTTCAAGAACCGCACGCAAGACAGAAGGAGGATCGGTACTTGGGCCAAGTGTTGCCACAATCCGTGTTCGACGCATGAAAACTAACCCTTTGGAGAGGAATGATTTGAAGAGAGTTATCTTAGGGAACGTGGGGAGAGTTGTTAGCCGTCGGTTGTGAGTTGTTGCTGAAGACGAAAGGGTGGGACTGGTAAAAAATCCGGCAGAAGGCAAAGTCAGAAGGCAGTAACGCAGAGAAGACAAGAAGAATTAGCCACAGGTGAACACGGATAAAACCAAAGGCAGATAAAGACAGAAAGAGAAGCAAAAGACCAAGATTTCTCTTCTTGTCTTCTCTGCGTCTTTCTGTCCTCTGCGTTATTGCCTTTTGCTTTTGGTCTTGTTTTTCTGAATGCAACGCTTGCCGGAAAAAATTTGCCAGACCCAAAGGTTGCATATCGCCGAGGGTAAGCGAAAACACAGGGGCCGACGCGACCTCTCACCCCGTCTTTCACTCTCAACTCTCCACTCTTCTTTATCCTTCGACTTCGCTCTTTGTCACACTCGGCGTGCTCGAGTGGTTGGGTCGGCTTATGGGGGTGTGTCCGTTGTGTTGACGATACCCTTTTGGTTCCGCCGTGCGAGGTTCGGTGGTGAACTCGGGGTCGTAATCACCGCCATCGTAATCGTCGTAGGTGCAGACGTAACCGGGGAGCTTGGCCTTTTCTTTCTCTTCGGCAAAAGCCTTGATTATGGCTTGCTGCATAATGTCCCGACAAAGGCTATTGATCGGGTGTGCAATGTCGGCATGCAGTTTGGCACGCCCGTCGAAATCACGGGTAGCCCGTTCTTCGTGCAGGCGATTGCCACACGAATTGCAGAACCGTGCCCGTAGGTGGTTCTTCGTGCCACATCGGGGACAACGGTCGGCCAGTTTGCGGCTTGGCATTGCTACAAATAAGCCTTTCGTACCTTCGATGATTTTCAAATCCCGGATGACGAATGCGTTATCGAGAGTGATTGAACAAAACGCCATCAGCCGTTCGTTGTTCTCCTCGACCAGCTTGATGCGAACTTCAGTGATGACCATGGCTAATCTCCTTATCGGCCGATGGTTGTGACTAATCGGTCAAAGTCGCGGTGACAATTACTTGGGTGGGGGCGTTTAACTCATCGGGTCGCAACCCTCCCGACCATTTCTCCGCAAATGATCGAGCATCCTGATGAGCTTCAAATAACACATAGCAACACGAACCCGACCCACTGAGTAAGCACCCAAGAGAGGGTTCGTGTTGCAATTTTTCGTAAACCAATCTCACATCGGGCGAAATTTCAAACGCCGGTTCTTGGAGCCTATTAAACAGCACCGAACCAAGTTTGCGAAAATCACCCGTCTCTAACGCCTGAATACTCTCGTCGCCCCCTCGTGGGACGGTTGGAACCTTCAGACGTTTGTACACTTCCGCAGTCGATAAGCCGACTTCGGGTTTTATTAACACAATCGGACAAGATTGCGGAACCTTGACGGGCGAAAGGTTTTCGCCTCGTCCGGTTGCCCAAGCTGCTGCCGAGCCGAGAAAGAAAGCCACATCGCTACCCAATTCAGCAGCGAGTGCGATTAACTCGTCGTTATTTAAGCCTAATTTCCAAAGGTGGTTCAGCCCAAAGAGTGCAGCAGCACCATCGGCAGAACCCCCTCCGAGTCCGGCAGCCCACGGGATTCGCTTGGTTAAACCAATCCGAAACCCATTATGCGTACCGGTCTTTTGTTTCAATAATCTTGCTGCCTTGATAATGAGATTATCTGGCCCTACGGTGAGTGCCGGATGATCGCAGGTTAATAGCTCTTCGTGAGTGTCCCCTCTTGCAAAGTCGAGGCAATCGTAAAGCCCAACTTTGACCATCAGGGTTGCAATCTCGTGGTACCCGTCGAGACGTTTCTTCAAAATCTCGAGGTGGAGATTGATCTTGGCGGGTGCAAAAACACGGAAATTCTCGGGATCGAGCGTCGGCCAATCGCCCGAAGGCGAGTCTGCAAGGTTCGTGATAATCTTCACCGACCACCAACCTTTCGAGAATGCCAATCAAGCCTGCTTCTGGGTGAACCGATACCAAAAACTTCCGTGTTTTCAAGGTCTTTTAGACATTGGAAGGTTTCTCCAACATCTGGCAAGATGGGGGGATACTAACGATTGTCCAAAATTGAGTCAAGGCGGAGTTTTAGCGAGACGAGAAAATTCTGAAATTCTCTTCGAGATCGAAGAAAGAGGGGTTGGTTAAACCAAGCATGCGTCAGACGGGGTAAGCACACGCGGTCTACCATTCACACGAATTTGGCAATACTTCAACGATCGTATTCATGTGCCGTCCATTAACCAATCAATTCAAGTGCAGGGGGTATTCTGTTCGTAGTTTGTGTAAGCCCGCAGGAAGTCGGAGACAATTCAAAACGGTTAAGGGCAAATTTTTCGGAGTTTCCCATCAAAACCATTGTAGTCTCGATTTTAAGCGGGTAAGATAACCTCCGCAACACGCAGTGTATTATCACATATTCACAAGTTCGACCACTTCGGAGTATCGTTATGCTCACACCAACTATTCTGTATACAACCGCAGTGATGATGGCACTTGTGGCCGTCGCCTGCACGATCCTGTGTCTCGTTTGGTCCGTACCAGCTTGGCGTCAACGGCTCTCCTCAAGCAAGCGCTCCACTCAATCCCCTACCCCGAGGGCTGGGGGACTAAGTGGCTGGCACTCCCGAGTCGGCAGCGGTTTGGTCTCGGTTGGCATCGCAGCGTGCGCTCTGCTCGCGTGGTATGGCATGTATTGCACAATATCCGCAATCTGATAACGACCAATGACGAAAGCGAAGTGGTCTTCGTAAAGATAACGGGGATTAAGTTTTCGATGTTTAGTTGGTGCGTGAAAAGGCTTCGAGTGGCGGGGTGCTTTTACCAAGAAAACCCTTGCGTTCTGGTTTTTGAACGGGTAAGGTAATCACCAGAGTATCCAACGCAGTGTTACGTAATTTCAAGTTCGGCAGTGGAGGCTTAACTCGGGTGGAAGTGCAAGTTGTCAACTACATCAACGGTCACCTTGACCTCACACAAGCGGAGTTCGAGACTCACTACCAGCCTGCGCTAGACATGGCGTTGGCTCGTGGCGAGGCTTTCGTCGTGGGCGATGCTCGCGGAACCGACACGATGGCCCAGAACTACTTGTCGGGCAAGACAACAGCGGTTGTGGTGTATCACATGTTCGCCGCACCCCGCAACAACGCTGGGTTCCCAACAGTAGGCGGATTCGAGTCCGACACGGCGCGGGACGAGCGGATGACTGCGGATTCGCACCAAGACATTGCATGGGTGCGACCCGGTCGCGAGAAGTCTGGCACCCAAAAGAATCTTGACCGCCGCGTGAAGCAAAGGCATGCGGACTTATCCAATCAAGATGCCAACGCTTCGTAAATCAAATCCCCCTGCTCCGCCAATTTCCAAGTGACTTTTCCTGAACGTCAGACGATTATCCTATAATACCTTCCTCCATTGGGTTTGCCGTCGATCAAAAACGTGGCGTACCCTTCATCACATTTTGCGAGACGCATTATGCACATTACAAAGATGGTTTGGTCGTTGGCGGGTTTGGTCCTGCTGACTGGATCGGCGATGACCGACGAGAAAGAGCCAGCCAAACTCACCCCCGAAGAGGCGATCAAAACTTGGAAAGCTGCGGGCGGCATGTTCGGGCATTTCCGACGCGAGGCAACGGGGTTGGATTGGTGGTTTGTTCAGGAATCGCAAGTTCGGGCGGGCGATCTGCCGATCTTCCTGTTCCACCCATTTACAGCCGAAGCCGCAGCAAAACTCCCTGTTCCTCCCATGCCCTTTGGATTGTACCTCACCAACGAAAAGACAACCGACGCAGGCGTAAAAGAACTGGCACGCTTCGAGAACCTGCACGCCATTCGGCTCGATGGTACGGGTATCACCGACGTGGGGATGAAACATCTGGCGGGCTTGAAAAACCTGCACACGCTCAACCTCAGTAACACCGCAATCACCGATGCCGGACTCGAACACCTTGCCGGTTTGACGAACCTTCAAACGCTGGCCCTCAGCAATACGAAGATAACCGATAAGGGGATGTTGACCCTCAAGAAGCTGAAGAAACTGAGCGTGCTTTATATTAACAGCACCGAAGTCACCGAGAACGGGATTAAAGAACTGGCGGGTCTCAAATTCAAAGAGTTGATGGTGCCTCAAAAAGCCCTCACAGCATCGGGGTTCAAACACTATTGGGCGATCATCGAACCGCAACCGATTACGCAAATTCAAATGTGGCCTCTCAACGACGAGTGCATGAAGGAGCTCCGCAACGCAAGGGGTATCGAGCGACTCCATCTCGCCAGTAAAGACATCACCGACGAAAGCATGAAGGAAGTCGCAACAATCAAAGGTTTGCAATACCTTTACCTCTATGGGACATCCGTAACCGATAGAGGATTGGCACACTTGGCGGGCATGAACCTCGTCATGCTTATGCCACCGGATCAAGCAGGAACCGATCTCGGTGTCAAGAATTATCTCGCTGCCCGACGCCCGTGGCCGATCCTTTATCTCCATGAATTTAAGGGCTTAACCGACGAGGGATTGAAAGAGGTCAAGAATCTCAAGGGGCTTGAAGAGTTACACCTAAGCGGCGATCACAAGATCACCGATAAAGGGCTTGCGGTCTTAGCAGGTATGAACCTCAAATCGTTATACCTGCCCAACAAGGTGATGACTGACGAAGGCTTGAAGAACTACCTTGCAGCCCTCGCACCCACCGATACCCTCTCCCTCGGTTTTTGGAACTTCGGAGACGAAGGCTTAAAAGCCGTTGCTCAAATCAAGGGTCTGCGTGTTCTCAACCTCAATAATACCAAGATAACCGACGAACAATTGAAAATAATCGGCGGCATGAAGGACCTAAAAGAACTCCGTCTCTCTGCCACCCCTGTTACTGGCAAGGGAATGGAAGCTCTCAAAGGTCTCGAAAAACTCGAAACGCTCCACCTCTTCCGCACCCAAGTCGGCGACGACGGCATGAAAGCTCTGGGTAGCATCAAGAGCTTGCAAACCCTTTACCTCGGTCATGGCATCGTCACCGATAAAGGTCTCGAAGACCTGACAGGGCTTGAGAATCTAAAAAGCCTCAACGTCTATAACACAAAAGTCACCCCCGAAGGAGTGAAGAAACTCCAAATGGCCCTATCCAAGTGCAAGATTCTGAAGTGACGAAATCGGTTTGGAAAAGCGAAAGCCTGTCTATGATGTTGTGACCGGGCCTCTCTGAAAATTTACCGAGCAAGCGGTGTTACCGGTCGTGGAACGATGATCGGCGTTCCACCGACTGCTGCGCCATTTGAAGCACCTGTTGCCGTTCCAATTGAAGACGATGGTTCGTAGTTTGCAACGACCGTGCTACGAACTTGGTGAGTATACCGATCAGGCCATCCTTCCGAAGGCTTAAATTCCTTCGCGCCTCGTTGAAGCGGAGCCGGTGGCGTGGGTGCGATTGGCGGTGCGGTCGCAGGCGAAATCGGAAGAGCTTGCGGAGGAAGCGGTGGGGGGGGAGCGTTATCCACAGGTGGAAAGTATTGAGGTGCTCGTTCGATGTATTGTGGCGAAGGACGAGTCAGTCCACCTTGATACGTTTGAAAACCAAATTTCAACCCCGAAGAGGCAACTCGCTGGGTCGGTTTGGGTTTGAATAGGTTCTTGAGTTTATCGGCCATGCTTGGCTTTTCGGGTTGCGCGGGTGGGCACACCTGCAAGGGAACGCTTGGAGGTGGCACAAATGGGGTCGGGGTCAATGCAACGGGTGGCGCTATCGGAGGTGCAACCGGCGGTTTCGCTTCGACGACTTTGGGGGCGGGGCCTTGTTCTGGTGGTTTGGTCAGTTTGACCGAGATTTCGAGCTTCCATTCGCCTTGCAGTTTCTCGACAGAAGGAACCTCGCCGAAGAACCCTTTGAGAACCGTATTCACCCCATTGCCCACGTTCTCGATAGTGGCTTTGGGTTTGGCTTTTTCCGGTTCCGCAGCGTTCACACGGCTTTCGAGCAAAATAAACGCACAGCCTGCAATGAGCTTAATAAGCACAGGGTAACGGTCCATAGGACTTCCTCCTTGAAGAGGGGGAATTTACCCCAAATAACCTAACCTGAGAAGAGGACTTTCTTTTACGAATCTTCTCCGAGCCGTTCCCCTTTCCTTGCGTGGTATTCTTCTGGGGTGATGGGAACAAATTGCGCTTGATCGCCAGTGTTCAACGGAAAATACCCCTCTTCGATATTCACTAATTCCAATGGGGTTTTGCCAATCAAAGGCCAACCTCCCGGCCTCACAAGAGGATAGATTCCGGTTTGCCGACCCGTCAGACCGACGCTTCCGGGTTCGATGCGAGTGCGAGGCGTTGCCAGCCGAGGAACTCCGCAAAGCTCATCCGGTAAATATCCCAGATACGGAAAGCCCGGACAAAAACCCATTGCATAAATCTGATAGACCTTCCCCGAATGCAGACGTTTCACGTCATCAGGTGTCAGCGACCTTTGTTGAGCGACCGCCAGAATATCCTCGCCGAGTTCGTAACAAACGGGAATCGAGTGCGTAACGGGTGGCGTATTCTCGATTGCAGAAGGGGAATCAATCTCCCGAAGAATCTGCATCGCATTCGTCAAAGAGATACGTTTCGTTTCGATATGCACGCCAATCGTGCTGTACGCCAGAACGGTATCTTTCACCCAAATCAAATTCTGAGCAAGGAGCGTTCGATATGCTTGCTGAGTGAGAAGCTCCGATTCAAACCGGAGCAAGAAAGCTGTATCGCCCAAAGGTTGGACCTGCGTCGGAATCAGAAAGGCCATAGCAACTCAATAGTGTTAGAGGTTGGCGATAAGATACGGTTTTGGCCGATATTCGTAAAAGATTGAGGACCCCCACTCCCACACCCGAACCGGTTTTTCTGCCAAATCCTCAGAATCGCTACTTGCCCTTTGCCGAGGGATTAACTATCTTGATTGTTTCGCTAGTTTGGAAGACGGTAGATCGGGGGGAAGGTATGCCTGCGATTTCGACGAATACGACATTATTGAATCCTCAGACGGCACAGCCAGAATGGATTCACATTGACGCTACAGATTTAGTGGTGGGTCGGTTGGCGGTGGTGATTTCGACGCTCCTTCGCGGGAAGCACAAACCCACGTTCACCCCTCACACCGATAGCGGCGATTTTGTGATTATCACCAATGCCGAGAAGGTTCGCTTCACCGGTCGCAAGTGGGAACAAAAGAGCTATCAAACGTACTCCCGTTACGCGGGCGGTCAAAAGATTATTCCTGCCACCGAAATGCGAGACCGTAAACCTGAAGAGATTATTTACCAAGCCGTGAAACGGATGGTTCCTCGGGGTCGTTTGGGCCGTGCCCAATTGGCTAAACTGAAAATCTACGCCGGTGCAAGTCACCCCCACACCGCACAAGAACCCACCGAACTCAAGCCAAAATTCTAAGGAAGAACGCAGATGTCAAATAAAAAGGTTTACCTCGGAACAGGACGACGCAAAAGCTCGGTGGCCCGTGTTCGGATTAGCGAAGGGTCCGGCAAAATCATTGTCAACGACCGTGAATTTAACGATTACTTCGCCGAAGAACGGGATCGCGGATTGATCCTTGCTCCGCTCTTCACCATCGATATGCGAAATCGCGTGGACGTGTTCATTCGCGTCAACGGTGGTGGAATGACCGGTCAATCTGGGGCAGCTTGTCAAGGCGTTGCCCGTGCGTTGCTCGACATGTTCGGCGACGAACCCGCCACACCTGCACCCACACCCGTTGCCGCACCCGTCGAAGGGGCAGCACCCGAAGCACCCGCCGAAGCCAGCATCTCACGAAAAATTCGTGCTTCTGGGTACCTCACACGCGATAGCCGTATGAAAGAACGTAAGAAATACGGTCGCAAGGGTGCCCGTAAGTCCTTCCAATTCTCGAAGCGTTAATCCGAGTTTGGTTCCAGTATCGAAATGCAAAAGAGGTCACACTTGTGGCCTCTTTTTTTACGCCCGTTCGTGATGGGTCTGGTAAGGAAAGCTCTCAGGCAAGTTCGGGTTACTGTACAATAATCCAACCGGAGCAGAGGGGGGCTTATGATTCGGATTGAAACGGGGCGACTGAATCTCGAACATCTCGATTTTTCGCCGGATGGACGTTTCTTGCTCACTACCCCAGATCGAGAAACTGAAGGGATAACCATATTAAACCTCTCTCAATCAACCGAAACTTCAATAACTGTTTTCCACCCAGAGATTGGTTACGGGGAGGTGCGGGGATTGATTCGACCTTGCTTTAACTCTCAAAATCATCTGGTCGCGTTGATCGAAGTTGGATCGGTCACAGGAAGTTCTCGCAGTTTTTCTGTGTTCTCTTGGCCGAATGGAAAAACTGAGGCGAAATGTTCTATTTATCCACACGAGCAGGTGAGAGGATTTGAGCTTTCAAATGCTCGAAATAGCTTGATAATCCTGCGTAATTATTCGATTGAAACTTGGACAATGGATCATTCCCGTCCCAAAATCGTTACGCCGTTTGATTCGAGTAAAATTCCGATTTCGGTTTCACAGAACTTAGAGTGGTACACGTTGATTGATAATAATCGGGACGTGACAGTTCAGAATCTCCGCTCCATGTTCTCAAGTTTTTACTTCTCCCAACCGTCGATTGACTACCTCTTTTTTTCACGCTCAGATCGGTACCTCTTGTGTATTTTCGAGGAAAATAGCCTGCTTGTTTTCGGTTTACAAGAACGAAATAAACTCCGTTCTCAAACTTTTGATTATCAAGTCTCTCAGATAGTTCTCACTCCCGACGACCGTCATTTCCTCCTGACCGAAGACAATCTGGTTCACGTTTTTGATCTACTCACAGGGGCTGAGAAAACCTGTTTCGATTTCGGCTTGCAAGAGATATTAGCAATCAACGTAACCGACGACGGGACAATGTTTGCCGTGACGGACGCACGCGGAACTATCGTCATTGCAGATATTGATTTCTAAAGCTACCTGCTCGATGTTTGCTTCAAGGGATGTCTCTCAACTTTTTCTCCGCCGAAGGTACAGAACGACTACACCGTAGACCACACCCGCAACACCGTGAGGGGTATTGTGACTCACGGTATAATCACGCCCGAGTTTGCTTGACCACAATCCGCCAACAAGTTGTCGAGCAACGTGTGTTGGAATATCTCCTTTTGCGTAAATGGCTGCCTTCTCAAAACCAACCTCGTAGTCACCATCTGCACACGTTGTATAACCAGCCGTTGCCAGTGCTTCGGCTATCGCTGAGATAGTCAATTCATTTGTCACACCAACCGGCCAAATTGCATCGGGGTCGGCAGGCCACCAAATCGCATCCGTTATTCCGGCTGCCCAAGCAAGGCAGTTATACGCAGGGTCGGGTGGATGAGTGATCGTTCCGCCGTCGCTTCCAAATCGGGAAAAGCTGCGAGCAACAGGGGAGAGAGCATTTATCCAACCAACCCATTCGCTTGCCCCCATTTTATCCAATGCTCTGCCGATGCTCTTGGTCGGCCTCGATCACTTAGAGGAACGGGATCAACCCCCGTGAGTTCTCGAAGGGCAGCAAACCAAGGTTCAGGTGAGAAAGAAAGCTCGGTTAATAACATTGGTACAACCGTTGGTCCCAAAGCGATGATGGCACGATAGGCGGGGGGGGCTGTTGCTTCCAATGGTGACGAGAGAAATCGGGTTGCAGCACGCCACTCGTTCGCCAAGTTTTGGAACTCGGTCGCAATATCTGGTGCAGGAAGGGTGTTTGTAGTCATACGGTTATTGTTGCAGACGTACACAAACCCGTCCAGTCCAAAGGGTGTTTCCCTCTTCACCCCCTTTCCGTACAATCTCTTCATGTCTGGAGTGATCGCCATTGTTGGCGTTGGTCTTATGGGTGGGTCGGTTGCCAAGTCGGTGCGTCTTTTACGCGAGGCTCATACGATTGTTGGTATCGGCTTGTCGCATGCCGAACTCGAACCGGCATTGCAAACGGGTCTCATTGACGAAGCCTATTCACTCTCTCAACTCTCCCCTATCCCTGCCAACCTTGTCGTTGCGTGTACCCCGATAAGCGAGATTGTTTCGACGCTGGCACGGGTTGCTGAGTTTGTTCCAGAGTCGGCGTTATTTACAGACGTGGGAAGTACCAAAGCCCAGATACTCGAAATGGCGTCGGGGTATTCGTGGGCAGATCGTTTTGTGGGGGCACATCCCCTTGCGGGGTCGGAGAAATCGGGGGTTGGTGCTTCCAACGGCGAGCTATTCCAAAATCGGGTTTGCATTCTGACCCCGACCAACAAGAACCCCCAAAGTTACCTTTCTCGTTGTGCAGAGTTTTGGAAGAGCCTCGGTTGCCGAATTGAGTATCTCGACCCCGAAACCCACGATCTAATTTTGGCCCGCACAAGCCACGTTCCGCACATTGGGGCTGCAATTATGGCATCGCTTGTGAACCCGAGTGAGAGGGTATTCACGGCGGGGGGCTGGCGTGACACGACGCGGATAGCTTCGGGAAATCCTGAATTGTGGCAAGGTATTTTGATGAGTAACGCCTCGGCCATACAACAAGCACTAGAACAATTTATCTACATTCTTGAAGAATATCGGTCTGCCCTTGCCTGTGCCGACCATGCTCGGTTATACAAACTCTTGTTAGAAGGAAAGGTTGCACGCGATGATTTGGGAAGTTGAAATTTTTCCGAAGTCCACCGATTCCGAACTCCGACGGGTTACGTCGGAGTTCGACCTTCTCACGCATTCGCAACGGGGAAGCTCCCTGCTGACGAAGACCTCGCACGGCTATTTACTCGAAGGAGGGCTTACCGCAAGCGACGTGGAGAAACTCCGCCTCGAACTTCTGACAGATACTGTTGTTGAAACCTCTCTGCAACGCAACATCGAAGAAAAGCAAACCTCGAATGCCCATACCGTGCTACTCAAGCCCGGCGTAATGGACCCCGTTGCCGAAAGCGTTCTACAGGCTGCCCGTGACCTCGGCCTTGCTCTGGTTGCAGTGCGAACCTTCCGTCGATATTACCCTACGGAGTCTCTGAAAGGAGCCGATCAAGAGATTCTCTTCCGCCGGATTTTGGCGAACGATGCCATTGAACAAATCATCACAGGGCCGATCCATGCCGATCATCTTTCTCTCGGAAAATCGTATCACTTTAAGAAGGTGACATTACCTATTCTTTCGCTCGACGATGCTGGACTTGTGCAACTTTCCAAAGAGGGTCAGCTTGCGTTGAACCTCGACGAGATGAAGACTATCCAAGCCTATTTCCAAAAGCTCAACCGCGACCCGATTGACGTGGAGCTTGAAACAATCGCTCAAACGTGGTCGGAGCATTGCTCGCACAAGACACTCAAAGGGCCGATTGATTACACCGAAACCGAGAACGGGGTAACAACACCGAAACCGATTAAGAACCTTCTCAAGGAAACGGTTTTCGGGGCGACCCAGAAAATACGCCAGCAGTTAGGGGCCGACGATTGGTGCGTCAGCGTGTTCAAAGATAACGCAGGCGTCGTGCTGTTCGATGAGAAGAATTATGCCTGCATCAAGGTCGAAACACACAACCATCCCTCTGCCATCGAACCCTACGGCGGCGCGAATACGGGACTTGGCGGGGTAATTCGTGACCCCATCGGCACAGGGATGGGGGCCAAACCCATTTGCAACACCGACGTTTTCTGTTTCGCGGCTCCCGATTACCCGCCCGAACAACTTCCTACGGGGGTCTTACACCCGCGTCGCGTGATGCAAGGGGTTGTTTCCGGCGTGCGAGATTATGGCAATCGTATGGGTATCCCGACGATTAACGGGGCCGTTTTATTCGATGAACGCTACCTTGCCAATCCCCTTGTCTTCTGCGGGACGGTCGGCCTTATTCCCGTTGGCATGGCGGAGAAAGAAACCAAACCCGGCGACCTGATTGTCGCAGTGGGTGGGCGAACGGGACGCGACGGCATTCACGGAGCGACGTTCTCCTCGCTCGAACTCACGGACGAATCCGAGAGCGTAAGCGGTGGGGCTGTGCAAATCGGTAATGCCATCACCGAAAAGAAAGTGCTGGACGTGATTCTTCAAGCACGCGATCTCGGCCTTTACAATGCGATTACCGATTGCGGAGCCGGTGGATTTTCTTCCGCAGTCGGCGAGATGGGGGCTGAACTGGGGGCCAAAGTTTACCTCGAAAACGCACCCCTGAAATACGAAGGTCTAAGCTATACCGAGATTTGGATTTCCGAATCGCAAGAACGAATGGTGCTTGCGGTTCCCTCTTCCAAATGGCTCGAACTCGAAGCATTGTGCCGATCCGAAGGGGTCGAAGCTGCGGTACTCGGAACCTTTGAATCGACCGGCAAACTCGAACTCTTTTACGAAGGTTCCCAAGTCGGCGAACTCTCGATGCACTTCCTGCACGATGGTCGCCCCGATACTCCGAAAAAAGCCGAATGGTCACCCGTACCCGTTGCAAATACCCCGACCGCCGAAAGCGAGAATATCCGGTTAGTTCTCAAAAAGATACTAGGGCATTACTCGGTCTGCTCGAAGGAATGGGTGATTCGTCAATACGACCACGAAGTGCAGGGGGGTAGCGTAATCAAACCCCTTGTCGGCATTCACGAAGATGGCCCTTCCGATGCGTCGGTGATTGCACCCGTTTTGGGATCGTTCAAAGGTTTGGCGATTGGTTGCGGATTGAATCCGCGTTACGGTGACCTTGACCCGTATTGGATGGCCGCGAATGCGATTGATGAAGCCTTGCGAAACGTCGTGGCAGTCGGGGCCGATCCAAAACGCACTGCCATTCTCGATAATTTCTGTTGGGGGAACGTGAACGATCCGGTCGTGTTGGGAACCCTCGTCCGTGCGGCGATGGGGTGTCACGATGCTGCCCTTGCGTATCTCACCCCGTTCGTTTCGGGGAAAGACTCGCTGAATAATCAATACACCTCGGCAGACCGTAAAATCTCGATTCCGGGGACACTCTTAGTCACGGCTATGGGGCAAGTCTCAGACGTTCGTAAGTGTGTCTCAATGGACTTAAAAACCCCTGGTAACCTGTTGTATCTCGTTGGGGAAACCCGTGAGGAGTTCGGCGGCTCGCATTATCACTTGGTAACGGGACAAACCGGCGGGCAAGTGCCAAAGGTCAACCTCACCCAAGCCCCGAAAATTCTCTCGGCACTGCATCAAGCCATTAGCGCAGGTCAAGTGAGAGCATGCCACGACCTTTCCGAGGGTGGCCTTGCAGTGAGCCTTGCAGAAATGGCGTTTGCAGGAGGGGTCGGAGCCGACCTTAACGACTTTGCGAAAATCCCCGCCAACAACGACACGACACGATTATTCTCCGAATCACCCACACGCTTCATCGTCGAAGTCGAGCCCAAAAACGCCACCACATTTGAAGCAAATTTCACCGACCTGCCGCTAACCAAAATCGGCACAACGGTCAAAGAAGCCCGCCTACGTATCGCAGGCAGCAACGGCGAATGGCTCCTGTGGGCGAAATTGGACGAGTTGAAAGAGGCATGGCAAGCCCCGTTGAAGTGGTGAGGACCGTATTTGGCGAACCGGCGACTTCAGTTGCGGGGTTTTGTTTTTTTGTTTTACACAAAACCCCGCGACTGAAGTCGCCGGTTCGCCAAATGCAGAAACTCAGCAATTTTCTCCCTTCCCCCGTCACCCTAATAATTCGCGGATGGGTTCGCCTCGGCAGATGGGGAAGGGGCGACCTGTTGTGTCGGCAATTTCGGTTTTGTAATTGATGCCTAAGAAGCTGTAAACGGTTGCGAGAAAATCGTGGGGGTCGAGTGGGCGGTCTTTGGGACGTTCGCCCGTGCTAGTTGTTGAACCGATGACTTGTCCTGTCGGCACTCCCCCTCCCGAAACTAAAATCGACATCGCACTCGGCCAGTGGTCACGCCCGATGATCGTTCCGTCCTTGTGTTCCAGTCGGGGTGTCCGGCCAAATTCACCCGTGACAATGAGCATCACTTTTTTATCCAACCCGCGATCATAAATATCGTTAATCAAAGTTGTTACGACGTGATCGTATTGCGGGAGACGGGCAAGCATGGCCGTTTTCATGTCCCAATTAACGGCGTGGTCGTCCCAATCGTGGGCCTTTGAGCCTTCACCGCTACCGGGAGCTCGGACGCTGACGAAACGCACACCAGCTTCGACTAATCGGCGTGCGGTCAGAACTTCTTGGCCGTAACCGGGGCCGTATTTATCTCGCGTTTTGACCGATTCTTGCGAAAGGTCAAAGGCTTTGCGAACATCGCCTGCCAGAGTGATCTCCAATGCCTGACGATTGAACGTATCCATCACTTCCATCGTGCCGGATGTGTCGAGGTCACGCCGGAGCGTATCAAAGCGATCTCGAAGGGTCAGACGATCTTCTAAGCGTTTTCCATCAACGGCAAGGCTCACATCACGAATCCCCCCATTCACGATAGGGACACGATACGTTCCGCTCCAATATCCTTCGGAAATCCCTGCCGAGTAATCGGGACCATTTACCACAACGCCACCAACTGCGAGTGCTGGGGGCATACTCGGTCGGGCGTTACCCAACAGCCGATTGACGACCGCTCCGACTTGCGGGTAATGCGACTCGTAAGAGGTGCCTGCTTTAAGTTTGCCATACCCACTGAGGAACCGGCGATGCCCGGCAAAGTGATCGGCCTCATCGTGAGTAACCGAGCGAATGAGGGTGAATTTATCGGCAACTTTCGCATGTTTGGGAAGATGTTCGCAAACTTGAATACCCGTCACATTGGTTTTGATGGGTTTGAACGGCCCGCGAATATCATCCGAAGCATCGGGCTTCATGTCATAGGTTTCGAGGTGACTTGGCCCACCGTGAGCAAACAGCAAAATAATAGCGGTGTCGCGTTCTTGGGCAGAACCTTCGGCCTGTAAACGCAAAAGGTCACCCGCCGTCAAACCGCCAATTCCCAAAAAACCGACGCGAAGAAAATGCCGTCGATTGAGGTGCGTAAACCCCGCGTTCGGATTCGATTCCCAGCCCAGCATGAAAAGCTCCAACCTTCCGCAAGAAGGAGAAAGAGGTAGGTAACAATAGTTTAATCGATCGCAGAATGCAAAACAACACGAAAATGCGATTACGGAAAGGGTCTGGCAAAAAATCCGCCAATGAGACGTGTTGAGAAAACCAAGACAGATTGAACCGCAAAGACGCAAAGGCGCAAAGAAGACAGCAAAGAAAAAGAGACACGGAATCAAACAGAAGAAATCATCTCTGTATTCTTGGCAATTCCAAATTGTCTTATGCTTTTCTTTGCTGTCTTCTTTGCGTCTTTGCGGTTTATTTCTGCTTTCTGTTTTTCTTTTCGACCGCTTTCCGGAAAAATTTGCCAGACCTTTACGGAATCAAGATGGGGTCTTTTGTCTCGGTTTTGTTTTCGCCGATACGCTCGATGCTCGCAACGAACCACACGAACAATCGAACGACCCCAATTACCAAGAGAATGCAGAAGCTCCAGAACCACATGGTCGGAAGCTGAACAGCGAAGTTCCAGATACCTTCATTGGGTATCAAAGAATCGTTGCCTGCATGTTTCCATATCCACAATGCAAACCAACCGATGCTCAAACACCCTGCAACCACGATGATCGTCAACCGAGTTGCCTTTCTCGGATAACGACTTTGCCATACGATCCGATAACCGACCATAAGAATCGCTAAAGTGATGAAACAACCCGCCAAAATTGCATAGAGGGGTGCCGACTCTTCCGAAGCGGTCACCCGATACCCCGCAACCGGCCCCATATTACCGAAGAAAACGGGAGAAGGTTCAATCATCGTCATCGTCATCCTCCTCATCGTCGCTATCGAACTTGATTTTGCCCGCTTTGTAACGCTTGGCGAGTTTCTCCATCCACTCTTCAAAAGACCATGCTACCCGACGTATCGGTTCTCCTTCGTGACTGAATAAAATCACTTGCCCGACACGCCCACCTTTTGCCGGTGCAAGATCGAGACAGAAGAAATCGCCCCCCTCGTTGTCAGCAATTGGTATCCAACCTCGGTTCCACCAGAGAGGTTCCACTCCCCGAACCGCTTCCCGCTCGCGTCCGTCAAAATCACCCATGTCCTGTAAATCGTTCATTATCTTCCAGCCATTGGGGATATCAGCAAGAGGAATCATCAAATAGGAAGCCTCAAACTCATCCCCTGTTGGATCGAAGAAAATCCCTTCGCCCGTATCAAAATTCTGACCGTCGTGAATCAACGCCGAAGCTACGAAATCGGCAGGAAGGGTAACCTTCAATTTCTTCTCGACTTTGGCGACCAATTCCTTATTCGCAGGCTTTCGTAAGGTTTTTTTCACCTCGGGGACATTGGTCGAAAGCCATTTCTCTATCGTTTTCCACGAAGCTGCTATTGTCATCGCTATTCCAAATAAGAAAAAGGTTGAGGATCATCGTATTAACTAGAATCGAAGAAAGCAGGCGCCAACCAAGATTGAAAACATCAAGAATTCGGTAAAATTGTTTTAACTGAATAAAGCTGTTTTTTGAGGTCTTGATGGCACGTCAATTCAAACCAAAACCGAAAGAACGTCGCATGGTTCCGATCCCTTCGGAGCTCCGAGAGTCTCTACAGGAAGTTTTTGAACTTATCGAACAGTCAAAGTACGATCCCGATGTTGAGATTGGTTACGACGATGCAATCCAAGTTGGAGCAGTTTGTGGCGGGTGTTATGGTGTAGATCCTCGTCCGTACATGCTAACTTATTTTCCAACAGGGGATGAGCAACGCGGACGATGGGAATTAGCCCTTCACGAAACGGAGATCGAGGATATTGGCGATGGCGTGATGAAGGAAATTCTGATGTACTGTTGCACGTCGCCAAAGTGTCGCGCCAAATCTCGTGTGGAGGAGTCGTGTGATTTTTGCGACTACGAAGAGGACAAAGAAACCCTGAAGGTTAAAAAACGACTCGAAACACTTGCTAAAAAGGTCAAAACAAAAGAAGAATGGATTCGGGGTTATCTGAAAATAAAACCCGAAGCAACGGCTGCGTCCGTAATTGCCGACTACAACCCGATTGAAGGACTTGGCGAGCGGTTGGGTTGGTTCTCTTTTCCCGAAGTGGACGAGCTTCTCAAGAAATGCCGAGAGGAGGGATAGCATTTATGGTGGGAGTTGCTGTTTCTAAGAAACTTTGCCACACGCTTCACGTTCCGTAAAATCATCTGAAAGAATGTTTGCCCGATTGCGGTTTTGCGGATACCATTGATAGACCCCTTGTCTTTTCATTATCATCGAGGAACGAGACGATGACTCCTTTAGATTGGCTTCAGAAAAATCACGAAGAGATCGTTCGCAATTTGGCGGAACTGGTTTCGGTTCCGAGTATTAGCACCGATGGCGAACATGGTCACGAGATCGATAGAACGGCGGCTCTCACCTGTCAGCAAATGCGTGAGGCCGGTTTGCAGAACGTCGAAATTTTGAAAGTAGGTCAGTCGCTCCCGTATGCCTACGGCGAATGGCTTGATGCTCCCGGTAAGCC
>VYLT01000103.1_pt1 | contig 20189 bp, 17 predicted proteins | sample 5114261 | NCBI WGS metagenome assembly VYLT01 (sample SAMN12291815, study PRJNA351875) | freshwater metagenome | isolation source: freshwater lake | place: USA: Michigan, Little Long Lake | collected 2011-07-12 | reverse complement strand
TCACCAATCCGGCCCCTTGATCGTAGGTGTTCGAGCGGATCGCTTCCATTTGCTCTTTGCTGAAAAGGTCGGCAGCCACGTCTGCGATAATCACACAATCGTAACCACTCAAGAAGACCGTTGCTTCTCCCTTATCCACCGGCAATCGCCCGACTGTGATCGGGTTAATGTTGTATTTCGCTGTGCGCAGACGATCTATCAAGTGTTGGTGTGGCGATTTCTTTTGGTCGTCCCACTCGGAATCGATGAACAGCACCTTGCGCGAGCCTTTGGCAATCACATGGGCCAACCCTTTGTTATTCTGAATGCGGTCACCCGGTAGACCTTTGCTGACCAAACGTCCTTCGGGATCGACGCTTTGAACAGGGGTAAACACCGCCCGATAACTGTACGATGCCTCTTCTTGATCGCCTTTGACCTCGGCCTTATCGCGGAAAACGAAGCTGTTCAACCCCGGCGCAAGTCGCACATCGTAAGGCGATTTCTCTTTGTCGTCGCGACCAACCATTGCAATAGGTCGTTCGGCCCCGTCGCGGTTTTGCAAAAGTTCAAGCCGTCCATCGACAAAGTTTGTCGGATGGGAATTTCGCACCAGCACGCGAATGGGAACCCGTGCCCCTTTCGTGGTTTGGGCAGGGGCGGCCACTTCTTGGATCATCACTTCGCTTTGCAATCGATGCCCCTGTGCGAGCGGAACGACATCGATTTGGACACCGTTTTGACGTGCGAGCGCAGCTTGTTCTTCCGCCTGTCCGAGATTCTCGTTGCCATCGGAAATCAGCACAATCCGTTTGGAAGACCCTTCAGGGAAAGAGGCCATCGCGAGTTTAATGGCGGCCGCAATATCGGTGTAGTTCGGGTCGAGCGTACCCGCCATGTTATCGCGTACCTGAAGCCTTTCCGTCACACCCGGCGGAAGAATCAACTTTGGGCGACGCCCAAAGATAATGGCCCCGCTTGCATCGTTGCGGTGAGAGGCCCCCCGTTTGGTTACGGCTTCGTCGATAAAGGTTTGAATCCGCTTCCAACGCAAATCGGTATTCGAGATGACAAGAGTTTCATCGTTCTCGGTCCCTTCGGCAAACTCCATTGGGACACTCAAACTCCGGTCGATCAGATAAAGGACCGTCGTATATTCGTTCGGGCGTTTAATGCGGGGTTCTGCAAGGGCTAGTGCAACCAATAACACCACAAGGCAACGCACACCTACGGAGAGTTTCGACCGAACCGGCCCCAAACCGGCAAGGCTATTCCACGAATAGTACAGGAGAATCGGCACAATGAGGGCTAACAGTAAATACCACGGTTGAACAAATTCCAGCGAAGGAATCGTTCGCAAGAAACTAGCACCGTTCTTTTGGACCAGAATGTAAAGCCCGGCACTCGCGAGAATCAGCATCGACCGAGAAAGCAAAACGGCAAATCGACGTGACCATTTCCCCGTAACGTAAAGGAATCCCCCTTTGAGAAAGAACACCCCTGTCACGATCAAGAAAAAGTAACCCGCAACCGCCACGCGAGAGGTTTCTTGAAACGGGATCGAGTTACTCAACCCATTGCGAACAAGCCATGTCATCACCATGCGAAAGGGATAAGGCACGCCAAGCGCCAAGCCGTACCCCAGAAGTACGAGGGTAATAGTCCCAAAATAGGTCGGCCAAAAGGTCTTTTTCAACGCCACCCGCACGACTGGCACAAGGGCCAAAATCACAAGGGTTACGGTAAGCCAATTCTCGGTCAATAACTGCAACAGGCGAGACATGATAGAAAAGCCTCATCTGAAAAGAAGAAAGTAAGGATAGGATAGCAACTCGTTGCGGTTCGGGAAACGGGAAACCCCAAGCACATTTCCTGCGGGGTGTGGCAACGGATTGGAGTGTTGTTTTGGCGAAGCACCTTGGTCGCATGACCGCAACGCTTAAACCCATTTGTTGTACCTGTTTGCCGATTTTTACGCCGAAATGGGGATTTTTTCCCCTTGTGGCGATTGATTTTCAGACGATTTATCGAGGGTTAATATACCATTAGGGTACGCTCGCCTTTCTGATGGAAACGATTGTTTTACCTTGACTTCATCAACCTTTTTTCTGATTGGTACCGGTTGCGTTGTTTGCCTTGTTCCTTTGGCAATCTACTTACTCATTTTGTCGTGGTTTAACCAACGAGATCGGGTCACTGTTCTTTCGGGAACGTGGGACGGTGCTTTGCTTGTTTTTGGGCTTTCGGGCTTTTTGATCGTTGCAGGACCGGTGTTTTTACTCGTTGCAGATTCTTCTTTCCGTGAGATTGTCTATTACGGGTCTACGGCAAAGGCACGCTCTGCCGGTCTCAATCCGGGGCAGGCGTCGCTCTTATCTATCGGCTGGCTTGCGTTAGTGGGCGGGTTGGTGGCGATGTTTCTGAAAAAACGTAGACGTCGCACCGCCCTTTATAACGTCGTCCCCAGTTCACTTTTGGAAAGCCTACACTTGACCATACCGCAGATGGAACCCGTTGCCTCTGGAAAGAAAATCGTCCTCAAACAGGCCGAAGGAACCTCGTTTAGTTTCGAGATGGATCATCAACAGTTTTCGCATCACACTGTTGTGGCTTGGGATCAACCCCAATCGCCGTTACGAGACAAAATCGAAGCGGGTTGGCGACAATCGGCCCAAGCGATTCCCGAAAACCTTGTCGGTGGTTGGTTGTTCACAGGTTCGCTGGTGATTTTTATGGCTGTGTTAATTTGGGCGGGTTTTCTGATTTATCTGCTTTTATCGGCTGGTCGTTCTTAAACGATAATCCAATTCATCAATTCTCATCGTCGAGCCGATTCCACACTTTCGATTCCGTAATTCTCGACCGCTCTCCGATCTGAAGAAGGTGTAAGAAAGCATTCGCCCCAAACCCTCAAGAGAAAGGAATCCCATGCGTAAACTGATTCTCGGTGTCGCAGCATTCTTGGCATTTTCAGTAGCCCAAGCCAACGCCCAAGCCATGTATCCAATCAAACCGGCAGCTGGTGCAGGCGCTCCCGTTCCGGTTGCAGGCGCTCCGGCAGGTTATCCCGCTCCCGGATACCCACCCGCAGGCTACGCCCCACCCGCAGGATATCCCACAGGTGGCGCTCCGATGGTTGGTGGTGGTGATTGTGGTCCGAACTACGGCTACGGATACGGCTATCAAGGCGATGCTCGTTTCGGCATCAACCCCGGTCTCAAAGGGCTTTTTGGTGGGATTCATAGCTCAGGGCCAAACGGTCCCGGTGGTAGCATCTTCGGCGGACGAAACCGCACCGCTCAAGGTGTGGTGAATCTTCCTTACGCAACCGGTGGTACGTTAGTATTCCCGCAAAACCCCTATGTCCGCTCCCCCCGCGACTTCTTCATGTGGGAAGCGAAGTAACTCGGTTACCAAGAAATATGTGTGGATTGTCGAAACAGTAGCACACACGCCTCGCGTGTGCTACTGTTTCGGTGTTAGCCCCGTGTTGAGATACCCATCCTCTTGAACGAGCTTTCGAGATTGCTGCGAACCAACTCGACAGGGGTATCTTCCAGTAACTCTCGGAACTGCGGAAGGTAAGGTTGAATCGAGTCCTCATATCGATCAAGCCGACACATATTCCGCAAGAAAAAGGCTGAGTATTCATGATTTCCACGAAACGTAAAAACCGCTAACAGAATTTGCACATTGATCGGAGTTAGCATACGGTGAGTCCAAATTGCGTAGCAAACCGTCTCCCGAAATTCTTGAGAAAACGTCGTAAAATCGCGGACGATCTCGTCAAGGATTTCTTGCGTCTCGGAAGGGTGCTTGAACAAAATACGGGTTGCAGCAGCCTTTTCTTGTTCGCTTCCCGTGCGGTACATGCCCTTGAAATACTCGACAGATTGCGATGAGATTTGCCCCAAGCAAGAGATCGCTCGCACAATCTCTGGACGGTCAACTGGTTTGGAACGCTCCAAGACCTGCATCAATTCGGGATAGAGATAACTTACCCTTTCACCCAAATCGACAATCATAGACAATAACTGCGAAAAGTTCTTTCCGGTTTCCGAGGTCACGGCATCGGGTAACTCAAGCATCAGCGTATTGGCAACGATGTCTTTGAGCTTCGGGTGTGCGTCACTCGTACCCACGAGATTTTCGTTATGCCCTTCGGGGTCTCCTTCTTCGTCCTCAAGATCAAGGTCTTCAAGCCCTTCCATATCGTCGTCAAGTTCGGGTCCGGTCATCGTCACATGATCCGGCACCGAATAGCCCGTCCACGCATCTTGGAGCAACTTGTAAATCCGGTAACGGACTGAACTATCGGGGTGTGAAAACTTGGTCAATAGAAGTTCGAGCGTCTCCAATTTTTCTCGAATTGCCGATGTGCAAGATTCAAAATTGGCGTACTTGGGATTGGTGAATAATTCGATATTTACTTTACGCATGAACGGGTAGTTCCGGTCGTCGTAAGAGAGTTTATCTGCAACTTCCGAAATCAATTGCATGTCGTCGGAGGTTATCACTTTCCAAAGTGCCGCTTCCGTTTCCGGAGTGTATCGCCTCGGTCTGATTTCAGATAATTTAAGGATGCCCGCTCGATACAGGGAATACTTTTTCGTGTTGGCAATGGCATCGAGAATCGCCTGTTGCACCTCGGGAGTATGAAAAAAATAAGGATTAATCCCTCGCAGGGCATGTTCAACAATCATCTCATCTTCGTCTTTTAATCCCCGCTTTACCCATTTGAAGAGTTTCGGTTCGTCCGCAGAGGCATTACCCAGAGCGTAAACCGCCCCCGCACGCACGCGAGGATGTTCATCTTCTGTTAGGTCCAATATCAATTCACGATCCTTCTCGTCCCGCAAATCGATGTTGCTCATCGCCATCGCAGCGTATTGGCGGATATGCGGATCGTTGTCTTGTGTAGCTTTACGGAATGTCGAAAGCCAATTCCCGTATACCGGTTGAGATGATTCCGAAACCATTCTAAATGCCGTTCGACGAACATTCAATTCCCGATCTGTAAACCCCTTGGCGATGATCGAGACAATATCCTTATCGTGTGGAAGCAGGCTCCCTAATGCAATCAGGGCTTCCTGTCGCGTTCTCGGCTCGTTGTCGCGGAGTTGCGATTTCAGGTGTTTGGAAATTCGAGCGACGAGCTTGTATTCGTCCATTTTTTTGGCAACGTCATTCCGAATGCTTTGTTCCGGATCAGCCAAAACGATTGTTATCAACCGATCATAGGTATCCGGTTCAAAACCCGACCGAGTCACAATCTCAGACGCTGCCCGTCGAACTTCCACAGCTTCCGACGCAAGCCCCTCCTCAAGCAATTCGACAATCCTTTCGTCGGTAATTGTTGAAGAAGACCAAGCCCGAAATGCTTTGACCTTAAACGAGTCCGACCCCTCTTGGATGGCTTGGGCAATTCGTTTCAAGGTGCCACGATAGGGAGAGACATCGATCTTCGAGAAGAACGCCAAGATGTTGGTCAACCCTTGCGAAGTGGTCTTCGGGTTATCGAAGGCTTTCAGGAAGGGTACCAACCTGTCGTCGTTTTCCTCAAGGGTGTTGAAGAGATTTACCAGTTGATCGGCAGGGCAGGTTGCAATCATCTTTTCGAGTCGTGAACTCTGAGTATCGCCGAGGTCTTTAAGAACCTGAGCGGCTTCCTTATTAGCACGCTCAGAGGGGTGATTCAAACCGGCTTCAATTGCTTGAAACATCTCTTCCAAAAAGTCTTCTTCTTCCGAGGAAAGCAGCGATTCCGTCTCAAGGTACTTGTTGATAGCAACGAAGTATTTCCCAATCGTTTGCAGAATCCAACCTGATCCGTTTTCAGCTTGTGATAATTCTTCCTTCCAAAAGTCGCAGAAGAATCGACCAATTAGGGGAAGCCCAATCCCACGCGATTCGTAAAAGCAATCGATCCAATGCGTATTATTGGCAAGGATTCGTGACGATTGGAGGTATTTAACAAATTCAATGGAAGTGGTTTCGGAATATGCACTCGCCAAGACCAGAAGGTTTACGCCCGTGTAAGAGATTTCCGCGTCTCGGTCCTTGATGAACTCCAACATCTTCGGCAAATGGGCGCCAAGCTCTTTCTCTTGGGCTTTGAAGAGGATCATCAGACTTGGTCGCATGGGGTGAATGCGGGAACTCCCCCTACCTTGTTTGGGTAATTGCTCGACAAACTCAAGCAAAGGACCAATTAGGGGAGGGCCAATTTTTTTTAGCAACCCTCGGACGTGGACAAGTGCTTCGTCCTCTTCTTCATCGTCTTCATACCGGCGATACGGGCACACCCTTTCAAGTTCTTCCAATAACTTCGGGATCGGGTTTTCGGCGTTAGGACCCATCACGGCAAAGAGTTCGGGATCGCGTATCCATGCTCCGCGAGGATCGCCCCGTTCTTCGAGCCAATCGGCGAACACTAATCGGGGGGCGGTGTCGTTGGGGTTTTGTGCAATCGTGGCAAGGAAGGCTTTTTCGTCATCATTGGTCGTCATAGGGTCTCCTTGACGAGTATCTGGGACAATTGGACGGATATTGTAATGGGGAATTGCAAAACATTGTATAAGTTTATCCCTCCAAGAAAATACGAATCGCTTGCTATCGCAAAAACGCTTGCTATCGAGTATAACAGAAGTAAGGTTTGCTTCTGGAGGGTGTCCGATGGTTCCGACTTTGGAGTCGCTTGGGATTGATCGACTCACGGTTTTTGAAAGAGTTGCCCTCGCAAAAGCCATTCTCGAAAGTATCTCCTCAGACCCTCCTCCACCACAACTCGATGATTCCCAAAAACAGGAACTTTTACGACGAGTGGCTCATCTCAAGGCGAATCCCGATGATGTCGTCCCATGGGAAGAGGTTCGAGATGCTGCACATAAACGGTGGTCATCGTGAGCCTTTCGCTAACGTTAATGCGACCAGCACAACGCGAGTACGACGATTCTGGTGACTGGTACGAATCACGTCGAAAGGGGCTTGGCAGATCGTTTAGTGATGCAGTCGAACTTGTCTTTGGAAGAATTGTTGCTCACCCCGAAACATACGCGGAGATTGTAGAAGGTGTCAGAGAGGCACCCGTGTCGGTTTTCCTTTTTGTATCTATTTTCGGGTTGAACCTGAACTTAACAGGGTCGTAATCATCGCCGTGTTTCATACCTCACTCGACCCTACGATCTGGCTAAGTCGGATATCCTAAAAAACGCAGATAAATTGAACCGAGAGGGTTGGCATATTTCTGACTCTGCTGGTAACTGAATGTCCCCCTCTTTTGGGTGTAGCAATGGATACGGGTGTTTTTCTGGAGAGTCCGTAAATTTACGGGCCTCCGGTCGCTAACGCTTCCGGCTCGCTGAGATTACGGGTTTTCCCCATAGCCTACCGATACCAGAAGACTCAACGAGCTGGAAGGTGGGCGAGTACGCGACCGGAGGCTCGTGACTATCGGCACCCTAATTCGTTGCCTTGTCCCCCTCTTTTGGCCTTTTCGCTTTGTTTTCTTGACTTCTGCACGGAGAAATCGAGAATAGCAATATCAACCCTCTCGAATTGGATCGGTTGGCTTGGTGTTTGCTTGTGATTATCCTGCTCAGTTAGACCCTCCTTAAATATGGCGAATCGTAAAGTTGGCTTGTGGTTAGTTGGTGCATTCGGTGGGGTGGGGACAACGGTTGCCGTTGGCCTTGCCAGTCTCACCCGAGGGCTTTCGCAACCGGTCGGTATGGTGACGGCAAAACCCCTGTTCCAGAAGCTCGACCTCATCGAAGCCGACGAATGGGTTGTCGGCGGGCACGATATCCGTGCCGGTTCCTTTTACGAATCGGCATGGGGGCTAATGGAACGCTCCGGGGTGTTTGGTCCTGCCTTGCTCGAAGGGGTCCGCAACGATCTTGAACGCTTCTCGAAGAATGTCCGCCCCGGAATCTGGATACCCGAACAATTTGGCGAATCATCTGACAATAACCATATCGTGTTATGTCAGACCCCTCGCAGTGCGGTTGAACAGATTCAAGAGCATATCCGAGCATTCCAGAAAGCCAACTTGCTCGATAGCGTGGTTGTCGTCAACGTCGCATCGACCGAACCCATTTTTCCGCTCGATGAACGGCATCAAACACCTGCCACCCTCTTAAAATCGCTCGACCAACACTGTTTGCCGTCAAGCTCACTCTATGCTCTTGCTGCTATTCAACTCGGTTGCCCGTATGTGAACTTTACCCCGTCGCTTGGGGCTTCAATCCCTGCCCTCGAAACACTTGCCAAGCAAAACAAGGTTCCTCTGACGGGTAAAGATGGCAAAACGGGCGAGACGTTATTGAAGTCCGCACTAGCACCCCTTTTCGCTGCCCGGAATCTGCAAGTCCGTTCGTGGATTGGTCATAATATCCTCGGTGGGGGCGACGGTCGCACGCTGAACAACCCTGCCAACAAAGAATCGAAGGTGAAATCGAAGGATGCCCAATTGCCGAGCATCTTGGGTTACCCGTTGCAAACACATGTTTCGATTGAGTATGTTGAATCGCTTGACGATTGGAAAACCGCATGGGACCACATCCATTTTGAGGGATTCTTGGGCACGAAAATGACCATGCAATTCACTTGGCAAGGGTGCGATTCACTTCTCGCAGCCCCCCTTGTGATCGACCTTGCAAGGCTGGTGGACTTCGCTGCCCGCAAAGGGGAAAGCGGAACGATTAAACCGCTGGCGTGTTTCTTCAAATCTCCCGAAGGCGTAACCGAACATGACTTCTTCAAACAAATGCAAGACCTTGAGAATTGGGTGACGGGTAACCCCATCCAGTAAGCATTCATTCAAAACCAGCAATAATACGATACCAGTCTTACTGGTATCGTATTATTACTTCTTCGCCGGTATTTTGCAGCCACCCTACGCCCCTCGCCCCCTACTCCGCCTTCCATTTGCTCACGTTCCATGCGTCTTTGGTTCGGACGGCTCCGTTTATCAGATTTTCCAGATTCTCCTTCAAATTCGCGGGGGTCATTCCCGCGTTATCGCAACACCGCGAGAGGTAAAGTTGCTTGGTCTTCGCATCGATCCGGAAGTGATTTGGCCCTTCCGTTGCGTTAAGCTCTAACAGTTTCGCAAGCCCCTTTGCGTTGCTCAAATGTTCGTCAGTGAGGTTTGCCATGTACAAGTGAGCCCAGATTTTCTTTTTGTTCGGCGAGAGTGCTATCGAAACCTCAAAGGTTCCTCCGAGTTCCTCCCGTGTCACTTTCACCCAAGCCCACTGCGTTTTCCCTTCCTCACCTTCCACCCTCACCTCGTACCCCATCGCCTCCAACATCTTCGGAAGTTGTTCGACACTCAAAACCCCAGCCTCCCCTTTCTTCGCAACATCTCCTTTCGGAGCCTCCTTCGGAAGGCTTGGCTCTTGGGCCAAACCAACCAGACCAAACACAAGGGCCGAGGCGAGGGCTGCGATTTGAATCTTCTTCATCGTAAATCTCCTTGATGCTTCTACTTCGTTTTGTCTCGGTCGAAGCTCTCACCGTTGACACCCTTATCAGCGTCAAGAATTTGCAAGAGGGGGTCGAGAAAAGAAATTATTTTGCAGACGAGAGAATCAAAGGAAAACGGAACGTGTCTATCTCAAGGGGAGGGTATTTTTATCGGGTTCGTTCAACAACGCGGACTTGGCTTGCGTCGATACTACGGCCTTCGGCGTAAGGGCGTAGACGTTTGGTAAAGTCTTCGATGTGTGTTCGTGAGAAGACCGTCCCCGTAATTGTGATTTTGTTGGCTCGCACTTCAAACAACAGGCCAGAGTAACGGTCGTCACTTCGGCGAAGTTGGTCGCAGATGTCGCGGAGTGTCGGAGCTTCCGGTGCCGGTTTCGCAACGACAACGCCTTTGAGCGGATCGGGTCGCTCGTCGAGTATCTGGGCAGGGGTTACGGGTTGATTATTCAGGCGAGCTTCTAATCGTTCGCGTGCGGGATCGGGTGCGGGCATCACTTCGCATTTGTTGACGATCTTGTTCACCCCATTCAGGTCGCGTATTGTTCGCATGGCAGTATCGAGCCATGTCTTCGACGGGACACGCCCCCAAATCACTACGACGCCCCCTTGATAGACCGAAAGGCCACACGAACCCTCGGTCAATTCGGGATGCGTTGAAAGGGCGTAGTATACGGTGCGGCGTAGGGTATTGTCGGTAGGTAAGTGTTCATGGTCTGTGGCCGGAGCGGGTCCGCAGGTGAAGAAGTGTATCAGCAAAGCTAATACGGAGAGCCGGCGGACACAGACCATAGAACACCATTAGAGCGATTGTTCCTTGTGTAGTGAATGCTCATCGCATTCGGTCACTTCGAGTATTCTTGGTTACTTTTTGAAGGGTTGTGCGTGCTGGAAAGAAAGTTGTAATTTTTTCAGGCCACTTCTCGAAAAGACCTATCGCCTTTAACGATTGTAAGCAGTTGCGATGAGAGCAAAAATGCGGAAAGCCTCGTAAAAAACCGGAGAATCGTCACGATCCGTCCAAGCCTTGACTGGTTTCATCGAGGTTCAAAGCTCTCATTTCGGATGTCTGGTGAAGGTCAGACAGGTAAGGGCTACGCATTGGAATGCGTACAACGAATTTGCTGCCTTTGCCGACTTTGCTTTCGACGATGATATCGCCCCCATGCTCACGAATAATCTTTCGACTCACCGGAAGACCGAGACCCGTTCCTTTCGAGCCTTTGGTACTCACGAACGGGCGGAAGATATCGGCAATCTTTTCGGGTGCGATTCCGGGGCCGTGATCGAGAATGATAATCCGCGCCCACTCGTTACCCGGTTCCAAAAGGGTTTGGACTCCGATGTAAGGGTCGGGGCGACCTTCGACGGCATCGACTGCGTTGCTCAGGATATTGAGTAACGTCCGATGCACCCCTTCGGGATCGGCAGGGACGCGATGCACCCCCGGACCGGGACGCACTTCCAGTCGCACGCCAGCATCGTTCACACGCCCTTTAATGACTTCGACCACATCTTCAACGATGGCATTTAGGTCCACCCATTCGATTGTCGGTTCGCGTTCTTTCGAGAAGGAGAGCATATCCAAGACGAGTTCGTGAATCTTTGCTTGGTTCTTTTCGACCAAACGCCAACCCTTTGCAAGTAAGCCGTCATCTTTTTCTTTCATGGCAGCACGAACCATGTCCGAACCAAAGACAATCCCTTGCATGATGTTCTTAATATGGTGCGACAGGGCTGCTATCGTTTGTCCGACGGCTGCAAGACGTTCGGCTTGCAGTAGGGCGTGGTGATAACGGGTTTCTTCGACGGCAAGGGCTGCTTGGTGAGCAATAGCAATCGCCAATGCAAGGTGATCCTCAGTAAAACGCCCCGCCGTATCGCTACTCCCCGACGTGATGAGTTGCTTGGCATTAGTGATCGTATCAAGGAAGAGTACGCCGTGAATTTCGTGGCGTCCTTTCATAGGTACGCAAATCACTTCCCGAATCTTGAAACGGGTGATGCTATTGGAATTGGCAAACCGGTCGTCCTTCGCAGCATCGGAAAGCAACACCCCTTGTCGTTCTTGCAAAACGTGATCGACAATTCCTCGGCTTACGGTCATTTGCTCGGCATTGCTAACCCCGTCCCGATACCGCACGGCTTTTGGTTCAAGGGTGTTGGCGTCGGGATTGCGTAGCATGACAACGCCATGATCGGCAGGGATCGAACTCAGTAAGAGTTCGAGGAGCTTATCTAATAGCTGATCGACATCGAGAATGTGCGAAACGGCTTGAATGGTTTCGTACATCACCGAAAGGTTTGCGAGTTGCCCTTTAAGCCAATCGGTTCCGGCAAGCTCAGGCCGTGAAAGGATACGGCTTCCTTCATCTTCACCGATGGATCGCAGAATCGAAGAGGGTGCTTCTTGCTTTGGGGAAACGACCTTGACCAATGCTGTTTGGGGTGACCCCGGATTGCTTCCGCGAGGGGCCGAAAAAACCAGAATCGATTGTCCAAACGTGATGTGGTCGCCGGGGGCAATTGGACTTTCCTTAACGGGCTTGGCATTCAGGAAAGTTCCGTTAGCGCTGCCCACATCGCGGACGATAAAACCGCCCCCTGCTTTGGGGCGTATCTCGGCGTGGCGTCGGGATACTTCGGTATCGTGGAGGATAATGTTGTTCGTGCGGTCGCGACCAATAGTAAAAGTGTGGTCGAGTTCTAAATCGAACTGACGCCCTTCGTCCGGCCCTTTAATTACAATCAGTCGTGCCACCACCCATCCTCCCGGTGATAAATACAGTTTACGCCGAACGGGATTGAGTGGAAATGATTTTCTCAGAAATGACCTAACCCCTTGCAGGCAAAGGCTGCAAATTCAACCTAGCGAAGGGGAATTTTGAAGGGGTGTTGGCCCTGTGAGGAAACCCTATCCCTTCTTGCGCTCGGGTGGGGCTTGTTCTTCAAGGTCGCTTTCGATGGCTTCGATTTGCCATTTCGGGATACCGAACGACCGCAGGGGTTCTGGAGGAACTGTCATCCCGTCGGCTGCAAAACATTTGGTCCGCAGGTCTTGGAGCTTCGCAAGGAGTTCGGGGTTGGTCGCTTTGAGAATCAAACGCCCTCGCATAATTTTACCCGGTGTGTTAATCAGGATGACCGGAACGAACAAGGTTGCGGAATCGGCATTAAATTGCACAATTGGCAGGTTCTCACCCGGTCCTCGTTCGAGTGTCGAGATGATCGATCCTCGTTTCCAGATCGCCCGATATTTCTCGACCTGCTCAGGCGAGAGGGCTACTCCGTCGGCTCGCCGGAAAAAGTTTTTGGCAAACAGATCGTCGGCGGTCAGATCCGCCAACGCTCCTTTGTAACTCGCTGCCCACGCTTTGCGAGAGTCCGGAGCAAATTCAGGCGTAACGGGTAGGAAGATGGTAGCACCACCACCTGCAAGGGTCATCGTCTCAAAGAAAAAGAGCGATTTTGCCCGATCTTCGTTCGGGTAGGTGGCAAGATAGTTCGGTATCTTGATTTTCGAGTTACACTCCGTGAGCCAACGGTTAGCGAGCATTGCCCCATCGAACTGAAGCTCCTGAACGGCGCGACCGTATGCAGAAGGTTTCAGGGTACGCAGTGCAGGGTCGGGATTGCGGATCATCCACATTTCTTGGCCTTGAATTTGCCGGACGTAGAATTGCAAATTCATTTCGGCTTCCCCTTCGGGTGTTCGCACAAGGTACAAGCAACTCGCGTCGTAGCCTTTTTCTTGAGCGGTCCATTCGGTCCCTTTTTTCTTAATCTCGATATCTTTGCCTGCCCGAATTAGGAATTGAGTCGTGCGAGCTTCTTCGTAGGCACTTGTTTCCGGATAGCGTACCCGCATTGTGGTTGCATCCTGAATCTCGATTCCTTGTTTGAGATGGTCAAGCGAAGAACGAAGGGCGTAAAGCCAACCGTCCTCTTTTTGGTGAAGGGCGAACCACTCGTTTCCTTTGGCATCTAAATCGGAAGTTTTGGCAAACCCGTCGGCGAATGTGGCCCCAAAAAGTCCGACGGCACTAATCGCCGAAATCCACCAACAGGTATGAGCTACCTTAAGCCCTGTCCGGCTTTCTTCGGACCGACGAACTTGGACCGCACCAGCACAGGCAAGGAAAAAGCACAAAATTGCGGGCGGAAGTAGCCACGAAGTCGGGATCGGTTTCCCTTCCTTCAGGGCCACAAAGATCATCAATAGGGCTGCTAGGACAAAGATCGTCGTAAAGACACCCGCAGCAATTGCAAGCCCTGCAACGGGTTGATAGTCGTTCGTAGATCGATTGCGTGCCGTCGGTATTTGAGGAAGCTCCGCCATCTCTTTCTCTCAGTTACAGTTAGATGCAAATACTACGCAAATGCCAACGACTTCGTTCATTAGGTGAGGAGTGGATAGTTGACAGTTGATAGTGAAAGACCGAAAACATTGAGGCCAGATTCACCTAGAAAGGTATTCGACCCAATAACCCGCCTTCCACTGTCCACTATCCACTATCAACTATTCTTCAACCGAGCCTTCTGGGGCGGGAAGTTCGTCGGCACGGGTTTGCACTTCCCCTGAGTTATCGAGGAAGATTTTATCCATCAGGATTTCTTGGATAACGATTTCGAGCTTATCTTGCGTTTTCATATTCACTTGGGCGGGGACTCCGGTGTGGAGTTGGACCATTCGCTTTTGGATCAGCGTCGAAAGTTTGAACCGTCCGCCAACCTTGTTGACGATGTATTCTTCTTTTAATTCATCCAGCATGGAAACCTCTCTCGGCAAATAGTTTGTCGATCCGGTCAACCAGAACCCCTGTTGCTCGGTCGATGTCGTCGTTCACAAGCTGTTCATTGTACTGACTGGCAAAGGAAATTTCTGCCTCTGCTGTCTTCAAACGACGAATTATCTCTTCTTCGTTGGTATCTCGTTCTCGCAGTCGGCGTTCGTATTCACCGGGGGGAGTGGTGATAAATATCGAATAAAGGTCGGGTAATTTGGGTCGAACTTGCATAAATCCTTGCACGTCGATATCTAAAATTACGCCGATACCCTGTTCTCGGAAAGGATTGACTTCTTTTTTGGGTGTGCCGTAATAGTGAACCTTATGGACGACGGCATGTTCCAAAAGTTCACTGTCTTGAATGGCTTTTTCAAATTCCGGTCGGTCGCAAAAGTGATAGTGAACCCCTTCGATTTCGCCGGGCCTTTTATTCCGAGTAGTCATCGAAACCGCTAAATGTAACTGGCGACAACTGCGTTTCAGGGTTTCCATAATTAAGGTCGATTTACCCGAACCGCTCGGCCCAGAAATCAACACGACGGGAGCCAATTGTTGGGACATGGTCTCTCTGGGGTTACTCGACGTTCTGGACAAGCTCGCGTATTTTCTCGAGTTCCGCCTTGATCTCGACAACGTGGCGGGAGATCGTCACGTCCCCCGATTTCGAGCCAATCGTATTGGTTTCACGTCCCATTTCTTGGGCGAGAAATTCGAGCTTGCGACCGGGGGTATCGTTCTCTTCCCGAATGACCGATTGGAACTGGTCGAGGTGACTGGATAAACGCATGATTTCTTCGGAAATGTCAATACGTTCCGCAAAGATCGCCACTTCCCGAATCAGGTCCTCGTCACGCACCGAGATATTCGAGTCCACAAGGGCGGCTCGTACCCGTTCTTTCGTCCGGTTGCGGTAGTTGGCTGCCACATGCGGCACGATTCCGCGAATGGCGTTCAGGTAGGTTCCAACACGGTCGTGATGACCAAGCAACTCGTTCGCCATTGCTTGCCCTTCGATGTGACGCATCTTTTGCAGCGATTCGAGAGCTTTGCCCAGCGATTCTTCAAGTGTCTTCATCTCTTCATCGCAAGGGCGACCCGCATCCGTGTGGTTTGAGTTGGTGACACCGGGTAGGGTTAGCACTCCACCCATAAGGGCCGAGGCATCGCGGATACCAAGTTTGTCGGCGGTCTGTTGGATTTGTTGGATGTAGCGGGCAAGAACGTCTTGGTTGAGAGGGGTTGTGATGTTCGAGCCTTCGCGGTGTGCCCGAATGACGACGGTGATCGTTCCGCGACGAATCTTTTGCCGGATGATCTTTTCGATCTCCGGTTCGAGCATGGGGTAGGGGTCCGACCCTCGCACTGCGACCTTGAGATGACGGTTATTCACGGCCCTCACTTCGACGGTCAGGCTAACCCCCGAGGTTGAGGATCGCCCTTCTCCGAAGCCGGTCATACTTAACAGCACGCGATTCTCGGTACCAAAAGTTGTTTAGGATTGAGGTTGGTTGATTTTTTGTTTGTTTTCTTCGAGGGTATTCACGCGACCATCGCCTTTTGCGACGAGAACATGCAGGATAATCAGGAACACCCAAATCCCGAACATGTAAAGGGTGTATTTGACGAATTGGTCCGCCGACTTCGAACCGAAGGCGCTCGATCCGCCCGCAGCACCGAAAGCCCCTGCCAAGCCGCCCCCTTTACCGCGTTGGATCAGCACAGTGGCGACCAGCAACAGTGAGAGGAAGATGATAAGTGCGTTCAGCACATAAGACCAAAAATGTACTTGCGCGAATAACACAGACAAAACTCCCTTTTCAAGCAAATCCTTCAACCAACCCGTCGAGGTCACCTTTGACGATTCGTTTAATTGTAGAACTTGTGAAGCTACCGGAAAGCCCACTCCCGAAATCCAACGAGATTCCTAATCCCGATAGGACAACCGAACCCCAAAATCTGGTTCACCCGAAGGAATTTTACCCAGAAACCTACTTCTTCACCGCAGCGACTTTTGCTTCGAGTTCTTCTTTGGAAAGCAGAATCGCCCCTGCACCGATACCGGCAGCGATGACCCCTACGAAGAGCTTCCACGTCGGTAATTCCTCCGGCCCGTGAAACTTGAAGATTTCCGGCGTCTTCACATCGGGATGCCAGAACAGGCTTACGAGGGTGTTGATGAGCGGAGCGAGGGTAAAGATCAACGGTGCAATATAAAGGCGATCCCCCGGTTTAGCCGATGCCGTTGCAAAGATGACCCCGAGCGCACCCAACGCCCCCGCAGCACCTGCAAACCCTGAGAAGATCAAACCATCGGCACGACTCGGTAAAGTTACCCCCTCCACAGCAGCGTAACGGGTGAGTGGGAAAATCACTGCAATCAAGAAGTACGCCACCCCGACGCAAATGAACGCCGCATAGCGACCCGCAAAAGGATACTTCGGCCCTGCACTGAGATTGCGACCACCAAACGCAATGAGCGGGACATACGTTCCCCAGCAAAGCCCTGCCATCGCCACATACGCAAGCCACACATAGGACGTTTCTTGCGGAGCAGTACCGGCAGAGGGTTTCGCTTCCATTTCCCCTTTGGCATAGAGAATCAACCCTGCACCTAAAGCAACACACAACACACCGAGGAAGAATTTCCATGACGGACGTTCTTTCGGGGCAGCGAAGTGAAATGGATGCTCAGGGGTCGGATGCCAGAATAAACTCACGACGGTATTCAAAAACGGTGCCAGTGTGAAAATCAACGGCGCAATAAAGATGCGGTCTTCGGGTGTTGCGGCTGCCGTTGCAAAGATCACCCCGAGAGCCCCAAAGGCTCCCGCAGCCCCTGCCAGTGTCGAGAAGAATAGCCCCTGCTTTTTCTTGGGGATCGGTTCCTTATAGATCATCGCCCGAACGAGCGGAAAGACAATCGCAATCAGAAAATACGCAATCCCCACGCAGAGAAAGGCGGTATATCGTCCCGATAAATCTTCAGGCGACATCCCGAACCCGAGGCTACGCCCCCCATAAGCAATGAGCGGAACATAAGTCCCCCAACAAAGCCCTGCCATCACCACATAAGCCAACCAAACCCGTGACCCGCCACCCATAAACGATCCTTCCTGAAGATTTTTTCCGAGGACTGCTGTTATACGCAGTTCGTGTGTGCAAGGATACCCATAGAATTGGCTTATCTAAGCGTCCCTTATGAAGAGCTTCCCATGTCCACCCCTGACCCGAACCCGACGCCCCCAACGCCTCCCAGTGATAATATCGATTGGCACGACCTCTTCGGGGTGGTTATTGCGAACCAGATACGAGGGTTGCCGTACACGCTTGAGATTGATTATAACGTCGCTCGCAGCGATCAACGGATTGATCTTCTTTTGAAGAAAAATATCCCCGCTGCACCAGCCCCCATTCTTCCCGACGGATTTGAGAATCTTCAAGAACACAATCTCCTTTCGTTCAAGTCCTTTCAAGAACCGATGGATGCTTACGCCATCTTTGAGCTTTGCTGTTATGGGTTCCTTTACATGAAAATGATTACCGAGAAAGGAAAGGAGAAATGGCCCTTACCCAATCTCGGGCTTTATGCGATTGCAACCCGTCGTCCCGTGCAATTATTCAAAGTGACGCGATTAAAGTTTCACAAACTCAAGTCGGGGGTTTATGATGTCGAATGTGGAACGTCGGATGTGCGATTGATCGTTATCAACGAACTGAAGCAAGAGTCGCAGAACAGTAATTTATTGCTGTTGAGCAACAACGAAAAGCAGATAGAATATGGGAAGAAGAGCAATAACCTCGATCACCCCGATTTTATGTTCTCGATTTGGCGGCTTCAAAATCGGGACGCACCCAAAGGAGCAAACGTGGCAAAACCAAAATCGTTTACGATGGAGAGCTTCCGAGAATTTTTGGCAGCACAACCCAATGCGCGTGAACAACTGCTCCGAAAACTTCCTAACCCTGAACAGTTTGAAGCAGTTCCAACCGAGGAACTTCTCCTACATCTTCCCACATCAGCACTCCTCCCCGCAATATCCTTCGACGATGACCTGACTGCGCAACTTTACGAAACTTATCAACGGGTTCTCGCAACCGACAGGCTTTATCGACTATTTGAAGGGATACCCATCGAAAAGCGTCTCGAAGGAATCCCAACAGAGAAACGCCTCGAAGGAATCCCAACAGAGAAACGCCTCGAAGGGATTAACGCTGCCGAAATCGCTAAGAATTTAAGCCCCGAGCAACTGCAAGAACTCCTCAAAATTGCGGCAACCCTTCCGAAAGCCGATAGCCCCTCCTCGAATTAAATCCGTTCCAGTACCTCTTGCACTTCGCGGGCGGTTGTGAATATCTTGGTCACCGCTTTTACATCGAGTTTCCCGTCGTAGGCGGTGAAGATCAATCCCTTGAGCCTTTCGTGTGCGATTAGCCCTGCGAGTTCCTTTCGGCGTTGGCGTGGGTCGGTCTCCGTGAGTCGAACGCGATACGTTTCGCAGACCCGTTTGATATGCTCGACGATGGTTGCGCAATCTTGCAGGTATTGGCAGTAGGCGTCGTAGTGTTCGCGGTACATTCCCAAAAGCTCTTCGGGAACCTTTTCGCTTCCCATGTTGCGAAGAATCTCGGCGAACTCCTCCCACGAGAGCAAGTTTGGTTGAGCTTCGAGCATTTCCACAGTCGAGCTATAGTTGCATCGCACTGCCAACTTCAACAGGCGAAGGTAGTCGGGACCTTTGACCTTTGCCCGATACACCACACGATGAGGGTCTTCAAATACCAGCACGCCCCCTTCGTGGTCGGTTCCTGCAATCAATCCCAACAGTGAATCGATTTGCTCCGTCAGGGTCTTTCCAACGGTCGGCATCGGCTGCACGACACGAAGGCTCCAACGGTCGGCGAATCGTTCCATTTCGGGATACGGGTAGTAGCGGAACTCACGGGTATCGAACACCGCGATCAACACAAGGTCACGCATACCTCCGTAGTCCGTAATCACACGGGTTTCTGGATGAATAAACTCGAAGACGAAGCTTAACCCATCCCATTCCGAGGGGGTCTGCAACAACTGTGGGTAAAGCTCGCGTGCCATCTGTCGAGCCGAACCAACGTAATCGAAATTCGCATTCTCGCCATCGTCAGCCTCAGTTAATGGGCGTACCCCTTCAATCACTCCTCGAGTCGTGAAGTACACGCGACCATTCGCTTGGAAGCGTTGCAACATCGTGCCATCCATCTTGGTCAGCACACGCAGATGATTTTGTTCGCTGAGTGATGCTAAGCTATGGGCAGTCACTTCACGTTCGCCGAGGTTATAGATTTTGATGAGGGGCAGCGAAACCAATTCCCAATTCTCACGACGGTAAACGATCCCCTTCGCAAAAAGTTGATGCGTCTCTTGCGGAGTGAAAAGCTCCTTCATCGCATTCGCCAAAGTGATGCCATCGATAGTGCGTTTGAGTAACATCGGGTCGCGATCAATCGCCTGAAGAACCGCAACCCGATTCTCTTTAAGGTGTTCCAACAATCGATCAACACGCAGTTCCATAACGCTCCTTCTGCAAATGATACTTGCGAAAGGAGACAACGGGCAGATCGGGGTTCACCAAATAGTGGGCAGTGGATAGTTAAGGCAGGGTTAGCCGGAAACAGTACTGACTGGTGTTTCCCGCTAGTTCGCCTAGCCCGCTCTGCGAGCAAGGGCTAGGCTATTGGGGTGCGCCCTTTCGGGCTTTCGTCTCGAAGACTCGACACGATTTGAAGAGAAAATTTGCCTTATTTAGCCGAGCGAAGCGATGGAAAAGCCCGCTAGGGCGCACCCCTATAGCCTATACTCAATTTCTGTAGAGAATTGGAGTGTTGCTCCGGTCGCTAACGCTCCCGGCTCGTGGCCTTTTTGGGTTCTCCCCGAAGGCTACTGAAACCGTAAAGGCCACG
>VYLT01000102.1_pt1 | contig 20310 bp, 17 predicted proteins | sample 5114261 | NCBI WGS metagenome assembly VYLT01 (sample SAMN12291815, study PRJNA351875) | freshwater metagenome | isolation source: freshwater lake | place: USA: Michigan, Little Long Lake | collected 2011-07-12 | reverse complement strand
ATCCGAACATGGCTCGCGTAGCGGTCCAGAAGGCACGCATCACACTTTCGGAAGAAAGGATCAACGGACTTGGCCACGATTGAGCGGTGAGCGTATCGTTCTTGATTTCAAAAAGATGGACACGCAAACCAAGTTGCAACGTGAAGATGCCAAGATCGGGGGCTTCGATATGGGGTTGTGCAATCGGGCTGGCAAGGACGGTATCGGCTTGCAATCGCTGATAATCTTTCTTGAACAAGCTCCCCGAATTGGTGACTCGTGCGGGTGCAGCCTGCAACTTCTGCCACGCATAGGCCAAACGCAAAAGCCATTCTAAGCCGTCCCCCGTTTGACCGGAACGGGTTGCAGGAACCGTCTCGGCAGAAAATTCAATCGGACTGGTTAGAATCGCCCGTTGTAGCACTTGCGGAAAGAAAAGTAAACCGGTCTGAACCCACGCATCGAGTTCAAGGTTCTCCTGATTGGTTGCAGGAACCGCGAAGCCCATCTTGACGAGTTCTGTAAACGTCTCGGTCGAGGAGGTTTGGCAGAAAATATGTTGAAGCGTTAGAAGGTCGGAAAGCCCCCAGACCCCTGCCCGTGTGCGCGCCAATACCGAGAGGATGGTTTTCGTTGGGGCATCCAGTCCGCGTAAATGGCGATCCACTTGGGTCGCGTTATCCAGCGACTCGGCACAAAGGCGAGCGATCCCTTCGGGTTCGAGGCCAAAGACACTCCGACCCGCCAGCAAATGCTCTGCAACTGTGTGCAGTGCCGTTGGGGAGTAGTGAGCAAACAAGGTTGCAGGGGTTTCTTCTTCAAATCCCCGATAATCAAAATTCGACAAGTCCATTCTGTACAAGATACGGATCGAGCAACCGAGTAAAAGCCTTACTCAAGGATTTGAAAGGTTCGTTGCAAGTGATTCGACGTGGCCGACTCCAGAAAAGGAATCTTTTTCGGATGATGACTTCGATTTTTTTAAGCCCGTAGCAAAGCCCTAAAAATCCTTTTTCGTCTCAAATTGGGTGTAGCGAAATTTCCTCGGCGGGGTACAATAATCTTACTTCACTCGCCGGTAGATTTTCCCCGTCATGGAGACCCCCCTATGCACAGTCCCTTTCCGGGAATGGACCCTTTTCTGGAAAATCCGAAACTTTGGAATCGCTTCCAGTTACACCTGACCGAAGCTCTCATCAACGCGATTGCGCCAGCACTTTCCGACAAGTTCACGCTTGCGGTCGAGTGTCGGCGTTTTACGACGGAAGAACCCCTATTTACTTCCATTTTGCGAGAAGAGCATGACGAACCACACTTGCTCATCCGCAACAAAGAGACCGGAAGAATCGCGTGCCTTGTCGATTATCCCTCTATCGTGAATCGAACCCTTCCGCAAGGTAGGGCTGCCTATCTCGACTCACGCCAAGTTGCCAAAGCACAAGGGGCTGCCCTCATCGAGATCGACCTGCACCTACAAGGTACGCCGTTACTCGATTTTAACCGCGATGGCCTTCCCGATTGGGACTATGCGGTAACCGTTGTTCGACCCAAGTTCCCCGACCGCTACGAGATTTACAGCGTCACACTCGGAAAACGTCTCCCGCGATTCAAGCTCCCGATCACGGGGGAAGATCGAGATGGCGTCGTTGACCTGCAAACCGTCGTCCAAAAAGCAACCGAGAAATCGAACCTGATCAAAGAGATCGACTACAAATCACCGCTTCCCAGCAGCTTCCCCGAAGCCAAACGCGAATGGATCCAAAAATTCCTCAAAGGCGAAATCGCCGTTTGAGGTCGGCCCCTCGATCACTCTCGCACCCGAACCCCTTCCAACGCCATTTTCGCACGCTCTTCGCCGTATATCTCGACCAGTTCCGATTCAAGCAAGCTCAGTTGGTAGGGTGTTTCGACGAACCCTTGCAGATAGACATACCCGTTCTGGCTGCGTGCTTCGTCGATCTGTACATTCTGATAGATAGGCTTCGATGCGAGTATTTCTTGAATGGCGTCGATCTGCTCTTGAAGGTGTTGGCTTTGCCGTTGATTTAAGGACAAGGTCCACCCGTAAACAAATCCAGTAACACAAACGGCCCCCAAGATGACCGACCAAATAACCCCTTCGAGAACCCGTGCCTTTACACGAACCTTGCTAGAAGGTTGCTCGGTGTTGCGTGAGTTAAAACGGTACCAGAATGCAACAGCAACAAGCCCGACGATGCTTCCTACAAATGCACCTCGGTTCAAAGCCGAAGGTAAATCGCGTTTCATTTTCGGAGGCGTGTGTATCGTGGTGTCTTGGTCTTCGTGTGAGGTGGATTCTGAAGGTTTTGCTTTGACCAACGGGCGATGCCGAGAGGGGGACGATTGCAACCCCAACACGACGACCAACGCACCGGATAATAGCATCGCTGTTAGAAAGACAATCAATCCTGTGCGTATTGTCATGGTTTGCCCTTTCGGATATCAATGCTTACCAACCAATCGAAGCGAGCGCCGTAACGTGAGCCAATAGCACGATTGACCAGAGCCTTCAACTCTTGAAGGTCTTGTTCACTTTTCACATAGCCGTGAATGTTAATGTTTCCACACGTTCCACAACAGCCACCAACTTCCACTTCCTTAAATTCGGGCCGTTCTGCGATTTTTGATTCGAGTAACTTGGTGGTTGTAGAATGCTGCTGCTCGTCGAGTTGCATTTTCCGGACTGTCTTGCCAATTCCGGCACTTGCAAAAAGAGCGAACCCGACAAAAAGCCCAACGAAGATGGTTCCTAAAACTTGCAAAGGTTTCTTCGATTGTTTCTGGTAGGGGGCAGGGATTTCGACAAGGGGCTTCTCGGTTCCGACCCAATTCACAACACGAAAGAAAAAGACCACACAACAACCGATAAGAAAGCCAACAAAACCGAACCCCATAAAGCCAATGAAAAACCCGCCGATGTTATCACGAGTCTGTTCGTCGGACGAAATAAACCCCTTGTAAATTCCGCCCACCAAGCCAAAGATCATCACATCCCAAAAAAGAATGAGGGTAAAGACGATTTTCTGCATGGCTACCCTCTCACGGTTGTTGGTTTATGATAGGAATTTGGCGATGGTTGGTGTGTTGTGAGTCTGGTTGCTCCCCTCGCTAACGCTCAGGGCTCGTGGCTTTTACGGGTTTTTCCCATAATTTACCGACACCGCAAAGACCACGAGCCGGGAACGTAAGTGACCGGAGTCCACAGAATTTACAAGCTTTCCTGAAAATCAATCGAAACGGCTGCTCATCCAATTTCAGGGATTGCGACACCTCACACGTTCACGGTCAATGGGTTTGGCCCCAGCGTGACAACCGTGAAGTCCTTCGGTGGGTGGCGTTCGAGGTAGCCTAACAGGGAATCGATACTCAGACCTTGAACGGCGTTTTGCAATTCTTCGAGGGGGCGGACTCGTCCTAAGTAATACCAATCGGAGCCAATGCTACTCGCACGGGCTGCGGTCGATTCTTGTCGCATAATCAGAGCCGCTTTGAGGCCGACCTTGACGCGGTCCAACTCCTCTTGCTCGATGCCGTTTTTCAGATTTGTGAACTCGGCTAGGGTTCGGTCGAGGGTTTCTTGGGCCAGTTCCGGTCGAGCGCCTGCGTAGCCTACAAAGGTTCCTCGGTCGCGGAAGGTTTCGTGCGAGGCATAGACCGAGTAGCAAAGGCCGTGCTTTTCGCGGACGTTCATAAACAAACGCGAACTCATATCCTGCGACAATACTCCGACGATTCCGCGAGCGTTGTAGAAATCGGGGTCGATCATCGGCACGCTGGGGAACGCAAACGAAATTTGCGTTTGGTCAAGCTCACGGGTCATGTGAACCGACTTGGGTGACGGGGGTTGCGGCGTATATTTGGTACGGGGTTTCGCTTTCCAACTGCCGAAAGTATCCTCTATCGTTTTGCGTAAGGTGTCCCATTCAAAGTGACCCGCAACCGAAAGAATCACGTCTTGAGGTTGCACAAAGTTTTCGACCACGTTGCGAATATCTTCTATCGTGGTTGCGTTCACCCCTTCTTCGGTCCCGCGATGGTCTCGATTGATGGGGGCAGGGTAATAATTCTTGCGGAGGGCAATCATCGTTTGACGTTGCGGATCATCGACAAGCGATTGAATATCTTGGATGCTCAAGGCTTTGGCGGATTCGAGTTCCTCTTCGGGAAGGTGTGGGCGTTGCAGAATATCGCCGTAGATTTTAAGGGCTTCGACCAAATCGCGTGACAGGCACGAACCGGAGAAATTCATATTCACAAGGCCGACGCTTTCGCCCCGATCTACACCGAGCGAATCGAGGGCATCGGAAAGTTCACGGCTATTGCGTGAGCCTGCCCCGCGTGTGATAAGATCGCAGGTCAGCGATGCCATACCGAGGCGATTTTCCGGTTCAAATACAGCCCCAGCAGGGATCAGGAAGTTAAACGCTGCCGAGCGAACGGAGGTCATCCGGTCGGCAACAAGGGTCAGGCCATTTTCAAATGTGTGCGAGTGAATGTCTTGAAGCACGTTGTTCTCTTTTCAAATTCAGATGGAGTAAGTCTCATTCTCGGAAGGGGATACCTCCCGATAGAGTATTCTACGCCGACGAAACCCTAAAGCATAATACAGGTTCAAGGCAATATGGTTTTTCATGGTCACTTCGAGTTGGGCACTGTGAATCCCCTTGTCGCGTAAGGCGTGCAGCAGCTTCAGTAGCAATATCTTTCCCAACCCGTAACCGCGATACTCCGGAATGACCCCGATATTTTGGATCATCCCTAAAGAGGCATCGGGATTCAACAGAGCTTGCACAGTGCCGACCGGTTCACCTTTGCGGGTGAGTAACCACGTTCCCTCTTCGCAGAAATGAGGATGACCGCAAATCGAATCGACGATCAAGGCACACCCCGACGGGTTACCCAGATTCGGAAAGACAATAGAATCGATGGATTGTTGGAACGACTCGAAAAGGGTTTTAGCGTGGGCTTCACGCAAATCGTCATGCCATGCAACCCATTCAAAGGAAGGGGGAACGGGTGGGATTGGTAGGAGATTGTTGAGGGCAATTCGCAGACAGCCCCGTTTGATAAACGTCGGTTGCGGAGGTTGATCCTCAGACCGTTTCCGCGAAGGGATTAAATTCCACATAGTACAAGTGTCGGTAAAATTCGTTCTCGATGATGAGTTCCTTGTGATCGCCAGAAGCGACCAGTTTACCCTCATGGATAAGGAATAGTGTATCGCAATCTCGCAAAGTGCTCATCCGGTGGGGCAGAAAAATTACCGTCTTATTTTGCAAAATCCGAATGAGGGTGTCGTCCACAAGGTCTTTGGTGTCGTCGTCCAAGTGTTCTGGCGGTTCTTCGATGATATATAGCGACGGGTCACGCAGGATCGCACGGGCAAGGGCCACACGGAACATTTCTCCGGGGGTGAGCAAGTGTCCCATATCGCCAATCGGTGTTTCGTAACCGTAGGGCAACCGTTGGATAAACTGGTGAGCGTGTGCCAGCTTCGCAGCTTCGATAATTTGAGGTAACGCAAAACCCGGATCGCCACAACCGATATTATTTACGACCGTATCGTTGAAAACGTAATGGTCACTTAAGACCAAGCCAATTTGCGAACGAAGTGAATCGAGTGTGAGCCACTTGAGGGAACGACCATCGATCTTGATTTCGCCCGCTGTTGGATCGATCCACCGTGGCAAGAGGGTTATCAACGCAAGTTTGCTGGTCTGATCGGCCCCGACGATTCCGACTTTCTGGCCGGCTTTGACTTTGAAACTGACCTTGTCCAATAAAACGTCGCTGGTTGCGGGATCGCGTAGGGTCACTTCGCTGAATTCAATTCCGCGAGTAATCCCCGGCACAAAGTCGGCTTCGGGATAGGTCACTACATCGCCACGGCGGTCAAGGAATTGGTAAATTTCTTCGGCCGATTCCTGCCCCTTACGTTGAATCTTGCGACCTTCGCTCCAAAGTTTGATCGGGAAATAAAGGCTGGCACTCGAAACCAAAATAATGAACAATGCCGGAATCGTGACCCCGCCTCGAAGGGCCGTGAACCCCGCTAGAAGCAAAAACACGGCGGTCGCAATTCCCGCAAACAGCAACAGGATCGGTCGGCCAAGCGATTCGCCCCGATGCCGACGATGGAAGGCGTTTGCGTATTCGGTGAGTTGGCGTTCGACCCGTGCTTGATTGAATTGCTCCATCAGGTAGGCTTTGACAAGCCCGATCAATCGCAAACTTTCGAGAAGGAAGTTGAGCCGTTTTTGTGCCACTCGCCCCATCGACCGCCCCCCTTGCCGAAGGTTTGCCGTGAGTTGTCCTGCAAGCGACCAAACGATTCCACCGAGAATCAATGCTGCCACTCCGAGGAACGGATGAGCCACAAGCACAAGGGCCGTGAGCAACACCATTTGGAGAAAAACACGGTTGCGAGCAGCAAGCCCAAAATAAAGATCTTCGTGCAAGTGATCGACATGCTTGGTAAATAATTGCGTCGGTTCTTCGAGCTTTTCGGGTGTCAGTGCAAAGGTACTTACACGAAGATTCAAGTGATACAGATTGCGACGCAAACGGGTCACCGCTTCGAGTGCAGCACGGGCCGCCATCTCACGTTGAAGGATCACAAAGAACCCTCGGAACAAAATGCCAATCGTTCCCAGAATGAATAAGCCCATCAACAAACTTCGATTCGGATCGTCACGGTTCCACCCCCACGGGGAGATAGCGGTGATAATTCCAACGGGTCGGCTCAACCATGTGTTTCGTTCCCGCACGGCAAGGGAAAGAAGTCCGTATCGCTGCGGGTCAATCGCACTCCGCACGGTCGGTTCTTTCACGGGTGTTGCTGGTAGGGCGACAAGGGCATCGCCTTCAGGGATAGGGGGGAGATAGAAATCGGCAGCCGATTCGCTGACCCGATGCTTCAAGTGTAAGTACACCACGCCTCGATAATAGGTTTCCCACTCTTGCAATGCCGACGAGCTAATATCGCCCGTGAGGTTCCGTTTCTTGGCCCACTCTTTCAGAGCTTTGCTTTCGGCCCTCGGTGTGGGTGGCATATCAAGGTTTTCCAAACCCGTTGCCCCAAGTCGTTTCAGAGCAACTTGGCGTTCCTCTTCGGGGTAACTTTGCCAGACATCGGGTAGGGTTTCTTGATCGGTTGCCGAAAGCTGTTGATAGGTCGGGATCCGCCCTTCGTGAACGAGCAGATCGACAAACAAAGCCCCGACGAGAATCAGAAATACGCTCAACAAAGAGGATGACAACACCGATAAGCACACAAGCCATCTTGCACCCGATGCCGTACTCAACAATTCCTGCGCACGGGAATAGCCAGAACGTTCCATAACCGCCTCGCCAAAAGAAGAAATGATCTACTCATAGTTTACCCAACTTTTCGGAACCTGTAACAAATAATTCTCACCAAGAGGGAAGAAACCTGAAGGCCAAAAGTGCAAACACGGAACCGGCAACGGGTCGGAGGAAAAGTAAAAATGTGTGGGCCGAGGTTTCCGATTACCCCTTATTGGGAAGGCATTTTGGTGGGGGTTCGGGTGCGGTAAGCCACTGCAAGAGAATCTTTTCTTGCAGGGGTTTGAACAAGATCGGGAACGAATACCCAGCTTGACGGGCATTCACAACCGTGTGACCAACGTCGTACTCGAACCCTTGCGTGAGGAGAAGGCGTCCCCCTTCGAGGGTCTCTTTCAAGGCGCGGAAGGCTGCGGTCCCACCCATATCGGGATGCTTGACCGAAGAAATAATCACGTCGTAAGTCATGGCCTTTGCGAGGGCAATCCCTTCTTGTGCCGTCGATGCGGTATCGACCAAACATCCCGAACGATTCAGAAGCATATGAGCAGATCGCAAGACACGTTCGTCGGAATCGATCACAAGGACACACAGCGACGAAAGTTTCGGATCAATCCCGTTGCCACGCTCTTTGGCGATATTCACAGTAATATCGCGGAGCTTTTGTTTCATCTCGCGAAGGGTATCCAAAGCCAAAGTCAAACGGGTCTGGGTTTGCGATTCGTCCGGCGATTCCTTCAAACTCGCAAGGGTCGAAGCAAGCCGATCCCCGATAAACGCCGTCTCTCGGTTGACCATTTCGATTGCACTGGTAGCAGCACAGGTTTCTTGAGCCGTTAGCAAGTTCAAGGTGTGCAAAGCCCGTGCAACTTCGCGTGAAAATAGCTCGGTAAATTGCAGGTCTTCTGGACCAAAGGCATTGAGTTGAGGGCTTTCGACGTTGAATGTACCAATCACCTCTTCGTGAAACTTGAGCGGGACGGTAAGACTGCTTCTGGCTCCAAGCGAACCGACAAGGAATAGGGGTTCTTTGGAAGCGTCGGGACAGAGGTGGCTATGCCCCGTTGCTGCCACATATCCAGTGACCCCGTTACCGCTTTCTTCGGCGTAGAGTTCGCGGTTGGCAGCCTGTTCGGTCATCCCTTCTTGCAGCAGTGGAAGTAACTTTTTCGAGTTCGGTTCCAGCAAACGAATCTCGATCACGTCGTAATGCAGAAGGTCGTGGATGTACCGACGTAGATTATCCTTGAGCAGATCGACCCGACTTTCGATATTGAGATCGCTGAGGAGTTCGGGTTCCATCGACTCGAGTTCGGACCCGGCACGGTGGAGGGCATCGAGCTTTTGTTGGCGTATCACGTCGTCGGTGACGTTATCGCAAATGGCGACCACTTCGTTAATCGTGTCTTGGTTACGAATCGGAGTGACGGTGATTGCAAAATGCCGACGCGGTTCCGAGACCCGAAAGCAAGTCGAAGTCCCGTTGAATGCAGAATCAAAGGCATCGGTCTGGGGGCGGTAATCGGGTGGGGTAAAAAGGGCGTCGTAAAAGGATTGGCCAATCGGATCATCTGGGCACCACGAGCGGAAAATATCGTTGGTCCAAATAATTTTCCCTTCGGGATTGACCGCAGCCAAACCCTTCGAGAGTTGCAACACGATTTGCTCGTAGCGAGTTTGAATATCGTCCATTGAAGGAGCAAATAGTGGTTCCGATTCTAGCAAGTTTTGGGTCACCGCATTAACCTCTGGGAGAATTATACTCAAAAAATTGTCCCTTAACAATAACTACTTTTCCATATCATGTTCACCTATCTTAGAGGGGTGGATTGCACCTCTCGATTCGTAGACCCTAAACGACCCCCAAACAGCACTCGCAAAGCCGTTATGAAGATACGTCAGGTAGTTATTACCGAACCTTACAAAGTTTCTGTCCGAGAGGTTGATTGTCCCGAACCTGCTCCCAATCAAGTACTTATGGAATGTCACGCGAGTGCCGTTTCTGCGGGAACCGAACTGGCTGTTTACACTGGTAGCCACCAGTGGCTCAAAGACCCCAAGATGGTCGATTGGAAATTTCCCTTTCGGCCGGGGTACTCCGCAGCAGGGGTTGTACTGGCAATCGGCTCGGAAATTACCGATATCAAGGTCGGAGATCGGGTCAGTTATCCGGGCAATCATGCCTCGCACGAATTGATGACACTCGGCCACGAACGGGGTCGATGGTGGAAACTACCCGACAATCTTTCATACGAGAAAGCAGCTTTAGCTTGCGTGTCCCGTTACGGATTTGGTGGCGTATTACGGGCCGGATTAACCCTCGGACGGTCCGTTGCTGTGCTAGGTTTAGGTATTATCGGTCAATTCGCCCTCCGAAGTGCAATGGCATCGGGTTGTTACCCCGTGATCGGGATTGATGCGGTTGAAATGCGTCGCAAGGCAGCTCTGGCAGCAGGGGCTAACGGAGTGATCGACCCGACGACTCGACCCGCAAAGGAACAACTTGCGGAGCTTTTGGGAACGCGAGGGGCCGAGATCGTGATCGATGCAACGGGAGTCCCTGCGGCCATTCCCGATGCGATGAGCCTTGCTTGTGATGCCGGACAAGTCGTTGTTGTGGGGAGTCCGCGAGGGATCGCCCAAAACGTGAACTTTTACGATGACCTGCATCGTCGTTACATCGAAGTTTTGGGCGCGCACGGTAATATGTTATTTGAGGCTGCTCATACCCGTTTGAATGGCGGGTGGGACATCCATAAAGCCCAAAAATGGTTGCTGGCGAATCTGGCTTCGGGACGTCTCTCCACCGAACAACTGGTTACGCATACCATTACCCCCGAAGGACTTGGACAAGCCTACGAAGGATTGCTGAAGGAGAAAGAAACCTATCTCGGCGTCGTAATGAAGTGGAAGTAACGAGAATACAAAGAGAAAAGGCAATAACGCAGAGAACCAGAGACGCAAAGACGCAGAGAAAACAGGAGAAAAGTCCTAATCTGTGGGTTTATGATTTATCTCCTCTCTTTTGTCTTCTCTGCGTCTCTGGTTCTCTGAGTTATTGCCTTTCGGTTTTTGCTTTTGTTGGTTTGGTTTTGTCGGAACTTTTGGTGAATTATGGCCGGTCAATTAGTATTACCTTCGACTTACCTTGAACTGGAAGGCCCGGTTATCTTCCTCGCTGGCCCCATTCAAGGAACGAGTGATTGGCAAGCGGAAGCGATTGCGATCATTCGTAAACTCGACCCCGAAATGCACATCGCAAACCCACGCCGTTCAAACGTGAATTACAAGTTCGATTACGATTCGCAAGTCGATTGGGAAACGCATTATTTGCGTCGGGCTGCCCAAGAAGGGGTGATCCTCTTCTGGTTGGCATCGGAGGAGATACCCACCCCCGGACGTGACTTTGCCCAAACAAGTCGTTTTGAACTCGCCGAATGGAAGGTCCGCCACGAACGCGACGGGGCACGCCTTGCCGTTGGAATTGCCCCTGATTTTTCAGGGCGAAGGTACATCAAAAAACGTTTCTCGCAAGATTGCCCAAGTGTCCCACTGTGCAACACATTGCAAGAAACCTGCGACACTGCCGTGCAAATGGCCCTCGAAGCCAACGCCGAAGCGTCCTGGAGCGATTGAACAATTTACTTCCGTTGACAACTCCCCTTTACGAAGTTTCTCCGATCAATTATCCTTCTCATTCCTATTTCTTCCTTGTCAAGAACACCTAACCTTTTGGAGTTGCCTATGAGTTCTTTTGAATCTCTGACCCCTTCCGAACAAACGCAGGTTTTGCAGGTCGTTGATCTTCTTGGAAAAAGCAAGAGTATCTTGTTCATTACCGGAGCAGGTCTTTCAGCGGATTCTGGCTTGCCTACATATCGAGGGGTCGGCGGACTTTACGAAGGCAAAGCCGCCGAGATGGATTTACCCATCGAAGCCATGCTCTCGGGGCGGATGTTCAGTATCCGTCCCGAACTGACGTGGAAGTATCTCACCGAAATCGAAAAGGCATGTCGCGGGGTGAACCCGAATCGCGGGCATGAAGTGATTGCTGAGATAGAAAATTCGTTCGAGCGTGTCTGGGTTCTCACTCAAAACGTGGACGGGTTTCACCGACGGGCCGGCTCGAAAAAAGTGATCGAAATGCACGGAATGCTTTCCCAGATTCATTGCACAAAATGCCCTCACAAACAAGAGGTCGAAACGTACGAAGGGTTTTCCCTACCACCCAAATGCCCTGACTGCAACGGGATACTCCGTCCCAAAGTGGTCCTCTTTGGCGAAGCACTTCCGAAGGATCAACTTTCCATTTATAATGCTGAAACAAGCAAGGGGTTTGACCTCGTTTTTTCGATTGGAACAACAAGCGTCTTTCCGTACATCTCGGCACCCGTTCTCGATGCCCATCACCTCAAAAAACCAAGTATCGAGATCAACCCCGGCGAAACGGATGTGAGCGAGTTTGTAACGGTGAAGCTGGCCCTCGGAGCAGCGAAAGCCCTTGATGCTATTTGGACCGAGTACCAAAAACGCAAGGCATAAACGGGCTATTTCAAAAGGTTGCACATCGGGTACAATAAACGGGAACTTTCAAGGAGAGAAGCTATGAATCACATCGAAACCGAGGAACTTGCGGATATCGACTATCCTGCCCACCCCGAGGAGAAAATGGCGAACTCGGAAAACCACTACGACTACATCACTATCCTTGTGGCGAATCTTCGCCGGTTCTATCGAGAGCGTGCCCACGAAGTTGCCGTGTTTGGCGATATCGCTTGGTATCCCGTTCGTGGGAATAACGAAATCTGGAAGGCGCCCGATGTCATGGTTTGTTTTGGTGTTCCTCAAAGGCGTGAAAGAAATCGCAACTCTTATGCCCAGCATCTGGAATACGGGGTCGCTCCAAGTGTTGTTTTTGAAATCGATTCCGATACCAACACCGAAGCCGAAATCGAAAAGAAACGAGAGTGGTATGAACAGTACGGCGTGGAAGAGTTCTACTGGCTATTTACCGATCCCGCCGATGCCCGTGTCTTCATCCGTGAAGGGAACCGGTTAGTCGAGCAAACCGCATTCTTTCAATGGACTTCACCCCTGTTAGGAATTCGGTTAGAATGGTCCACGATCACACTTCACATGTTCAATCCGGATCGGACGTTGATGAGGCCGACCGAAGAACATGCAGCAATTCTCGAAGAACGTGCCAGACTCGCCGAGGAACACGCAGCAAGTCTTGAAAAGCGTGCCAAACTTGCCGAAGAACAAGCAAGGCTTGCAGAGGCACAAGCAAAACAAGAAGCACAACGTGCCAAGTTTGCTCAAGAGCAAGTCAAACTTGCTGAAGAACAAATTGAACAGGAAGCCCAAGCCAGACAACTTGCCGAACAACGGGCCGAGCAAGAAAAGCAACGGGCTGAGCAACTCGCAGCAATGCTTCGGCAACTTGGAGTTGATCCCGATAACCTCCCGAAGTCGTAGGTGAGCGTGCTGGGTTGAGTTTTAATCCAATAAGGACCGAACTCCGTTTGCCTCGGTGGTGTGTCCGTTTTCGGTAAGAACGTCGATCAACACCTCAAGATAAAATCGTTCCTTGATCAGAAATTCGTACTTGTTGGGTGGTCCCCAAAATCCGTAGACCTGCACAAACCCATCTGGAATCTGAATGCCATCAACCACGCGACCGTATTCGTCAAGATCACTTGAATAGGTCAATCCAAACCCGCCGTTGTCGTCACCAAAGCCGTGTCCGAGAGCAGCAAACTTGGCTAAGTCGGTCAGAGATGACCAATGTCTGATGACCTCGCGTATCGCATTTTCTGGAATGGGTGTATCCATAACGTCACCTCTTTGACCTTTCCCAAATGGAAATCGCAAGGGGGCGAATACCCTTTAGGTAGGGTCGTTACCCCGTTTTACAATCTGGAAAATCTTCCAAGTAGATTCAGAACTTGAAAGACACCCCTTGTCGTGGGTAAAATAGGATAAAGGAATCTTTGTCCCAATATGGTCAATCCAACTTGCAAAAGTTAGTTTTGAGGAGTTACCATGCGAAGTAGTGCGAAACTTTTGTTGGCCGTTTGTTGTCTCGCAATCGGTGCTGTGGGTGGGGCATTGGTTTGGGCGCCTTATGAATCCCTGCGAGGACAAGCCAAAGCTCCGGCGTTACCCGTTGAAATCACCTCTTATCGCGAAGTCGTTAAATCCGTAGTCCCCGCCGTCGTTTCTATTGAGTCGCGTGGGAAACCGCGACGGGTCGGTAGCAAAGCTCCAGAACTCGGTTTTGGCTCTGGGGTGATTGTCGATCCCAAAGGGGTCATTCTGACGAATTTTCATGTGATCGAAGGGGCCGATTCTGTTGAGGTATCCCTTCCCGACGGAAGAAAGTTCTCTTCCAAAGATATTCGAGGCGACCGCAAAACCGACCTCGCGATTGTCCGGATTCAATCCGAGAAACCCTTGCCTGCGTTAGAATTAGGTGATAGCGACCAAATGGAAGTGGGGGATCGAGTGCTTGCAGTCGGCGCCCCGTTCGGTTTAACGGGAACGGTCACACATGGAATCATCAGTGCCAAGAGCCGGAATCTCAAACTCAATTTCTATGAGGACTTCCTCCAAACCGATGCTGCCATCAACCCCGGTAACTCGGGTGGGCCACTGATTAGCCTTGATGGAAAGGTCATCGGAATTAACTCCGCTATCAAGAGCAAGACAGGCGGATTCCAAGGGGTGGGTCTTGCTATCTCAAGCAACCTGACAAAGGAGATTATGACCCAACTCCTACGAGATGGCACTGTTCGTCGAGGTTATCTCGGTGTGCAGATTCGCGATGTCGATAACGAAGTTGCAACCAAGTTGAACGTCAAGGAAGGCGAAGGGGTTCTGATTACCAAAGTCTTCGACAATGCCCCCGGTTCCAAAGGGGGCTTGAAAACCGGTGACGTGGTCCTTTCGGTCGGTGGAAAGAACGTCAAAGATGGCCTTACCCTACAAAGGGCTGTCGCATCGCTTCCGGTTGGTAAAGAAGCCGAAGTCTCCCTCATTCGAGAAGGAAAACCGAAATCGCTTTCCATCAAGATCGAAGAACAACCCGAAGACTACGGAATGAGTGCGAACGACTAGGATTCGTGTGACGTGTGAGAAAAGATGTCATTCCCGAATCCCGACAACGCTACTTGCCCTTCACGTCGTAGCAGAATAGATACTCTTGATCTCGCAAGAATAACATTCCATTGGCAACAACGGGTGGCGCCCAGATTTTACCGCTTGGCAGACCCGTCTTACTTTTCAAAGGGATTGTGAAACGGCCTTTCTCGTTGAACTCTTTGGAAGATGCCTCGGCAAGGACGCACGTTCCGTTGGTTTCGTCGTACATGTAAAGCATCCCGTCAGCCGAGATAATCGAGCCTTGTTTAGCAGCTTTCTCTTCTTCCCAAATTACCTTGCCGGTTTTGAACTCTTGGCAAATCCATGCTCGAGGTTGTTGCGAATACCCGTAAACGTGATCGCCAACCTTGACCAGTCCGCCAATATAGTTGGAAATTGTTTTCGTGTTATAAACTTCTTCGGCCTTGAGGGTCTTATCGGTGAGGGTGAGTTTGGCACAAACACAGCCTTTCTTCTCTTCGCCTGCGACAGTGAGATGAATGTGGTCGTCGGCAATGATTGGGGTCGGAATCACCACATCGCCAAATTCTTTGTCGCGTTTGTAGTGCAGTGCAACAGCTCCTTCGGGTGTGACCGCAGCGATACCTTGTTGGAACAGAGCAAAGTAAAACTTCTTCCCGCCCACCGTGCCTGCAATTGGCGAAGAATAGGTTGCTTGCTCTTTGATGTCTTTGCTTTGCCAGACAACTTTGCCATCTTTCTTGTTGAGTGCCGCGAAAAGGCCGTTCTTGCCACCGGGAAGAATAATCAGGTTATCGCCGTCAACAAAAGGGGTCCATGTGAAACCCCAACCGAGCGGAGTCGGGTCTTCGAGACCGCCGAAGAAAGGGTTCACTTCGCCCCCCATCTCTTTGGGGAGATTCTTTTCCCAAACGGTTTTGCCTGCCTTGTCCACACAAACGAGATTGCCAAAGCCACCGAGTGCGAAAATCAAATCGCCGTCAACGGTCGGGGTTGAGCTTGGGCCTGCGTTCCAGTTGTTCCCCTTCCATTTGAAACGTGGACCGATCTTCACTTTCCAAGCTGTTTTCGGTTCCCCACCCGCCTTGAGGTCGAGGGCAAACAGATACTCATCGGCGTCGGTTGCCCCCGTGATGTAAAGGCGATCCTTGACAACGGCAGGGGTCGAAAAACCGTTCCCCGCTTCCTTAAATGTCCAAAGGAGTTTCGGACCTTCTTTCGGCCATGCTTTGAGCAACCCCGTTTCCTTGCTCACACCCGTGCGATCCGCGCCTCTCCAACTGGGCCAATCGTCGGCGCTTACAAGGGCCACACTCAAAAGAACAAACACACTTCCGAATCGTTGCAGATTTGACATCGAGAGGACTCCCTTTGGGCGATTGTGGGAATTGTCAGGAATAAGCCAGACTCTTCAAGGTCTCTTCGCAGATGTTTCTTGGTTGTGACAAGGAAGGGTGTGGCAAATTTTTCTGGCAAACAGATTGTTCAGCAAAAACAGGTCAAAAAGCAAAAAAGGCAATAACGCAGAGGACGCAGAGACGCAAAGACGACAAAGAGAGGAAAAAGGGTGGGAATCTCCTCGAACTTTGAATCGGATGGTTTGGGAGAGGTCTAAATCCTCGATGAATCTAAAACTCTCTTCTCTCTCTTCTCTCTCTTCTCTGCGTCTCCGCGTCCTCTTCGTTATTGCCTTTTTGCTTCTGCCAGAAAATTTTGCCAGCCCCCTTTAGTTCTTTCGTTGGGATTGAAAAGTTTTCGTATTCTGCGGGTACACTCTTTTATGTAGAATATCAAGGTCACCTCCCGCAGACCTTTGCCCATTGCTCATTCGCTCGAACGATCATTCGTCCCGTTTATTTAGTTACATTAGGAGACCGTATGCCAATTCCACTTTATCAAGCACTTAACCATCTGACCGCCAGAGTCCTTGCGATTTCATTAACAGACGAAAAACTCAGGGCCGAGGTTAGAGCTTTTGCCCACGCTATTTTAGATGCCACTGATATTCCAGATTCCCCTTTTATTCCTGAAGACCTCCGCTCGAGTCCCGTTGAAAAAAATCACGCTCCTCCGAACGAGCAGTATTCCATACCGACCCCCACTCCGCCCTCGCTACCCACACCCACGCCACCGGCTTTACCCACGCCCGTTGAACCGCCCTTTGCCCGAGAGGTGTTACGCGAGCCGGTCAAAACTGCAACTCTCGTCGAGCAATCCACCGAGCTTGCCGATTACGAACCACTTCCGCAGTTGACCTTTGCCGAATGGTCGCCACCCGACACGAAGACCGTTCACCAATACGACGACTATTACGGGGATGAATTTGATTTTGCGATGATCGAACGACGGGCACGACTGAAAGCAGAGGCTTCGCGATTCGCTTTCGAGAAACACGAAAAGATCGCTCTCTACGGCGATGCTATTTATTTCAGCGATCTCAAACCGCAATACGATTCGCTAATCCTCCGAGCAAAAGACACCCCCAACGGTTACCTCTGGATGTGTAGCCAACAGGTTCCGCCGCCCCGTGATTTGAACGCCTATAAGTGGCTTGGCGGATGTTACGAAAACCTTGCAAGGCTGATGCCAATTCTCCATGCCCTTACCGATAGCAAAAGCCCGAATCGCAATCATCTTGAACCGGCATTGAATTACCTTGCAGAGACACAATCGGCCCTACGAGAAGCACTCGGCCAATTTGAAGGACAGGCCGACTACGATCAAACCGCTTGCTTTCATTGGCTTAAAAAAATGACGATGGAGCATCATATCTTCATCAAAAAATATATGCGTTTTGAAGAGAAAGCCGACCCGAAACAATGGGAAAAGCTCACTCAAAAAATCGATGAACTTTCTAAAACCGTTCTGAATGATTCTAAAACGAGCAAGCAACGTCAAAAGGCACTTAATAACATTCGTTATAAAGCCAAAACGATTCAGAATAAGCCCGATAAAGCCCAAGAAGAGTGGGAACAAATCATCAAGATTATTTCCGATCTTGTGAAAGACGGGTTACCCTCAAGTCATCCGGAACTACGCGAAGCCCTGATGCCGATTATGGATGAAATGCCCGACATCGACCCCGTTCCGAAGGAGTTTCAGTGGGTGTTGCGTGACATCGATAAAAGTCTCGCAAAGGCCGTACCCACACCAGCAGCAAAAGACTCGCACTTGTCAGACGATGTGCCAAAGGTTGCCAAACTTCTGAGGGGTCGCACGGTGATTTTGATCGGTGGAGATAAACGCGAACATGCCTACCACGCCCTGAAAGATGCCTTCGACCTTGAGGAGCTAAATTGGGTCGATACAGGTGGCCGTGAATCGGTCGAGTATTTCGAGCCGTACATCGCACGTCCCGAAGTCGCCCTTGTGTTGCTCGCAATCCGGTGGGTGCGACACGCCTTCAGTGAAGTTCGAGAATACTGCGAAAGGTACGACAAACCCCTCGTTCGATTACCCAGAGGTTACAACCCCAACCAAGTCGCAGCCGCCATCCTCGACCAATGCAGCGACCGGCTCGAATAGCGGAGGCCGTTGGATAGGTCAGGAGATACTAGGAAAAAATCAGCCGGACTGATACAACTGAGCCTTATCAAACTAAACGCGAGTACAAGGGTATCTTCATGGCCGATGTGCGATCTCATCAATCGATTCTTCGTGGGTTGCGTTACCGGTTGTTTCGCAATTCGGGATTGCAGCTTGTTGGCAATTCACGCACACGATTTATCTCAATGATTCTTGTTTGCGTGATTGTTTGGGGGGTTGTGTTTGCTGGGTCTTGGTGGGGGTTTTCGACGCTCAACACCACGCGACTTTTTCCGTCCGGTCGCATTATGGAATTGATCTTTAGCACCCTTTTCTTGATGCTCGGCGGGATGTTGATATTCTCAACGTCACTTGTGTTATATGCCGGTTTGTTTAACGGGGCCGAGACACGTTTTCTGCTCACAACACCGGTTCGGGCCGACCACATCTTTGCGATGAAATTTCAATCGGCGACGTTTTTGAGTTCGTGGGCATTCGTGGTGTTAGGGGCGCCCGTGCTAATTGCTTACGGTATTTCTTACGGTGTGCCTTGGTATTTCTACCCGGCGCTTGTGTTATTCTTTATGGGGTATGTGTTACTTCCGGGGGCGATTGGTGGGGCTGCTTGTTTATTGTTCGTTAATCTCTTTCCGAAACGGCGCAAGCAAGCCCTTTTGTTTGTGATTATTTTCTTGGTCGTAATTGCAATTGCTTGGCTTGGGCGAACCCTTTCGATTGTGCGTGCAGGGGTCAACACACGGGACGGCATTGAGAATGTCTTTGGGATGTTTGCCCTTGCACACACCCCCTATTCGCCAAGTCAATGGATGGCACAAGGGCTTGTGAATTTAGCAGACCGTCGCTGGCAGGAAGCACTGTTACCCCTCATGCTCATTTGGAGTAATGGGCTTATGGGGTATTTGTTAGTTACCTACGTTGCAAAACGCTATTACCGTCGCGGGTACGATAGGCTTTCGGCTTTTGGTGAATCGAAAAAGAAGAAGGGGGTGTACAAACCTTCGTGGATGGACCGTGTGATGGAAGCGTTAGTCTTTTATCTTGATAAACCGACTCGCATTTTGATTATCAAGGATTTTCGGACCTTTCGCCGTGAGCCTGCTCAAGTGGGTCAATTAGCAATCTTTACGGGGTTATTGTTATTGGCAGTGTTAAATTTACGCAATTTCTTCGATGCCGATATTCCTGCCTCGTTCCGTCACGGGTTAAGCCTTATCAATATGTCTTCGACGGGATTATTGATGTGTGCTTATCTCTCCCGATTTATCTACCCTCTGATAAGCCTCGAAGGTCGCAAATTCTGGATATTGGGGCTATTACCCGTTAAGCGATCTCAAATTTTGTGGGGTAAATTTATCTTTGCCCTGACGGGAAGTAGTTTACTCGCTGCCGGTATTATTCTGTTAAGCGATATCCTGCTAGAAATGCCTTTGCTTGCCGTGTTAATTCACTTCTACACGATGTTACTCTTAGCATTCGCCATGAGCGGTTTGTCTGTCGGGTTAAGCGCACTTTTGCCAAACTTCCGCGAGACCGACCCGTCGAAAATTGTGTTAGGTTTCGGCGGAACGATGAATATGGTAATAAGCCTTGCGGTGTTAATCCTGATTGTCGCAGCAGCTTGCGGACCATATCACGTTGCAGCAACAGCAGAAGCATTCATCGGCAACATCGAGGAGAAAAAAGACCTCCCCTTATGGGCCTTCGCCGGCCTTCCTATCGCACTGGTCTTAGCAGCCCTCGCAACGTGGCTGCCAATGAAAATGGGCCGAAAAGCCTTCGACGCAATTGAGTTCTAATTACCGTTGCTCGATCTTCACGCTGGAATCGTCGGCGACGACCCTTGTATACACAAACAACTTGCCGGGGCCGAAGCTGAATTTCTCGGTCTTTACGACGCCGTTGGGGCCATCGACGTAGACCGAACTGTAGCCCGGATTGAGGAGAGCTACGAAGCCAACGAGTATTAACCCGTAGATCAGCAAGCGTCTGTTAGATTTTGACATAACCCCTCGGAATTGGTTTTCCTTTGTTCTGGTTATTGTTGCCCTTTTGAATCGAAATGCAAGGGCGATTACGCTGCTTATGCTTCGGGTCCGTAAAGGCAGATCGTCGGATTGTTAATCGGGTATTTTTCTAATACCTCGCCGATTGTCTTCAAGCTCACGGCATCCCATGCTTTCAGTTCGTCGTCTACCGTGCGGTATTCGTTGCGGTAAACCCAGTCCTTTGCAACGGTACTCATCCGGCGTTGCGAGCGTTCGCCTGCACGCACTTCACGCGAAAGGATTTTCGTGCGGGTCTTTTCGAGTTCCTCCGCAGTGATGCCGTTTTGCT
>VYLT01000101.1_pt1 | contig 20370 bp, 19 predicted proteins | sample 5114261 | NCBI WGS metagenome assembly VYLT01 (sample SAMN12291815, study PRJNA351875) | freshwater metagenome | isolation source: freshwater lake | place: USA: Michigan, Little Long Lake | collected 2011-07-12 | reverse complement strand
CCGACCCAAACGCCTTGGGAGAGTCCGGCCTCTGGATTCTTAATGGAGACATTGAGAATCTAAGCTGTCTCGTTGAACAAGGAATTTCTAACAGCGATGGGTCAAGAATCCCCCATCACAGCGTAGCTTGACGGTGGGAGTATGTCAAACCAACCATCATCTGGGCAATAATGCAAGAGCAAGAAATTAATAAGGACAAATCCAAGAGTTTTTGGGCTTCTATTCGAGAAAATCTGCAAATTATCACTATAGCTTTAATTTTAGCCCTACTGATTCGCACTTTTGTCGCTGAACCTCGTTTTATCCCCTCTGATTCTATGTTACCCACCTTAGCACAGGGCGATCGCTTAGTGGTGGAAAAACTTTCCTATGATTTCCATCCCCCTCGACGGGGGGATATCGTCGTCTTTGAACCGCCGGCACAATTACAATTACAGGGATACCAAAAGGACCAAGCTTTTATTAAAAGAGTGATTGCCACAGCAGGGGATGTGATTGCTGTCAAGGAGGGCAAAATTTACCTGAATAATCAACCCTTGTCAGAGGATTATATTCTAGAATCCCCTCAATATAATTTAATACCTTTGCTCGTGCCAGAGAATAATTTATTTGTCATGGGAGATAATCGCAATAATAGCAATGACTCCCATATCTGGGGGTTTTTACCGGAAAATAACGTGATTGGTAGGGCGGTTTTTCGCTTTTTTCCTTTTAATCGTTTGGGGATTTTAGGGGGGAATAGCTAACAGGAATTTTTAGCCCTGACGATGTTGAACAATTAAGACGGAACAGGGGGCATGATGGAGAACATAATTACTCACACTACCTAAGAATAACTCTCCTAGACCCGATCGCCCACGCCGACCGATGACAATTAAATCAATATTTTCCTCTCGCGCCACTTTACAGATAGTTTTGGCGGCATGACCGTAAATTTGCCGGTATTCTCCCTTTACACCCATTTCTCCCGCCTGATTAGCTCTTTTTTGCAACATGGCCACCCCTTTCTGCTCGAATTCTTCCCATTGTTGCCGCCAAAAATCGAGAGTGAGATCATTGCCCTGGGCGGGGTAAATATCGGCTAAATTGGGTGGAATCGGTAAAGGGCTATAATCTTCTTCAGGGGAAAGGACGTGCAGTAGTAGGAGGTTAGCTTCGTACTTACTGGCTAAGGATACAGCCTCCTTAAAGACACTCTCCCCCATCTCCGACAAATCTACTGCTATCAAGACTTTTTGATACATTTTTCAGCCTCTGCAACCATGCCTTATTTAACGGAATCCGACGCTATTAGGAATGCGATCGATCACTTTGGCCATTTTCCCATTCTTTGGTTAGATACGGAAGTAGCCGATTACGATAGCAAGACTCCCCGTTTGTCTCTGATTCAAATTCTTGCTGATTCCACGGACTTAACGGGTGAGCGGGTGACAATTTTGGATGTTCTTGATCGACCCGATCTTACTAACTATTTTATCACTAAAATCATGCTGGTTGACCGGATAGAAAAGGTTTTTCACAATGCTAGTTATGATTGTAAATTTTTGGGCGGTAAAAGCAAAGTTAAAAAAATTACCTGTACCCTAGAGTTAGCTAAAAAGGTTCCCTACTATATTGCTCCTTTACCCAATTATCAACTAAAAACCGTGGCCGAATGTCTTTGTCATTTTCCCGCTATTGATAAAAGTGAACAGGGGGGTAATTGGGGCAAAAGACCTTTAACCGCGGCCCAGCTAGAATATGCACAAAAAGACCCTGTATATACGGCCCAAATCCATCATCGTCTTTTGCAGCTTTCCCATTTAATTACTCCCGATCCCGCGGGTGAGAATCTGGAAAGATTAACTAATCGTTATTGGGAAATTTACCAGCAATGGAGGATTTTAGATACAGAGATGGAACATCTCAAGGAACGTTTAAAGTCGGCAATTATCCAGCAAAAGGCTGCGGAGATTAACGGGTTTTCGGTCAGTTACCAAAATCGCACCAGCAAAAAAGTTAAACTGGCCGAATTAGCCAAAGTTGTCTATTTATCGGGTCAGGATAGCCAAATATCTCTCTCCTTAACTAATGATCTTCTCAAAGAATTGGGGGATTTAGCCCAAGGGTTAACCATCGAGGAAACTCGCCAAAAAATCAGTCAATTGACCATCAAACAAAGTGAAGCTGACTTGACATGATTATAGCAGAATCCAGCAGATAGGAGATAGGAGTCAATACCAAATTAGGTTATACTTGATATTTATGAAAAAGGCTGTAATAGCTAGAAAAAATTGCTTGCGGGGATAATCTAAATGACTGTAAAGATCGCTTATCTGGGGCCAGTGGGAACCTATTCAGAAACAGCCGCTTTAGCCTATGCTAATAGTTTACCACCCCAGCCTCGTCAATTAATACCCTATCCTAGCATTGCCTTGGCCCTGCGAGCGGTTGTCCAAAATCAGGCCGATTTAGCAGTCGTCCCGGTGGAAAATTCCACCGAAGGAAGTGTGGTAATGACTCTTGATGCTTTATGGCAATTACCAGGGTTACAGATTCAACAAGAATTAGTTTTACCGATTTCCCATGCACTTCTATCTCCTAGACAATCGCTAACAGAAATTAAAACCGTTTATTCCCATCCCCAAGCTTTAGCCCAATGTCAAAAATGGCTAGAAAATAATTTACCTACCGTGCCAATTATTCCCACCAATTCTACCACAGAAGCGATTCAAATTCTCGATCGAGAGGCTAATTCGGCCGCTATTGCTTCTCCCCGGGCGGCAAAACTCTATAATGTACCAATACTAATACAACCAATTAATGATTATCCCGATAATTGTACCCGTTTTTGGGTAATGGCTTTAACTTCCCATCGCCAAGGTGAGCGGATGTCCCTCGCTTTTCAGGTTTTAGATCAACCCGGCGCTTTAGTCAAACCTTTAGAAGTTTTTGCCAAACGTCAGCTTAATTTATCTCGGATCGAATCGCGACCAACTAAAATATCTTTAGGGGAATACATATTTTTTATTGATCTAGAAATTAATCCAGATCAACAGCATTTAATCGCGGCAACTTTAGAAGAATTAACCAATTATACCGATGCGATCAAGGTTTTTGGTGCTTATCAGGTGGTTAATTTGCCTGTAGAAAGTTTAGAGGAATTATAAACTAAATTCCTCATAAATTACAGAAATTAAATAGAGATATTTTAGCTTTTAAGACAAGGGAAGAATCGGCAAAGATGAGTTTTCCTCTGGGGTAGAATCAAGCTTTCTTTCCCCCACTAGAGGAAGAATAATTTCCACAGTTGTTCCTAAACCTTGACCTTGACTAGAGATAGTAATATCTCCCTCCATCATTTTCATCAAATTCTTAGAAATAGCTAATCCCAAACCCGTACCGCTAAATTTTCTGGTTGTGGAACCATCAATCATCACAAAAGGACGGAATAATTTTGATTGTTGCTGGGGGTCTATACCGATTCCTGTATCGATTATAGTAATAATAGCCTGTGGATGTTCTAGGTGAGTTATCAAAGAAATTGTGCCTGTATCAGTAAATTTAATTGAGTTAGAAATAACATTCAAAATTACCTGTTTTAATTTGGTGGTATCAGCATAGACTATAGGAATTTCTGGACAGAAAAGTAAATTTAATTTTAAGCACTTACGTTGCAGCGATGCTGTTTGTAAATTAATAACTTCATTGATAATTTGGTGTAAATCTACTGGTTCAGGATTAACAGAAAGTTTGCCCGCTTCTATTTTAGCAATACTGAGAATATCATCAATAATTTCCAAAAGATGTACAGCTGCATTATCCGCTTGTTGCAGATATTCTTTTTCCTCCTGCTCACTATTACAAAATCCATCCATAACGCAACGAATTGAGCCAATAATACCATTGAGAGGGGTGCGTAATTCGTGGGAAGTATTCGCCAAAAATTGGTTTTTTAATTGATTAGCATTTTCCGCTTCTTGCCAACTCTTAACTATTTCCTCTCCCCAAAGGCGTAAACGTTCGAGCATTTCCTCTAAGGCCGAGGCTAACTGATTAATTTCTCGAATATTAAAGTTCTGTGCTGTAATATTTTGTGAAGGAATTTTCTGAACATTTAAGGCATAATCTCGCAGTTTTTCTAAAGGTCTAGCTAAATCCCTGGCAATCAGTACAATAGCTACTAAATAAGCTAATAATAAACCAGAAATCAGATAAAAAATTGCCTCCCAAATTTGTTGTAGAGGAGCCAGAGCTTGGGAGAGGGTACTAATGGCTAAAACTATCCATTTTTGGGATGATTCTCCCGTAACTGGACTGGGGAGGGAACTATAACCTGCGACTAATTCTTTGCCATATTTCTCGAAAGAAAATAAATGGAGAAATCTCTGTTGACCTCTAACAGCATTAATGATGATTAGATTGAGGCGTTCAGCATCAGCTTCTTGACTGATATGGCTACCAATGCGATCAAAATAGGGATGAGCGAGAATAATGCCATTTTCAGAAATAACCACGGGATAACCCGATAAAGAACCGGGTAAAACCTTCTCACGGTAAAGTAGAGAAGTTTGCAGAATCAGACTAGATTGTAATTGTCCTTGATTATCGTAGATGGGAACGGCAAAAACTAATTCTAATTGACGATTATTATTGGGAGATTTTGTTAAAAGTTGTCGAGGGAAACTTCTCACTAAAACATTCTCGATATTCCCAGCAGAGCTAGTCCGTTTTTCTGTCCATCTTTCCAGGGGCAAAACTTTGATAATTTCTGGTTCACAGGCTCGATTTAATAAAGATTTCTTGGTCTTAATATCAATTAATTCCACACAGTTAATTTGATTAGGAAGCCGCGCCGTGAATTGTTGTAAAAAAGCTTGTTTTTCGGCTAAGGTTCCCTGTTTTAAAACCAGACTTTCCCCCGCAGTGATAAGATTAGCCTGCAAAAATTGAATTGATTGCTCAATATTGTCTGCTTTTCTGATGGCACTTTCGGTGAGATTTTGACGGGCTGTTTCCAAAAAAGCCGATCGCGCCTTACGATAGGTAATATAAACTCCCATTAGTAGTACAGGTACACTGACTAGGAGTAAGCGAGAGAGCAGAATACGACGAAAGGAGGATTGACCGATAGACATGGGCAGAAATCGGTTTGATTCTTGCTATCAAACTCCAGACTATACTAGCCTATTCACCAATCAGACCGGGTGATATCCCTCATCATTTGCCATGAATCGTCCTCACACCACCGTTATTTTAGCCATGAGTGCCGATGGTAAAATTGCCGACGCATACCAGTCAGCGGCCAGATTTGCTTCGGCTACCGATAAAATGCGTCTAGAACAACATTTATCGCGCATGGATGCCGCTTTATTCGGTGCTAACACCCTGCGCGCTTATCACACCAGTCTTCCTATTCGTCATCCCGATTTTCTCGCATACCGTCAACAACGGGGATTATCTCCGCAGCCGATACAGATCGTTTGTTCTCATTCAGGCCAGCTTGACCCCCGGATGAAATTTTTTCAGCAGCCTTTCCCTCGCTGGTTAATCACGGCAGCGGAAAAAGTGGCGGCATGGGAAAATCGGGGTTTATTTGAGCTTGTCTTAGTCTGCGGTGATTGGAAGGCTATTTTTAGTCAATTTACGGTTTTAGGTCTTAAAAAGCTGGCGATTCTGGGAGGAGGTGAATTAATTGCCTCTCTTTTAGCTGAAGATTTAATCGATGAAATCCATCTAACTATTTGTCCGTTGCTGTTAGGAGGCAATAAAGCAGCAACTCCCCTGGGAGGAACCGGATTTATGGCTGATTCTGCCAGAAAATTACGACTTTTGAGCGTGGAAACCGTGGAAGAAGAAATTTTTTTACATTATTCCCTTGAACGGCAGTCCCATAAATCTCAAAACTAGATTACCTTAAATAAAAAGGTTGACTTATCTTGTCCCATGGTAGAACAGCTTAAACCCCAATATTCTGTCGTTTGGATTGATAAAATGAGTGAGATTCCCCAACAAAAATGGGATGCTCTCGCTCAACCCCTAACTACTCCCTTTCTAGAGTGGGAATGGTTACATAATATCGAAACTTCTGGCAGCGCCACGGGACGCGCGGGGTGGCAACCTGCTCATCTAACAGTTTGGCGCGGTACTGAGTTAATTGCCGCCGCTCCTTTGTATATTAAAAGTCATAGTTACGGTGAATTTGTCTTTGACCATCAATGGGCCGATCTTTCCCATCGTTTGGGGATTAGATACTATCCGAAACTGTTAGGAATGACTCCTTTTACTCCTGCGGTGGGTTATCGTTTTTTAATTGCTCCGGGGGAAAATGAACTGGAGATTACTGCTTTAATGATAGCGGCGATCGATCATTTTTGTGACCAAAATCATCTGTCGGGTTGTCATTTTCTTTTTGTTGATCCCCAATGGCGAATTTTAATGGAAAATTTTGGCTTTACTCCCTGGTTACATCATAGTTATATTTGGAATAACAAAGGTTTTCAAAGTTTTGAAGATTATCTGACAGTTTTTAATGCTAATCAACGCCGCAATATTAAACGGGAACGGAAAGCAGTGACTAATGCGGGGTTAATTATTAAAACTCTGGCTGCTGAAGAAATTCCCCATCATTTATTCCCGTTAATTTATCGGTTTTATAGCAGTACCTGTGATAAATTTTACTGGGGAAGTAAATACCTGACACAGAAATTTTTTGAACAATTATATCCGAATTATCGTCAGCGAGTGGTTTTGATTACTGCCTACCAAAATGAAAAGGATACTAAACCGGTGGGTTTATCTTTTTGTATTCGCAAAGATACTAATCTTTATGGTCGTTACTGGGGCAGTTTTCAAGAGTACGACTGTTTACATTTTGAAGCTTGTTACTATCAACCGATCGATTGGGCAATTAGTCAAGGTATTACCATGTTTGACCCCGGTGCGGGAGGACAACATAAAAAAAGACGGGGTTTTCCCGCTACTGCTAATCACAGTTTACACCGTTTTTATCATGGCAAAATGACTCAAATTCTCCGCAATTATATCCAGGAAATCAATCAAATGGAACAGGAAGAAATTGAGGCAATTAATCAAGATTTACCCTTTTCTAAGAGAGAAATTGAGTTGAACGAGTAATTTAGATAGGGTTTGTCCTTATTAGTGCAATCAACTATGAATACGAGGTTCCGGGTGCAGATTGGCTAAAATCTCACTTTCGATCGCCGCTAGGGTTTCTAAGCGTTGCTCGATCACTGTACGTTCAAAATAATCCGCTGCTAATAGCCAATAAATACCATAATGACGCGCTTCGGAAGCCATGAGACTGCGATAAAATTTGCCTAAATCGGGATCAGGACAATATTCTCCCAATAAACCCAATCTTTCGTGGGAACGCGCCTCGATTAAAGCTGATATTAACAGAGAATCCAAAAGGCGATCGGGTTCTTGGTGACGAATCTGCGCCTTTAATTTAGCACCATAAGGGGGAGAATTCAAGGGAGCAAGGGGAATTCCCCATTTATCTAACCATTGATTTACCTGTTCAAAATGTTCTAATTCCTCTTGGGCGATCGCTGTTAATTTCCGCACGAGGGAAGCGTAGGAAGGATAACGAAACATGAGATTTAAGGCCACTCCTGCCGCTTTTCGCTCACAATGGGAATGATCGAGCAGAATAATCCCTAAATTATTAATTGCCTGTTCTATCCAATCCTCAGAGGTGGCACTGACTAATAAATTAATCTTTCCCATCGTCGCTGATTCCAATTTGCTGCATCTTTCACCCTAACCCAAAAAGTCGAACATTTGCCAAAAAAAGCAGACTTTGCCATTCTAAAAGTACAGGAATCGGGATGTTAAGATGACGGGGAGCCTCTAGGGGGAGGGAAAGTTCGATCGCTTCAGTAACGGGTAGCTGCGGTAAGATATCCTGCATCTCGTATTGACCGACGTTAGCTGCTGGTGATTTTTCGGCAAAAGCATCCTTAGCCGCTAAAATTTCGCCTTTAGCTGTCGTTATCGTCAATCTTTCTCCATGGAGAAACTCAATCCCTTCAGGAAATCCCACCAAGCGCAAACTAATTTCTAGGGTTTCCCCATCCTTAATTCGTTTGAACAACACCACCTGCCAAGCACTACCTGTATCATCGCGCAAACTATGACGGGATTGATACAACAGCTGCCCCGGCCCTTCTAGCTGTTGTCGAGTTAGAGCTAGTGCAGACAAGGAAAAATCAATCTCAAAGCTGATAAACAGCAAAAAACTCACGAGAACACAAAATAATAATAGAAATCGTTTCATAACTTTATTGACATAACAGATAAAATATGATAGCAACTTTGTCCCTTTAGCCAAGCTAATGCAATTGTATCGCCATATAGTTATACTAACATACTGTTTAAAAGGGATAGGAGAGTGGGCAGCGCCAGAGCTAGGTCAGGGAAGTTTGAGCATTTGTACTAAAATTTCCAATATGCAGTTTAAATGCAGTACAGCTGATCAAAAACTAAGGACACGGCTTCTGTGATAGCCTAGATGATCGGTGAAGCATAAACACGGCCAATCAATCAGATGGATTTTTTACTGGAAGTCGGTACAGAAGAACTACCCGCAGATTTTGTCGATAGCGCAATCGCACAATTGCAGGAAAGAGTTAGCAAGAGTTTAGAGACGGAATCTCTAGATGCGACTGCTATTCAAGTTTACGCAACCCCGCGCCGTTTGGCCGTGTTAATCACAGGATTACCGACGGATCAAGAAGCTCGCAGCGAGGAGATAAAAGGACCGCCAGTTAGTGCCGCCTACAAAAATGGCAAAATTACCCCCGCTGGTGAGGGTTTTGCTCGAAAACAGGGAGTTAGCACCGCTGCTTTCTCCATTCGTGCCACAGACAAAGGAGAATTTGTCTATATTGAAAAAACGATTCCAGGTCGTCAAACAGCCGAGATTTTAACTGAATTAATTCCCCAATGGATTACCCGTTTGGAAGGAAGACGTTTTATGCGTTGGGGAGATGGAGACTTAAGATTTCCCCGGCCAATTCGTTGGTTATTAACTTTAGTTGATGGGGAAGTTTTACCCCTAGAATTAATTAATGGCTCTACCACTTTAACCAGCGATCGATTAACTTTTGGTCATCGCATTCTACACCCACAATCCTTAGCCATTAGTCATCCCCAAGCATATTTAACCAGTTTGCGCTCGATTTTTGTGGAAGCGGATCCGCAAGTGCGTCAACAGATAATTACCGCTCAGATTACCACCCTGGCCAAAAAACTCAAGGGAGTGGCAGAAATTCCCGCAGATTTATTAGCAGAAGTGACTAACTTAGTCGAATATCCCACGGCAATTGTCGGCAAATTTGACGATGAATTTCTGGAATTACCCTCAGAAGTAATTATTACCGTGATGGTGACACATCAGCGTTATTTCCCGGTCAAAACTCCCCAGGGTTTGTCCCCCTATTTTATTACTATTTCCAATGGCGATCCCCAGAAATCTGAGATTATCTCCGCAGGAAATGAAAGGGTTATCCGCGCGCGGTTAGCGGATGCCAGATTTTTCTATACTGCCGATTGTGATGAACCCTTAGATAGTTTCCTTCCCCAACTGGAAACCGTCACTTTCCAAGAAGAATTGGGAACCATGCGCGATAAAGTCGATCGGATTATGGAAATTGCCCAGATGATCGTCGAACAGTTAAATCTCGATGAACAAAGTCGCAGTGATATAGAGTCCACTGCCATGCTTTGTAAAGCGGATTTAGTTACCCAAATGGTTTACGAATTCCCCGAATTACAGGGAGTAATGGCCGAAAAATATGCTTTAATTAGCGGTGAATCAGCTGTAGTTGCTCGGGGCATTTTTGAACATTATCTGCCTCGCAATGCTGGGGATATACTCCCGGAAACAATCACCGGTCAAGTGGTGGGAATTGCCGATCGCTTAGATACTTTAGTCGGTATTTTTGGACTGGGAATGCTGCCCACTGGTTCCTCTGATCCCTTCGCTCTCCGTCGGGCTGCCAATGCAATAATTAGTATTATCTGGTCAGCCGATTTTAATATCAATCTTTTGGCATTAATTGAGCAAATAGCTCAGGATTTTGTCACCAGTCATCCCGATAAACCCAACCCAGTCAATCTGATTAAAGATTTCTTTTTACAACGTCTGCAAACTCTCTTAATTGATGATTTGAGGATAGATTACGATCTCGTTAATGCAGTTTTAGGGGAAAACGATCCAGAGTATAAGTCTCGCGCTTTGGAAAATTTATTAGATACCCGTGAACGCGCTCGCTTTTTATCCCAAATTCGTCAGGATGGTCAGTTAGCCAACATCTATGAAACCGTCAATCGCTCGACCCGTTTGGCACAAAAAGGAGATTTAGATACAACTACCCTAGAAACCAAGGCAATCATCGATACGGAGTTATTTGAACAATCCTCGGAACCAGCATTTTATGACGCTTTAATTGCCCTAATTCCCGAAACTATCAGCGCAAGAGAGCAAAGAGATTATCAGCGTCTTGTCACTGCTTTAACAGCAATTTCTCCCCTGGTGGCTGACTTTTTTGATGGCGAAAATAGTGTGTTAGTCATGGCAGAAAAAGAATCTGTCCGTCGCAATCGTTTAAATCTGTTGGGTTTACTGCGAAATCACGCGCGAGTCCTAGCAGATTTTGGGGCAATTGTCAAGGGATAATTCAGTTATCAGTTATCAGTTATCAGTTATCAGATTTGAGTTTTCAGTGGACAGTGGTAATCAGTGAGCAGTTGTCAATAGACTACCTTTATTGATTCTCCCCATCACCCCATCACCCCATTTCCCCATCACCCCACACCCCACACCCCACACCCCACACCCCACACCCCATCACCCCACACCTCCACTGATTACTGCTCACTGATTACTGAAATGGCCGATTCTGAACTACAGCAACAAGTCCAAAGATTACATCGACTGACGGTATGGGGTCGTTGGTTATTCGTGTTGGGTTGTTGGTTAGTGATTGGTTCGGCGAGTTTATGGGTTTTATGGGATGATATAGCTTTAATGCGGCAATATTTTACTTGGACAGCCGTGAGATATGCTTTAGCTTTCAATTACTGGCCTTCTATCGGTCTAGCCTTTTGTTTTGCCATTACAGGAGCAGTGTTAGTCTGGCAAAGTCGCAACATTATTTTAGGACTTTCCCCCAGAGAAAAACTGCGCTTAGAGCAACGGGTGCAGAAAATTCGGGACGAAGGGTCGCGTCATCCCCTCTGGCGCTGGATACTAAAAAGCAGGGAAAAAGACTTACAATGATAAAGCTTTGCTGAAAGCTGACGGCTAGAACCCCCACTAGATATAATTCTTTACTCAAAAACTATTGACTTTTGAATCAACTTATGACCGTGACTCCCCAAGCTCCTCCGAAAACTCGCCGCGTGGTTTTTCCCTTCACCGCTATTGTCGGCCAGGAAGAAATGAAATTATCCCTAATGCTCAACGTCATCGACCCCAAAATTGGCGGGGTGATGATTATGGGGGATCGAGGTACGGGAAAATCCACCACAATTAGGGCTTTAGCTGACCTTTTACCGGAAATTGACGTAGTTGCTAACGATCCCTTTAATTCTGACCCCAATGATCCCGATTTAATGAGCGATGAGGTGCGGCAAAGGGTGGACGAGGCCATCCCGTTGGCCATTGCCAAGAAAAAAGTCACTATGGTAGATTTGCCCCTCGGTGCGACGGAGGATCGGGTCTGTGGCACAATTGACATCGAAAAGGCCCTGTCAGAAGGGGTAAAAGCTTTTGAACCGGGTTTGCTGGCCAAAGCTAACCGCGGCATTCTCTATGTGGATGAAGTTAATTTACTTGACGATCACCTCGTCGATGTGCTATTGGATTCGGCCGCTAGTGGTTGGAATACGGTGGAACGGGAAGGAATTTCCATCCGTCACCCGGCCCGGTTTGTTTTGGTGGGATCGGGCAATCCAGAAGAGGGAGAATTGCGCCCACAACTGCTCGATCGCTTCGGAATGCACGCCGAGATTCACACCGTCAAAGAACCACCTCTACGGGTCAAAATCGTGGAACAGCGTGCGGAATTTGATGGCAATCCGATCTCGTTTTTAGAGAAATACAACTTAGAACAGGAACAACTACAAAGAAAGCTAGTGGAGGCCCAAAATCTTTTGCCTTCTGTGGAGCTTGATTATGATCTGCGGGTGAAAATTTCCGAGGTTTGTTCCGAGTTGGACGTGGATGGATTGCGCGGCGATATCGTTACCAATCGCGCCGCTAAAGCTCTGGCCGCTTTGGAAGGACGGACAACTGTGACGGTAGATGATATCCGTCGGGTAATTGTTCTCTGTTTACGTCACCGTTTGCGGAAAGATCCGCTAGAATCGATCGATTCTGGTTATAAAGTCTTGAAAGCTTTTAATCGCGTCTTTGGATTAGAGGAAAATTCCTAAACCCCACTTTACCCTCTCCCCCAAGAGAGGGTTTTTTACTTGATTTAGAGATGAAGGCCAAAAAGGGCTAGATGTGGCCAAATAAGCTAAAATTCTATCGACCGCTGTTATCCTCTGGGGGAATGTCGATGTGGGTTGAAAGTATAAAACTCGAAAACATTAAATGCTTCCAGAATCAAGAGATTAAATTTATTCGTAATCCTAATAATCAACGTCGTTGGCGAGCTAAACCTTACCATTGGATCACTTTATTAGGAGAAAATGGAGTAGGAAAAAGCACGATTCTACAGGCTTTAGCTTTGCTGCTCGCGGGACCGGAAGCAGCCAAAGAATTATTACCACGTCCGACCGGTTGGATATGTAATCCTAAAACACCGGGTAAATTAACCGCAGTGCTTCATCAAGAAGAGGGGGATACGGGAAAATTTGGCAATCGACAAAGTTTTTCTTATTCCTATTTTGTTACAGGCACGGAAAGGTTAGAGGTGGGAGGAAGTAAGGACAAACAAACTTATACAGAGCCAGCATTAATCGAAGAAAATACTAAAATTTTAAGTTGGTTGCGAGCCAATGCTTTTGCCTCCGATAATCATGGTTGGTTTGCCGTCGGTTATGGAGCTTTCCGTCGTTTGACAAGAGTGAGTCAAGTGATCATTCCTAGTCTTGAACCCCCGAAACGCTCTAGCAACTTTTTCAGCCAATTTAATGAGGATACATCTTTAAGTTCTTTTGAGAGATGGATGGTGTATTTAGATTATCGAATAGCCAAAAATGCCACGGATATTCAGGCCAAACAAATGAAAAAAATCGGCGAAGAAGCAATTACTAAACTGTTACCCGGTAATGTAGAAATTGCTGAAGTAACTGCCGATGGCTTGATTCAGTTTCTAGTTAACGGTCAAAAAGTTCCAACCATTAGTTTATCCGATGGTTTTCGGAGTATGATTGCTTTAGCCGGGGATTTAATTTGGCGATTATTACAATCCTTCCCCGATCTAGATAACCCCACAGAAGCTTCTGGAGTTGTCTTAATCGATGAGTTAGATATTCATTTACATCCCTCTTGGCAAAGAGAAATCGCTGGATGGTTACAGAAAGTTTTTCCCAAGCTTCAATTCTTTGTTGCTACCCATAGTCCTTTAATCGCTGCCGGTGCAGGGCCAAATTCTTTAACCCTAAGAATCGATCTGGTAGAGGGTGAATTAGAGATTGTAGAAATTCCTTATTTAGAATTAGCGGCTAATGTTGATCGTACTTTAACAAGTTCTGCTTTTGGTTTGAAATCAACCTATCCCACTGATACAGAAAATAAAATTAAGCGTTACCACCAACTAAATCGTAAAAATAAAAATCTGGCAGCAGAAGAAAAGCAAGAATATGAACAACTGTCATTATTTGTTCAAGAAGTTAAACCCTTTAGCGAAATTAGTCAACCTAATAGTTTAGAATCCCGAATTGATGCCTTACTAGAGGAGCGTTTATCTTGATTCCTGTCACGAGAATATCAGAGCCACCCGTATTAGCTAAAAATGCCGCTCGTTGGCTAGAGGCTTTAGAATTAATACAATCAAACAACAAGGCAACTAAAGCTCAAATTAACCAAGCACAAAATAAATATGGTAAATGTGCTTACTTTGAAAGTAAGATTACAGTGGTAACTTACGGAGCGATCGAACATTTTTATCCAAAAAGCCAGTATCCTGATCTGACTTTTACTTGGAAAAATTTACTTCTTTCTTGTGATAAATGTAATGATGCCAATCACAAAGGCACAAATTTTCCTCTAGATGATATCACGGGAAATCCTCTATTAATAGATCCCACGGATGGAGTAACCGATCCGAATACACATCTGGAATTTATTTGGGATGAAATCGCAAAATTAGCCAGTGTTTATGGTCGAGATCAACGTGGTACAATTGTTAAAGATATTTTTGATCTCAATGGTCTGCGTGGACGAAAAGAATTAATCAACCATCGTAGTCAATATATTAAAAAGTTGTTAGCATTATTACGTTTAGCAAAACAAGGAGACTCGGATGCTTTATCTTTACTGCAAGAAGCTTGTCAACTGGGAGCGGAATATTATGCTTTTGCTAGTATTTATATCCTGCCTCATTTGCCTCCCTAAAATTAAGGGTAATTATTATCTACAGTCTAAAAAACAAAATTTCTCGCTTATTATTCTCACCCTACTTGATATTTATGTCTCGTCCTGTTGTTTATTTTGCCGTTACTAATCATGGTTTTGGCCATGCTGTCCGCACTGCTTCGGTAGTAGCTAATATTATTGAACTTAATCCCGAAATTTTGCCGATATTAGTCACCACTGCTCCGCGCTGGTTATTAGATTCCTACATATCAGGAGAATATATTCAAAGACATCGGGGGTTTGATGTGGGGGTAATCCAATCGGATAGTTTAACGATGGATAAATTAGCTACTAAAGAAAAATTAGAACAAATAATTGCTCAATCAAGGGCAATTATTGCCAGTGAAGTTAATTTTATTAAAACTAATCGTGTCGGTTTAGTTGTGGCCGATTTACCGCCTTTAGCGGCACTAATTGCCAAAAGTGCGGGGCTTCCTTGTTGGATGATTGGTAACTTTGGCTGGGATTTTATCTATCGTGATTGGGGTGAAGAATTCGCCAGTATTAGTGATTGGATTAGTCGTTGTTATAATCAATGTGATCGCTTATTTAAACTGCCTTTAGCAGAAGCAATGACAGCATTTCCTCACGTTAGCGAGGCAGGTTTAACCGGAGGTACCCCCCGCTACAGTGAAGAACAATTGCGACAGGAATTTAAGCTAAATGCCCCTAAAGAAAAAACTATTTTATTGAGTTTTGGTGGGTTAGGATTAGAAGCAATTCCCTATGATAACCTCGCCAGTTTTCCCGATTGGCAATTTATCACTTTTGAAAAAAACGCACCCGAATTGCCCAATTTAGTCCGCTTACAGGATAAACCGGATCGGAGCTATCGTCCCGTGGATTTTATGCCCCTGTGCGATCGAATTATTTCCAAACCGGGATATAGTACCTTTGCCGAGGCTTTAAAATTAGAGGTTCCGATTGTTTCCCTCACTCGAGAAGGTTTCGCCGAATCAGCGATTTTATTGGCTGGAATCCAAGATTATAGTGATCATCAAATTATTAGCAGTGAAGAATTTTTTCAAGGTAATTGGGACTTTTTACGGCAAGCCCCCCAACCGCCACGATTAAAGGTTAAACCGCCTAAAGATGGTGCAGAATCGATAGCGAGAGCTATTGTAGAATACTTTGAGGGGTAATAGTAATGATTAACTTAGCTAATTTAACTTCTGATTATTAGCGGTGAATTGAGTTATCGGTCAGCAGACCCTAGTTTATTTAACAAAGTCCTAGAAACCAGCCAAATTACCGCGCTATTTTTTGACACCTACGTTCAGGATAATCAGGGCAGTATCAGCCTCGAAATCGTCAAAAATACGGATAACCAGGGGAAAGTTGACGGCGAACCTGAGCATAGAACTAGGGAGACAGAAACAAGATCGGGCAGAAAGCCGATACTTGTTACAATAGTTTACAAATCACCCTGCCCCGTCACCGAACTATGTCCGAACAGATGATCTCCCCAGAGACGCAAAACCCAGAAGCGATTACCGTTGAAGTGCAGCCCATCCATATTCCCGAAGAGCATCGGGAAGATATCGGCCCCATGGATGACAACGTAGCCGAGAGTTGGCGCTACAATCCCCAAGTGATTAACGACTATTACCGTGGGCGACCTCTAGACGTTGTGGGGAGATTAATCGAAATTGCCCTACCGGTTTTATCTTTTGTCATCGGTATCTGGTGGGATAAACTGCGGGGAAAATCGCCAAAAAATGAAATTAGACGGGCCGTACAATTGCGGGAAATGTTGACCAAATTGGGACCGACCTATATTAAAATCGGTCAAGCTCTCTCTACCAGGCCTGATTTAGTACCGCCTTTATATTTAGAAGAATTAACCACTCTCCAGGATCAAATACCCTCTTTTCCTAACGAAATTGCCTATCGTTTTATCGAGGAAGAATTAGGTTATTCTCCCCGGGAAATTTACGCAGAATTATCCCCCAATCCCATAGCGGCAGCTTCCCTAGGACAAGTTTACAAAGGTAAATTAAAAACCGGAGAGAGAGTCGCCGTTAAAGTACAGCGTCCCGATTTGATTCGCTGTATAACTTTAGATGTGTATATCATGCGTAGTTTGGCGACTTGGGTGAAAGGTAATATTAAAAGACTTCGCTCCGATTTAGTGGCAATTACCGACGAATTAGCCGCTCGCATTTTTGAAGAAATTAATTATCTGCACGAAGGACAAAACGCCGAAAAATTCGCTCAACTTTATGGTCATATTGCCGAAATTTACATCCCCAAAATCTACTGGAAATATACCGGGAGACGGGTTTTAACCATGGAGTGGGTGGACGGCACAAAATTAACTAATATCAAAGAAATTCAAGCTCAGGGTATTGATGCCACCCACTTAGTTAATGTGGGGGTGCAGTGTTCTTTGCGTCAATTACTTGAACACGGATTTTTCCATGCGGATCCCCATCCGGGTAATTTATTAGCGACTCCCGACGGTAAATTAGCTTATCTTGATTTCGGCATGATGAGCAATATTGAACCCTATCAACGCTACGGTTTAATCGAAGCGGTGGTGCATTTAGTCAACCGGGATTTTGAGTCTTTGGCCAAGGATTACGTTAAGTTAGACTTCCTGTCACCAACTACCAATTTAGAGCCAATTGTTCCCGCTTTTTCGGAAGTTTTTGGTAATGCTTTAGGGGCGAGTGTGGCAGAATTAAACTTTAAAAGTATCACCGATAAAATGTCGGCGATGATGTATGAGTTTCCCTTTCGAGTACCTGCCTATTATGCCCTGATTATTCGCTCAATGGTGACTTTAGAGGGAATAGCGATTGGCATTGATCCTAATTTTAAGGTACTTAGCAAAGCCTATCCTTATATTGCTAAACGTCTGCTCACCGATCCTTCCACGGAGTTGCGAGATTCCCTGCGGGATTTATTGTTTAAAGACGGTACTTTTCGCTGGAATCGTTTAGAAAATCTCTTGCGTAATGCTAAAGATTCTAATGATTTTAACTTCGATAAAGTCACCGATCAAGCGCTAGATTTTCTCCTTTCAGACAGGGGTATATTTATCCGCGAAAAATTAGTGAATGAGTTAGTAAATGCTCTCGATAACTTCGGTCGTCGCACTTGGTTTAATCTCACGGTTAATTTCCGGGAACAGGTGGGTTTAGCGGTGCAAGAAACTCCCCCAGAATTATTAGGTGATGCTAAGACTTTTGAGCATCTTCGCAACGTCTTTAGTATTTTACAGGAAACGAAAGGATTCGATGCCATGGCTATGGTGCCAGTGATGACTAAACTAATCGCTAAACCCGAAACCCAACAGATGGGACAAAAAATTGCTGAAGGTTTGCTACAAAAATCCCTAGCGCGTTTAATTCGTTACTTAGTTCTCGAATTCGATACACCAAATCATCAGCAAAATGGAGAATTATCGAAAGCTTTACCCGCTGCCGATTAACCTCTGTTCAGCTTAGTTCCAGCGAAAGGCCGTGAAATAAATTTCACGGCTCTGAGCAAAACGCTAAACTGTTTTTAAAGTTTTTTTATCGGGGTTTAAAGGTGACTTGTAAACCGTCGCGAGGATGGGGAGTGGGGATAGATGTGAGGGTGAGATCTTGATTGGGGAGTAATTGCCAATCGTATTTTTCTACTAAACGGACGGCTAAAATTTTCATCTCTAAACGAGCGAATTCTTTGCCAATACATTCGCGTAATCCCGCACCAAAAGGGATATATCCGTAGGGTTTTTCCTCGGCTAAAAAGCGATCGGGATCGAAGGTTTCAGGATGAGAATAAATATTATTATCTTTATGAGTATTGGTGATTTGATACTGCACCACCCATCCTTTCGGCAAATGATAACCGTTAAATTGACAGTCTTCTACTACCCGACGGAATCCTCCTCCCACGGGTGGAGTAAAACGTAAAACTTCCTTTAAAACGCGATCTAAATAGGTCATCTGTTTGAGGGTATCGACGCTTAAAGGAGTCGATAGATCAAAATTAGTTATTTCCTCAAGGACAAGCTGAAAAATATCGGGATGCAGTGCCATTTGTAGGCAGAAAGTGGCGATAGCAGAGGTTAAAGTTTCATGACCGGCAAAGAGTAATAATAGCACTTGATCCTTTAATTCCGCTAAGGATAAACTTTGACCGTTTTCGTCCTTAGCTTGTAAAAGAATACCAAGAGCATCTTGGCCTGGGTCATCATTTTTTTGTCTTTCTAAAATGATAGTTTCGATCGCTTGCAGTAATTCTTCTCGACAGCGTAATGCTTGGCCGAAAGCTGTCCAGGGAAGGGGAAGGGGAAGGCTAAATAATCCCGCACACCAAGTATCAAAAGCTTCTCCTAATTTGGTAGCAGAACCCTGGTCAAGACCGACAAATAATTTACAGGCGATATCGAGAGTATAGTTTCTTAATTCAGGATACCATGACAGGGTTTTTGCGGTTTGCCAACGCTCTAAATAGTGAGCGGTAATTGTTTCTACCGTAGGGATATAACTTGCTAGGGACCGGGGTTGAAAAGCTTGATAGATTAAGCGACGACGGGAAGCGTGGACATCTCCTGTATGCACCGCTAAAGATGCGCTGCCTAGGAGAGTTTTGGTACTTTTGGGCCAAGTTGCCGCAAAGTATTTGTTCTCGTTGCTGAGGAGAAACCGGTTAGCTTCGGCACCGGATAAAATAATCGTGGGACTGCCAAAAATATGAGTGCGGAAAAGTTGACCATATTTATTATGACGTTTACTGGCAAAATCCCCATCGGTCAAAAAAGCGATTGTTTCTCCTAATAGGGGTAATCCGAAACTGCCGGGGGGTAAGGGTAAATCTTTGCTTATAGTCATCGCTGCCTCTAGGGTAAAACTAATCATTTGCCGTCGATTAACCCCGTTTATTTTAACCTAAAGCGCCGGAGAATTCATCCCCTAATCTAGCCTAGTAATTAGCGATCGCACTTGGCAACAGGGCTGCATCTCATCATTTGTAGGAACATCGACAATCAGCAATTATCAGTGACTCTTATACCAAATTAAATAGAGAAAAAGGCAAATAATGTAGAATGAAGAGGTAGTAGATTATTCAAAAATCATGGTAGGAGTAACCTCAACATTAGTCAAAGAAAGCGCAGAGGAATTAACTCAACGGCTCAAAGAATCAACCACCGCTAGGGAAAAAGACAAACTGCAAGTGCTGTATTGGCTATACTTTGCACGGCTACAACTTGCATTTTTTACTCAGGGACAATAATATAGTTTAAGAGTCATAATTTAGGAGCAAAGCACTCATTAAAAACATGATTAACCTAGAATTCACGGAAGAAGAAAAGAACTCACTGTATTCTGAAAGATTTCATCATCCCCATCCCCTGGTTCAACTGAAGATGGAAGTTCTTTGGTTAAAGATTCAAAAGATACCGCAGCAAAAAATTTGTCAGTTAGCAGGGATCTTGCCAAATACCTTATTAACCTATCTTCGAGATGATCAAGAAGGCGGAATAGAAAAATTAAAATAAATCAACTTCTATCGCCCTAAAAGTGAATTAGAGTCTCAAAGAGAAACGCTCAAAAAATATTTCGAGAAAAACCCACCAGCCACAATAAATGAAGCTGTATATAGAATAGAAGAATTGACAGGAATAAAACGAAGTCCTCCCCAAGTGAGGAAATTCTTACAATCCCTGGGAATGAAATGTTTAAAAGTAGGTTCTCTTCCTTCTAAAGCTGACCCAGATGAACAAGAAGACTACAAAGAAAAAAAGCTAGAACCAAGACTAAATGAGGCTAAAGAAGGAA
>VYLT01000100.1_pt1 | contig 20473 bp, 24 predicted proteins | sample 5114261 | NCBI WGS metagenome assembly VYLT01 (sample SAMN12291815, study PRJNA351875) | freshwater metagenome | isolation source: freshwater lake | place: USA: Michigan, Little Long Lake | collected 2011-07-12 | reverse complement strand
AGGCGTTTTCGTAATTCATTGACAAGGGCAAACACTTCGGGCGGTGCCAGCTTCGAGTGCCGCAATAACCTTGAGAACCTCAACGCACGCCAAACCAACAACCCCAGAAGGATTCCCGATACCCCCACCCACACATAGCCCAGATAAATCCACCACGCCACCAGACGAACAGGCGTAACGGGTGCGAGAGCTTCTTTGGGATTCGCTACGCTGGCTGCTTCAACGATGCGAGGCGATTGTTTCTCTTGTTGGATAATATCAATCGGCGGAAGCGGACCAAAACCCACATCGCCCCCGAATTCCGGCAATATCGAGATATCCATACTCGTTGATGGATTGAACAATTCGGCAGCGGGCAAGGGTTCTGCAACCCGTTGACGTTCAGGTTCAGTTTCAAGGGTTTCGCGTAACCAAACGGGGACACCAAAAATGGGCGGAATTACCAGTTTGAGTAATACCAAAACCCAGAGGGTATGGCGTATTTCTGGGCGTTTGATAAACAGGCAAAGGACATAGACCAAGCAGGCAAGCACCGCGACGAAGCTGGCATTGAGTAACCCGTATTCGAGAATCGTTGCCATACTTTGCTCCGTTTCTCACTTGGTGTTATCGGAAGGTTTTTGGTCGAGGTCTTCGATCATCTCTAACAGGGCTTGGCGATCTGTTGCGGACATTTTTTCGATCTTTACCAAGTGCGAAAGCAACGGGGTCAACGAACCTTCGCAAAGTTCCTCGGCAATGCCACGCAAACGCCGGTCGATCAACTCGGACCGATCCTGCGTCGCTCGGAAAGTATTGACTTCCCCTTTGGTGTTGCGTCGCACCAGCTTCTTCTGCTCAAGCCGTTCCAAGAGTTTTTGAACGGTGGCGGGTTGTGTGGGATTCTTAGGGGTCGAAAGAAGCTCAGCAATCTGCCGGACCGAAAGATCGGCCTGATCCCACAAAACCCGTAGGATACTCAACTCTGCTTCGGTTACATCGCGTGCCGTTCGTGCCATAATCTCAACATAAAAGACAATCTGTCTTCTGATAGTAAGACAAAATGTCTTTGATGTCAATAGGGGATTCCAAGAAATTCGGGGATTGGGAAAACTCGGTTGCTTCGCAGCAGGAACGAAGCTGTGGACAGAAACGGGTTGGTGTAACGTCGAAGAAATCAAGATCGGCGAACGGGTTCCGTGCTCACAAGCACTTCGCCATCCACTACCCATAGGTTCAAATTTGTGGTAAACTATATTTCTCACCACGCATTTACTTTTTGGGTGACCTCTCATGCACACGCGACGATCTTTCCTTGCTGATGTTGGAATGGGCTTTACGGGGATGGCTTTGGGGGCCGTCATGCTCGATCAGGGGCGGGCGATGGGTGTCGAAACGAGCAAGATTCCGGCGAAGGCTGCGAAAGCGAAAAGTGTGATTTGGCTTTTCATGGTTGGGGGAACCTCTCACATGGAGAGCTTTGATCCCAAGCCGGAATTGACCAAGTTTGCAGGTAAGACAATTTCCGAGTCTCCTTACAAAGCCAGTCTCGAATCTCCCTATCTCAAGAAGAATTTGCGGGAATTTGTCGCAGGTCGGCATAAGGTTCAACCGAAGATTTTTGGCTTGCAAACCGGGTACAAAAAGCGAGGGAAGTCGGGACTGGAAATTTCTGATTGGTTCCCGCACGTTGGCGAATGTGCCGACGATCTGGCAATCGTTCGTTCGATGTGGACAACCGATAACGATCACGGGGCACAACTGCAATTCCACACGGGGCGACACGCTCTCGAAGGGCCGTTTCCTTCTATTGGTTCGTGGATTCACTACGGGGCGGGAACCCTCAACGAGAACCTTCCGCAATATGTCGTGTTAGGAACCCCTCTGGCCGATTGCTGTGGCGGAATGCACGGTCACGGGAGTAACTATCTGGGGCCAGAACACGCCGGTGTTCGTTTGAATATCGATCCGAAGAACCCGTTGCCGTTTGCGAAACCCCCTGCCGATAAACCTCTCGACGACCAGAAAGCCGAGTTTGAGCTTTTGGGGAAACTCAACAAGCTCTCCGGCGTCGAATATCCGCAAGACCCTGCATTACGGGCACGAATCAAGTCCTACGAATTAGCCTTCCGGATGCAGACTGCCGTTCCTGAGATCGTCGATTTCTCGAAGGAAACCAAAGAGACGTTAGCCCTATACGGGATCGGTAAATCGCCAACCGATACGTTTGGGCAACAGTGTTTGGCAGCCCGTCGCCTTGTCGAGAAAGGGGTGCGATTCGTGCAGATTTTTCACGGGTCGAACGGCGGGGCAGGGGCATGGGATGCACACGGTGGGTTGAAGGCAGGTCATACCAGCTTGTGTGCCCAAGTCGATCAACCAATAGCAGGATTGCTCAAAGATTTGAAACGCACGGGCCTTTTCGATCAAACCCTCGTTGTTTGGGGAACCGAGTTCGGACGCACTCCCGGTTCGGAAGGGGCCGACGGTCGTGACCATCACCCCTACGGGTTCTCGTGCTGGCTTGCAGGGGCAGGTATCAAAGGTGGAATCGCTCACGGGGCCACCGACGAAATCGGCTTCCACGCCGTCGAAGACCGCCACTACGTCACCGACATTCACGCCACCGTATTGCACCTGATGGGACTTGACTCACGCAAACTCGAAATCCCCGGCCGCAAACGTCTCGACATCGATCACGGCGAAGCAATCAAGGCGATCTTGAGTTAGCGAGGGGTTGGATATGCAAGATACTTTATACTCAGAGGCGGACTATCAAGGGCTTGCACGGTCGTTGATTGTTGCGCGTACCGGTGTTCGAGCTCCTCTCACTGATGGGGCCTCGAAACTTCTTGGATTTTTTCTTATGGACGGCGAATGTGATGCACTTATTGGGGCTCCAGTTATTGAAGTGAGGTACTCATGGTTGCAAAGGCGAAAACCATCAACGTATTTTGCAAGTCTGGCCCCTGAACTAATATCTCACCTGATGGATTTGGGCGGTGTTCCCACGATAGACAAATCTGCTCAGTTCACGGTCGGTCCGACGACTACTGGCACAGAACGCTATCGATTTGGGTTTCTTAAAAAGTGGGTTTTGATTGATTGCTCGTATGAATCAATCCTCATTCGTATTCGTGACCAACAACCCAATCTAAGTATACCTTTGCAATCAATTTATCAAACAACAACAATAATCTAGCTACCCAAAGAGAAAGGTGCTAACAACCAGCTCGACTCTGCCAAAAATTGGTACACCGGTGGTTAGCTGGTAATAGGTGTAAAAGCCCAGACAACTCCCGGTGCTGCGTTGAGAAGCCCGTTGGGTGAATTGAGTTCCCAATCCGCGAGTTCTGGCAGCCCTTCGTCTTCAGGCTCTTCAATGTCGGGTAGCGTTGGGAAAATCAGGATAGCAGAACCATCGGATACACGAATTTCAAGACCAAAACTGTTCACAGGTTTGACGACAAAGGGTGTCGCAGAAAGGACACGGGTTCCTGTCTGAATTGGTGGATTCGCTTCGAGTGTTTCTTTGCTTAACGGTTTGCCGAACTCATTGGGGAAGTTGTCCAAGTCAAGCCCCGAGGATAGCACGAGGGGTTCCGTCCCTGATTTGAGAATCCACGAACACCAAGAACACCAAGAACATAACTACCGTACACCTTGCCTTTGAGCTTGGGAGATTTTGCAGGCTTCAGTGTTCCAAAGTGCAAGGTCAATTCGTCCCCATACGAAAAACGGACGAACTGAAACGGCTCCCCAATGAGTTGCGTTAAGTACGCTCGCAACCCTTCCAAGTTGTTGGATTCTATTTTTGGTGTGAGATCGAGATCAATAAGAGTCGTCATACCTTTTAGTTCTCCCCGATTTTACCCCTACTTCGCGTTAATCATCCTTTTCAATCGCATTTCGCCGAGGGCTTCGCCGTAGATGCCGAGTTCGTCGATGCAACCTTTCATGCGGTGGGTTTCGACTCCGCGTAGCTTGAGTTCGGCGTGAGCTTCGGTGCCGATAGTTCGGACGTTGGAAATGTATGAACCTGCTGAATCGGGTGCGCCAATGACACCTTTGGCATCCAGATCACCATCCACATAAAGGAGAATTTCGCCCTTCTCAGTTCGACTGAAAGCCAAGTGATGCCATTTGTTATCGTTGACGATTTTGCGGGATTGTAAAGATGTCGGAAAGAATGGGTTGCCATTCTTTCGGAGCCACATGTTTGCCTTACCCTCTTTGATGAAGAAGTTAAAGATCGAATAGTTATCGGGCTTGTTTCGGCACGAGAAAATATAGCCTTCATTGCTCTCGGTTTTGATCCACATCGTTACCGTGAACGGGGCGTTCTCGGCAAAGTCTAAACTTTTGTTTGGACTAAGTGAGACAAAGTCCGTTGTGCCATTCAACTCAATTGCTCCCCCTCGTCTGCCGGGGACTCGCTTACACCCGTGCAGGGTAGCCTCTAATTTTTCGGGTCCGATGTCAAAGCAGGTATCGCCTTTCTCCTCGTCGAAATCGAAGAAGGCTCGTATCCCTGTTTCGGAAGAACCTTTCCAATCTTTGGGCAACGGGGGAGCTTTGGGCGGAAACGGTTTTTGTTCGACGGGGTCGGGGTCTTTTTCTTTGTCTTTCGGGTTTGGGAAATCTTTCTTACCGTTATCGACCGGATCAGGAATTTTAGGCTCGTCTTCCTTCGGAACCGGAGGAAGCGGATTGACCGGCGGAGTAATCCCCGGCGGAGTTTTGTTCTGTTGGTTATTCTGGGCAACCTGTTTGTTCTTATCGCCTGCCACAGCGGTACTCTCGAAGCCCGTGTGCTTGGTGGCAGCACTGAGGATGACTCCCAGAAGAATCGTGAATAACCCAATTCCGCTAATCGAAGCCAACTGAGGATAGCGTCCCCCTTCCTTGATTGGGAAGAGTAGGGCAGCAACGAACGGCGACCCTTCGCCGAAATCTTCGGTAGGTTCGCCATGCTCGACACGGAGCGTCGCTTTTGCAAGTCCGAAAGGAATGAAGATCAACATCAGGCCAAACACGCAAGCGGTGATGAACATATAGTTCAGGGTAGCACTGAGGATCAGCAGGATCGCCGAAATAGCACCGCACCAAATTAGCCATTGCCAAAGGGACTGTCTCTGTGAGGTTATCGCAGCCTCTTCAACGGAGGATAGCTCCTCTTCGTTTTCGGATTCTTCTTCCTCGTTGTGGACTTCGTTCTTTTGTTGGCGACGGGTATTCTTGGCTTTTTTGTCGTCGTCTTCGTCGTCCCAGAGATCATTATTTTTCAATCGTCCCATGGATCGTCCTCCCATTTGTCTTTGCGGTCGCTATTCGAGCCACGCCGATTATCCCCATCTCGGTCTCGCCCACGTTCTCGATCTGTTTCTTGTTCTTCTTCGGGGTAGGGTATCATCCGCACAAGCCCTTCCTCTCGATGTTTACCCTTAAAGAATTTGCAGTAAATGTATTTCTTCGTCAGACTATTATCAGGGAGCATCTCGGCTTTGACCTCGACCACTGAAAAATAGACCTCGAATTTTCCTGTGATTCTGGAAGGAATTTTCATCGGAAATCTCACGCCTTCGCCCGTTTGCAAGAGTTGTTCGATAGATGTCTCCTCAAACGAGGAGCTTGCTGCCCGAAACTCTTGAAGGTCTTTGGCAAGGATGGGCAATTCACGTTCGGGTCGAGGAATGCGATCATCTGTTGAGAAGATGAACAGAGCATGGTAACTGGCTTTTGGGGGCATTTGTCGGAAAAGGTTTTCGTTTCCAAACACCAACCATGCTTTGACCGTCGTGCCGTATTTATCGAGCTTGATATCTGCCGCCCGACCTTTTGCAGAATCTTGACTTATCACAAGGCAAAGAATCGTTGTGGAAGCGAGAAGTAGGCTTAGGGAGATGGCCGAGACAAGTGGTTCGATACACAAAAAGATAACCGACACAAGCAGCAGTACAATAAACGCCAGAAGTATTAACAACAATTTGGCACTGCCCGACATTGGACGATCCCCAATCGAAAGTCTTTTTTGTTTGTTCTTTCCGAGGGTCAGACACCCTCTGACCTTGCATTCAACCCTTGACTCAATTATCGTAATAATCTCCACACAAACAAGGGGCGTTTTTACTCGTAATCTTCATACCAAAAAATCACCCCATACAATGGCCAAACATTATGATTCAGACTCCTCCGACCGACGTTGCAAGCTACCCCGATTGGTTAAAATCGGTGGCACTATTTTTGGTTCAGAATGCCCGTCTGAAAATCGGCGACGAAACCTTCCGCTTCATGGAAGTCGAAGCCTATTACAACTCCCCCGAACACCCAGACCCGTTTACCCACAACGATCCCATTCAAGGAATGTGGGGGGCGTGGTATTTTCATCGCACGGCGGGTAAACTTCGAAGCGGTAGTTTCAAAGGGTTGGACCTTGCGATTGGGAACGAACCAGCACGCGGGGGGATTCTGATACGAGGGATTGCAAGCGATACCCGCCAGATTGATGGGCCTTCCCTCAGCGTCGATACGATGATGCAAAAAGCCGGTTACGATTCCCTCAGCAAGTTGAGCAAAAAGGTCTCTGGTCTCACCGCATGGGACGAGAGCAATCCCCTTCAACTCATCACAGGGGAAGCTGTCGCACCAGAACCCCTTTTCTGTCCTCGGGTTGGTCTAACCCTCAAGAAAGCGAAAGCAGGGTCGTCGCATTTTCAATATATTGGCCGTCACTACCGCCTCTTAGCCGAACCCGCCAAGACTGCAAAAGGCCGGTTACATGCAATCGTAGCTTTGCATTATCAAGGCAAGACCATCGAAGAAATTTCGGCAGCAACCGGTAGCCCCAAAGGGAGCGTCAAAAAGACTGTCGATTCCTATAACACCCACACCACGCTTGATGCCGATTCTCTCGTTGGTGTCGAGTTAAGCACAACGCAACTGGCCCAGCTGTTCGGCTGGACCGCCGCACAAGGCTGGCATTGACCCCTCCCTCGGAGCTTTCTCCATGTTTCGACTCTCTGCGTTTGCGTTTCTCGTTTTCTCACTCCCCCTTCTCTGTGGGGCGGACCTTCCCGAATCGCTTCAAAAAGCATTCACCGTCCCAAAAGAATATCAGGGTAAAATGGGAAACTATCGTGATCTTTTGATCGATCCCGACGGAAAGAAAATTACCGATGCCAAAGGTTGGGAAAAGCAACGCGAACGTCTGAAAGCTGATTGGATGGAGCGTCTCGGCGCTTGGCCTGAACTGGTCGCCAAACCTAAAGTCGAGATTCTCGAATCGAAAGCGATGGAAGGTTACACACGCTCGCAACTGCGTTTGCAAATCGCACCAGATCGCACAACGGAAGATGCCTACCTTCTGACACCAAAGGGGAAGGGGCCTTTCCCTGCCGTCGTTGTGGTGTTCTACGATGGCAAAACCGGTATCGGCGAGGGGAAAAAAACTCAACGTGATTTTGCCCTTCAATTAGTCAAACGGGGGTTCGTTGCTCTCTCGATGGGAAGCGACCCAAATACCTATTATCCGAACAAGGAAAAAGCCACGATCCAACCGTTGTCATTCCATGCGTATGTGGCAGCCAATGCTTACAATGCCCTTGCGAATATGCCGAATGTCGATGCTAAGAAGATCGGCGTTGTCGGGCATTCTTATGGGGGGAAGTGGTCGATGTTTGCAGGGGCATTTTACGAGAAATTTGCTGCGGTTGCGACCTCTGACCCCGGCATCGTGTTCGATGAAGCTCGCAGCAATATCAACTATTGGGAGCCGTGGTACTTGGGCTATGAAACGGGTAAGACTCGCAAGCCGGGGATACCCAAAGCCGACAATCCTCGCACTGGCCCCTACGCCAAACTGATCGAAGATAAACGCGACCTCCACGAGATACACGCTCTGATAGCCCCACGACCGTTCTTTGTCTCCGGCGGGGCAGAAGATTCCGTCGAACGCTGGGTGCCGTTGAATCACCTTGTTGGTATCAACAAGCTCCTCGGCGTCGAAAAGCGGGTCGGCATGACCAACCGCCCGATGCACGACCCCAACGAAGAATCGAACAAACAGTTATGCGACTTCTTTGAGTATTTCCTAAAGTAGTTAATAGTTGTTGGTTGTTAGAGAAGATATTCACTCCCCAAACCGAGGCAATGAAAGCAAAACCTTCTCGGTTCGTGAGCCAGTTGGCTTCACTAACAACTAACAACCAACAACCAACAACTACTTTTTCGGAGAAAAAGATGCGTTTCCTCTCTCTACTTGGGGTGTTTGGCATGTTGACGATTGCAACACACGCTGCCGATTTCCCCTCTGTGAAAGACTTACCTTCACAGAAAAATCTTCCCGATCCCCTTGTGAATCTCAAAGGGCAGAAACCCAAAGATGCTGAGGAGTGGAACACAAAATTTCGCCCTGAGCTACGGGCATTGTTCACCCACTACATGTACGGCGAACTTCCCCCTACTCCCAAAAGTGTGACCGCGAAGGTCTTGCACGAAGACACAAAAGCACTTGGTGGCAAAGCGATTTTGCGGGAGATTGCACTGGATGTCGGTTTCAAAGACCATCCGATTTATCTGCTCGTGATTACCCCTGCCAATGCCAAAGGCCCCGTGCCGATGTTCGTTGGTCCGGCCTTTTGCGGCAACCAAGCCATCGTCGATGATCCTAAAATTCGGTTGTCCGACGTGTGGCAGTACCCCGGACGTAAAGGGGTGACGAAAGATAACAAAGCAACGGAAGAGACTCGCGGGACAGAAAAAGGAACGTGGAATCCCGATCTGATTGTCGAACGAGGATACGGTCTTGCAGTGTTCTACAACGGCGATTTAGACCCTGACCGCAACGACGTTCGGGGCGGGATTCGACCTTTCTTGGACCCGAAACTTGAGACTTCGACGATTGCGTGTTGGGTGTGGGGGGTTCATCGTGCCGTCGATTATTTAGTCACCGATAAGACTGTCGATGCCAAGAAAATCGTTGTCGTTGGTCACTCCCGTTTGGGCAAGACCGCTCTCCTTGCCGCAGCGACAGACGACCGCCTTGCTGGGGCGATCCCACATCAAGCCGGTTGCGGTGGAACGGCTCCGAGTCGCGGAACCGTTGGCGAAAGTGTCAAACAAATTAACGACCGATTCCCGCACTGGTTCTGCAAGAACTTCAAAGAATTTAACAACGATACGAGCAAACTTCCCTTCGACCAAAACGGTTTGGTCGCATTGTGTGCCCCACGCCCCGTCTTATTCTCAAACGCCGTGGAAGACACATGGGCCAACCCCAACGGCCAATTTGAAGTGCTACGCGGAGCAAACTCGGTTTACTCGTTCCTTAAAGCCGAAGGAATCACCGCCGAAAAGCCACCCGAAGCGGGTAAACTCATCAACACCCGTTTAGGGTATTTCCTCCGCGAAGGCAAACACTCGATGATCCGCGAGGACTGGAAAGCCTTCCTCGATTGGGCCGACCAACAACTGAAGTAGTCATGTTACGCCGAGGGGGTGAAGATCGAAGGAAAAAGGATACGTTGTCTTGTAACCTGTTAGGCCGAATGCGTTAGCATCGGCTCAACGACTTTGGGATTTTCCAAGAGGGTAATACAACTAGAGTACCTGTTTTTATGGATTTTTGTTGCCGAGGGGTTTGCAGTGCCGGTGGGAAAGAGCCAAAGTCGCCGAGCCGATGCTAACGCATTCGGCCTAACAGGTTTTCTGTATGTGAATCATTTCTTTCAAATCCAAAATTTGAACCGTTCTACTTCTTTTCCAACGTCAGGTAAATCGGTTTCACGCCGGTCAACGGGGCATCGTCAGCGATTCGTTTATCTCGCAGGAAGCAGTATTGCAAGATGCCCATTTTGTCGAAGGCGATACTTCGGACATGCTCTGCTGGTACTTCTTTCTCGACGATCTTCTTTGCACCTTCGTAAAGTTGGTCGAGTGTAAGGGCTTCGGCTCCTTGTTTATTCTTGCCGATCTCCTTTTCGGTTTCGGACCAGATTTGTTTTAGCTCTGCCTTCCCTCCCGGTTCTTTCGGCGTTGCGGTCGAGTATTTCCGTTCGACGACTTTGTTGTCCTTCACCACAACAAGGGTTTCCGCACGAAAACCCGTAAAACTTGATTGAATCACCTTGTAGGAATAGTTCCCACCGCATTCTTTCTTTGCAGCAGTCCACTTCTCCAAACTGGTAGCCAGCTTCTCGGCATCAGTCGGCTCCGCAGAAATAGCAACGGATGCCACGAAAAGAAACACGATTGCAAAACGGGTACGCATAAGAGGACTCCAAGAGAGTTAAAGAGTTGTTTATATGAGATGTTTACCGGTCGGGGTATTTTGCGATAATCGCCTTTGCTTTCTTGTCATCGGCTTTCAATTTCTTCGCGGAGATATCGGACTCGAACAACCCTTTTGGATCGATTGTACCACCGACCACCTCTCCGATAATTTCTCCTCCCATGAAAACATTCCACGAAACCCCAAACTCTTTCGACCAGTTTGCCAACGTCAACAGAATGAATCTCGCATCGTAAAAGGCCATGAATAAGTCATCGTCAAGGGCATCGTTGTCTTCGTCATCATCATCCTCAAGCACTTCCTCGAAACCGATCAGAAAAAGTTTAGTGTCACCGGTCAGATGCTTTGGTTGCTTAGAATCCTTGAAGAAAATAATGTTCTCGCACCACCAATCACGCTCGGTATTCAAACGCTTCGCATCGGCTTCGATGGCCTTGCGTACCGGAGCAGTGACCGGTTCGAGAGTCGTGTAAGTGATTGACGTGCCCATAGGTAGAGGGACTCCGTTTGATATTTTGGTTATTGCTTCGGGATAGGGGCTCCATCCGGCCCGATGTCGAGATTCCATTTTTGAAGAATATCGAGAGCCCACGCTGCTAAATCATCGTTGAGTCTTCCAAGTTGCTGAAGGGTATCGATGGCAATTGGGTGTAGCTTCAAACCGACCAAAACCTGAAACCAGTTAATACGAATATCTGCATACTCATTTTGATCAAGCACACAATCGACAGCCGCTCGAACGACTTCTGGTATGTCACGAAACCGTGAGGCTGCGCGGCCAAACCAACATCGAAGTGTCCATCCCTTTTCTTTTGAAAAACTATTCGTTAAACACTCACCAACTTTCTGACGATTGGTGGGATTCGGGATGTCCGCGATTTCCATGTATTTGAGAATGTGAAGACGTGCCATCTCGTAATCTTTGTGATCTGCGATGACAGACAAGAAAAAGTCCAAGACCCGTTGGTCTGCAAAATGCTCTTCCAACGATTCAATAATCTGAACCTTTCCCCATTGTTCGTCTTTGTGGGTGTTTGGTATGTTCAGATATGCGGCAATTTGTTCGTCGATTTGATCCAAGATAAGGTTCCTCGCATTCCCGTTTCGATCAGTTTAAGCTCTGGAAGAATGTGTGTCAGCCATTTACATCATATCGTAATAATCGCTGATATCTGGCTCTATGGAATCGTCGAAACCCGCTTCGAGCAATTCTTCGGAAGTTACGATTTGTGGACATTCTCCAAAGATTAAATGGAATAGGGTGTAGATTATCTCACGGTGGGCTGCTTCGCTGGTTGTATTTGCTTCAAGGATTCGATTGCTTGCACCGTGGACGACATGACCAGCTTCCCCAGACTCTTCCAATCTCAAGTGGATCAGGCCAGCCTCCAAAAATCCTGCCCACGGGTTCGTGATTTCGAGTAAAGATCGGATCGTGCTTTGGAACAGAAACCAGAAAACACGTTGCTTGTGGTCAAGATCATCCCGCGAAAAACGAATACCAAAACGGGGTTGAAGAGCTTCGAGAAGTCCAGCGTAGTAGTTCGAGAAATCCTCGTGAATAAAGTTTTTGCGTTGAGTGTAAATGTAGGCTTCAATCAAAACACGATAATCGTAGGGGCGTTTCAATCGTTCGACGAAATAGCTCATTGGTTCTCCGACAAAGATCACTCTATTGGTTCGCCCAAAAACGCCGCATGACTTCCCACTGTTCCGGAGTACGGGGAAGTTGAGTAAGCTCTATTTGTTGATTGCGTTCACGATAATCAACCACCCAAGCAGTAATCAATGAGCCAACATCGGGTATCCTCACCCGTCGTGTCCTTCCTTCTGCGAAATTGATAAGCTCCAAAAGCCCCCGAAAGCCTACGCCCAAATCAACGAACGCACCGAACGGCTGGCAGTTCGTAACACGTCCGGTGACTTGCGTACCTCTTGGAAGGAGTGCCTTCGCTCCTTCCCATGTTGGTTCCATTTATCACGATCCCCAAAGTGAAATCTCACCCCTTGCTCGTCATCGGGACGATGACTTGGAAGCAGGCCCCTTCAGAGTTGGGGCAGAGTTGGAGTCGGCCGCCTAAGAGGGCGATCCAACGGGTGCAAAGTGCCAAGCCGAGGCCGACTCCGCCTCCGATGTTGGCGGAAGCTCCTCCGCGTCGGAAGGCTTTGAAGATGCTTCGGCGTTCGTTACGAGGGATGCCCAGACCAAAATCTTGAACCGTGAAGATGAGTTCGTCTTTGCGAGTATCTGCACTTACGATGATTCGTTGATCTTCGGCATCGCGCGAGTATTTGCAGGCATTATCGATGAGATTGCCTAATACTTGGGCGAGGATGGCATCGTCAGTGGTGAGGGTTGCGGTGGCGGGTAGTTTGCTCTCGACGGTGAGGATTTTACCGGCTTGCAAACACCGGTCGCTCCAACACGATTCGAGGGCATCGAGAATTGAACGAACGGGCAGACTTTGGATTTGCAATGAGGGCTTAGTCTTTTCGAGACGGGCAAAGTCAAGCACGTTGGCGACCAATCGTTGCAAGCGGTCGGCTTCACCATCGAGGGTGTTCATGTACTCTTGCTTTTTCTTCTCGTCTTTTATCAAACCGGAATTGAGCAAGTCCACTGTGAGACGGAAGCTGGTCAACGGTGTGCGTAACTCGTGCGACACTGCCGAGACAAATCGCATACGACGTTCGGAAAGATCGAGCAGGAACCACCCACCCAAACCGACTGCAAGCAATGCAATCAGGGCCGATCCCCACGCAAGGCTAAAGCCGATACGCAACGGCGACCAACCGATTTTAGGGGCATCTGCAAGGGTTTCGAGAACGGGTTCGGGTTCGCCGGGTTCGAACTCGAAGGGAAGGGTGGTCATCGTGCGATCTGGTCGCAGGGGTGCAGAAGAACTGAGGGGAATGAGTTTGCACTTCGGGAAAAGGTCTGCACATTCTTCAGCTAAAATCGTTTGCACTTTCTTCCAATCGATTACATACCCTTGATAGACAAGGCGATTGGCAATTCGGGCAGCACGCACAACCAAAAGATGTTCGGGGTTTTCTCGGTTGGGCAGCCAAACGGGTTTCATGCTTCCGGTTTGGACTTCGACCGTAACCATTTTTTCGAGAAGCACCTTACCCGTATCTTCTTTGCAAACGATGTTCGCACGCGATTCATCGGCAGAGTATCCGCCACGCCCTTCGCGTCTTGCGGTGGCGAGACGGCCTTGGCGTTCCATGTACTGGTCGAAACTAATCATCTTGCCGTTTTGAATCAGCACAAGCGAGTTTTTTACGTTACCCGGATTTGCGATCCAATTCCCTGCTCCACGAGAATCGCCATAGCCTTGATTCTGCTCACGGCTTTTGTCGGCTTCGGTGCGATTATCGGGTTTCGACGACCCCTGAATGTAATCATTATTCGGGTTCACGGTTTGATAGGCGAGACGATCCTGTTGGGGAAGTTGGTTCTCGCTAAAGTTATCAAACGGTCCTTCGTCGGTATCAGAGGGGGTGATACCCAAACCCGCAAAGAAGGGTCCTGTTTTCAGGTGCGGATATTTCTTGCGAAGTTCGGCAAGCAAAACGCTTCGGCTCGGTGTGCAATTATGGAGGGCCACTTCTAACGGTTGCTTACGGAGGGCTTTTTGAAGCTCTTCGGGAATCAGTTGCGGTGAGACCCAACCGACTTGAGGATCGATTTGAAAATGCAGCGACATCCAATCGGGAAGGTCTGCGGTGAGTAGTGGTGAGGGAAGCAGGACGTTTCCGGGATCGGTCGGAGTGAGGTTCGGATTCAACGCCGGAAAGGGACTGTGCAAGGCCACATAATGGGGATAAGGTCGGCTCTCTTCACGGGCTACGGCAGGGGCAAGTCGGGCATCCGCACGCCAAAGGGCCAGGCGCAAACGATCTTCAAATTCTTTCTGGTTGCGGAGATAGGTTTCGTTTTGTTTTGCGTTAAGTGAGGCTTCGTGCTGCTTCTCTTCTACTCGCAGAGCAGCCACGGTCGCCCACCCCAACCCGCCAAGAAGAAGGGTCGCAAGGAGAACGAAAACGAACGACGCTCGACGTGGTGGCAGGATCATATAGGTATTATGGGACGGAAAACAACGCTACACCGGTAAACTTATCGCAGGACCAGCCATGTAACCCCTTGCACGCACGGTGACGATTGCTTCGGAGGTTTCTTCTCCAGATGGGTCGCGTAGCTTGGCACGGAGGCGGGCAACGTGCATATCGACCGTTCGTGTTTCAAGCCCTTCGGGACTAATTCCCCAAACGTGTTGGAGAAGCTCTTCGCGTGTGACGGCACGTTCTTGGTTCTCGACAATATATTTGAGCAAACCGGCTTCGGTTTCACTGAGTTCAATTCGTTGACCGTTCGGCCAACGCAACTCACGCCTTGCAAGGTCGATGGTACCCGTTCCACATTTTACGGCGGGGACAATCGCCGTCTTGGGTTGGTTGGGGGTAGCTCGTCGTAAAACGGCTTCGACCCGTGCGAGTAACTCCCGTACGGAGAAGGGTTTAACGACGTAATCGTCGGCCCCCATGTTCAACCCCTTGACGCGATCTTCTTCCGATCCGCGTGCAGTCAGAAGGACGACGGGGCGTTCGGGATGAGTCCGACGCACTTCGTAGAGGACTTCGAGGCCGTTCTTTCGAGGAAGCATGAGGTCCAATAGGACGAGGTCAATCCCCGGTCCATTGGCCACCGCCAATCCCGAAACACCGTCAACGGCTTCGGTGACATCGTACCCCGAAAGGCGAAGGGCGTCTGCCACCCCTCGTCGGATTCCGGGTTCGTCTTCAACAACAACAATTTTACCCTTGCTCATGGGAAGCACCCGCAGAGTTAACCTTAAAAGACAAGACGATTTACCTATCGAAAAGAATTTGAGATTCTCGAAAAAACTTCAACTTTCTGAGAACAGATTCTTCGGGAAAATACGAGAAATCCAATAGATTATGAGAATGGGTGACGCCCTCGGGAAGAGGGGCCCATTTGGAGAAAAAGGGACGAGAAAAAGTCCGGTTTTGATAGCGTCCGTTTCGGTGAGATTTTTGGATCACCCGAAACGGTTGGGGGTTGGTTTGGGGCGAAATTCTTACCTTCTTAAAAACCGTTTGGCTTTCTCTTTGTTGGCGCTATTTGAAAAAATAGGACCAACTAAAAGACGACACCGTTTCGGCTTCGTTTCAATTTTCTACCCGAAAATTACGATTTGGGTTTCAAACCTTTTTCTTCGGCTTGTTGTTTCAACATCCCGCGAAGGGCATCATCGAGAGCTTTTTCTTTGTCATCGGCTGGTTTTTTCTTCTTTTCTTCGGCGATGTAGCTTTCGCGTTTCTTGTTCAGGTCAGCGATTTTGGTACGAATGGCTTCACGTTCTTCGATCTTCTTTTTGATGATCCCTTCTCGCTCTTCCGGTTTGGCTTTCTTGAGTTCCTCGGGGAGTTCTTCTTCTTTGAGCTTCTTCCAATCGAAGGTCTTGTCGGTTTCCATTCGGTCGATCAAGTCCCAATGCGAGTTCTTGTAAAGTCCGGTTGCTTTGGAAGCGGCTCGGTCAAGGGCAGCCCCTTTGCCAAGTCCTTCAGCATTTTTATCTTGCAGAGATTGATTGGCTTGTTTTTCAGCGTTCTCTTTCCCACCGTAGCAAAGGTAGGTGCTGTTGATCTTGCCACCGAGTTCGCCCAATTCTTTATCGAATGGGGTAGCGATGGCGACTTCGGTATTCGCTTTATTCATGTCGATATAGGCATAACTTCCACCAGCATCGGTTGCGAATTTCGACCAACCTTTGGCTTCCGCATTTGCACCCGGACCGCAATAAACGGTGTTGATGTAAACCTTTTGCTTCTTGGCTTGGGCCGCAACACTATCGAGTGTCACTTCTTTGTCTTGGTCAACGGGTTCGTTCCCGCAGACAAAGATAATTTTCAGGGCTTTTTCGTCGTCGGACCATTTGAGTTCTTTCAGAGCAGCTTGGCTGACCCGTGCAACGTATTCGTCACCGCCGTTGATGGTAGCTTCAAAGAGCTTTTTGTAAACCTCGTCGAGGTCGTTTGTGAGGTCGAGCTTCTTGATAACGTAACCACTTTCCTTGCTGTAAGTTGTGCTACCGTAGAAGTAAAGCCCAACACGAAGATCGGGGGCCGGTTCCATCTTGGCAAGGTCATTCACGACCATCCACAGTTTGCGTTTTGCCGAATCAATCAAGGCACTCATGCTACCTGAAGTATCAAGGCAGATAACCAGATCGACGGGTTTGCTTTTTGGAGCCGGTTTGACAGGATCGGCACCAAAGGCCAATCCGGGCAACAGAGAAAGGCACAAGGCCCAACACAGAGAGCGGAACATACATCACCCCTTTTACGGATGGTTTGAGTTGCGTGATACTATTCTAACGAACCTCACCGGGATAACGAAGTAACGCTTCCGTAACTGGTGGCGTCGGGAGTCGAGAATACAGATTTGCTCATCTAGGCACTTAGATAATCACAAGAGCAATCAAAATGCTTCGGTTCGGAGAACCGTTGGCCTCGTGTAGCCCCGCCCAGCCCTTGAGCAGCAAAGCTGCGAATGGGGGGCGGGGCGATTTGCGGGGCAACACCGAAAAGATACACAAACCGGAAACCCAAAAAAATGGAGTTTCAGTTCACTGGTTGAACCCCGAAGTTCGCCCCACCCCCCACTCCGACCTTCGGTCGTTCGAGGGCTGGGTGGGGCTATACGAAGCCAACGGTTCTCCGAACCGAAGCATTTTTGACTTTGGGCTTGGCTGTTCTTATTAACCTCTAATCCTGTTCAATCCACGAAGTATTCGTCCTTAATCTTACGAATTAGATCGAGCCGTTTTTGTATCTTGTGATCGGGATTGCTCTGCAAAAATTCGTGGAAGAGATTCGGAAAGCTGTTCCAAATTATCGCCGAGATAAAGTCGAGTTCGTTAAGCCATCTATCCCCATGCCAAGTATCAGGATAATCGAAAAGATCAAAGAAACGGTCATCAAAAATGCTCTCCATCTGTGAGTACAACAAACCTTGTTTTCTGTCCGCATCGAGCCAATCGCCCATCGGTCCGCATGGGCCACTCACATACTTTACCACCTCATAAAGTTCGTCGGTGTACTTCTTATCATCGGATGTTCTTTGGCGCATATTCAATCCTCACTTAGCTTATTGCTTGCAAGAGTTGGCTTAGGCTTGTGAGGTTCGCAGGTCTTATCATCAGGAAAAAACACCCATCTACCGGAAACTCTCTCCCCAAGCATCAACGCGCTACTATAAATACCTTCAATAGTCCTTCCTTTGTGGTTGACCTTTTTTCGAGTGTGTTCAATGAGCCAGACGGAGATACCGGCAGGTCTTGCCGATGTGCCGGTTACTAAGACCGCAATCAGTGACATTGATGGCAAAAATGCCACCCTTTTCTATCGGGGGATTCCCGTTCAGGTTCTGGCACGCGAAAGCTCGTTTGAAGAAACCTCGTGGCTTCTCCTCAAAGGGGATTTACCGACCCAACGTGAATTGGCGAATTTTCATCACGATCTGCGAGCCCGTCGCAAAGTCCATTATCGCCTGATCGAAGTCATCAAGAATTTCCCAGAAACCGGCCACCCGATGGAAGCATTGCAATCTTCCATTGCTGCACTTGGTTTGTTTTACCCGTCACGTAACGTCTCGGACTCTGCGGCCAATTGGGAAGCGAGCGTGCGGATTATCGCAGCGATGCCAACCGTTGTTGCGGCCTTTGCCCGTTTGCGTTCGGGTGAAACGCCTGTCGAACCGCATCCCGATCTCGATCACGCTGCCAACTTCTACTATATGCTGTTCGGTAAGGAACCAAGCCCCTCGGTTCGTAAAGTGATCGATGCTTGTTTGATCCTCCATGCTGAACACCACATGAACGCCTCGACCTTCACGGCACGGGTAGCGGGTTCGTCATTGGCGAATCCTTACCAAGTGATTGGTGCTGCCATCGGGAGCCTTTCAGGGCCGTTGCACGGGGGAGCCAACGAAGAGGTTCTGGAGCAACTTGCAGAAATTGGTTCTGCCGACCAAGTGAAAACTTGGCTTGAAAGCAAACGTGCTGCTAACCCGTCGTTCAAAGTGATGGGCTTAGGGCACCGCGTTTATAAGGTGAAAGACCCCCGTGCGACCGTGCTGCAAGAATTGGCGGAACGGGTCTTTGCAGAATCCACCCGTCCACCCCTTTACGATGTTGCGGTTGAACTCGAAAAAGCCTGCCTGCCGATCTACGGTCAGAAGGGCGTTTACCCGAACGTCGATTTTTATTCCGGCGTGGTTTATTCGGCCCTCAAGATTCCGACCGACGTGTTTACACCAATCTTCGCAATCGGCCGAGTGTCCGGCTGGTTGGCCCACTGGTTCGAGCAACTTCAAAATAACCGAATCTACCGCCCCGATGCCCCGTACATCGGCAAGGAAAACGTGACCTACACGCCGTTGGAAAAACGACCCTAATTCGTGTGGCGTGTGACGTGATTCGTCTGTCGTGAATGCAGGGTCTAAGTGACGATTCCTCCGTCTTGTTTTCCACGATTCACGAATCACGTCACACGTCTCACGAAAATTTTGCCTTCTGAGCTTTATTTCTGGTCCGGTTGTAAGTATACTTCCTTACATACTATTCAAATGGACATTTACACCCAAACCAGAGGGCAATATATGGCTGGTACGAATTCTCCCCTCACAGACACTCAACAAAATGTGTTCGAGTTTATTCAGAACACTATCGAAAATCGCGGATTCCCACCCAGCATACGCGACATTTGCCGAGAATTCGATTGGGATTCTCCCAACGGTGCTATCTGTCACCTCAAGGCTTTGGAGAAGAAGGGATACATCATTCGTCCCAAAGACCCACACACGCCGGGTAAGAAAATTGCCCGTGCGATTGTGATTCCCCAACAGCACGCACGCAAAAACCAAAACAACGAAGGAACCGTTTCTTTCCCGGTATACGGGGTTGTTGCTGCCGGTCCTGCAATCGAAGCTGTCGCAACCGACGAGACTGCCGATCTTGGCGAAATGTTGGGTGGGAGCGAGCATTTTGCGTTACGGGTGAAAGGCGATTCGATGATTGAAGACCACATCAAGGAAGGCGATCTGGTTATCATCAAACCGCAACAAACCGCAACAAATGGCGAACGGATCGTTGCGATGATCGATGGCGCCGTGACCCTGAAAAAATTCTATCACCGACGCGACCGTATCGAACTCCACCCCGCCAATAGCACGATGGAACCGATCATCGTTGGCCCAGATCGTGATATCAAAATCTTGGGCAAACTCGTCGGCGTCGTCAGGCGGAATTGATTGCCCTTCTTTTTCTCCCCTTGATCCCTATCACATCAATATAAATCGCTCCTTGAGATTGGGACCATGAACTTGGCCAAATTCATCTGCATTGATGGGCTTGATGGGCTTGGCAAATCGACCCAACTCACCATTCTTAGCGAGTGGCTTACTTCTCACAATATCCCCAATATCCTTTGCGTTGACCCCGGTGGAACACCCCTCGGGGGAATGCTTCGTGAAATCCTTCTCCAATCGAAAGAAAATATCGCCCCTCGGTGCGAAGCATTGCTCTTCATGGCAAGCCGTGCCCAACTCGTCAGCGAGGTGATCCAACCATCATTGGCAAAAGGTCAGGTCGTTCTGAGCGACCGATTCACCACCGCAAACATTGTCTATCAAGGGTATGCGTGCGGGCTTCCGTTGCAGGAGCTTCGGGCTGCGGTGAGTTTCTCTGCAAGTGGCATCGTACCCGATCTCACGATTATTCTCGATGCCCCCGTTGAAATCGGTTGGGCAAGAAGGGGACGCGACCCCGATAGAATGGAAAGTCGCGGGCAAGCGTTCTTGCAAAAGGTGCGTGACGGTTTTTTAAGCGAAGCCCGATTATCACCCGATACCTTTGCAATCGTTGATGCCTCGAAGCCGTTAGAGCAAGTCTGCTTGGATATTCGCAAGATTATCGAACAGAAGTTTGCCGAGTGGGGATATTCAATCAATTAAAGGTTTGTGTAATAGTATGCGTGTTCTCCATTTCGATTGTTTTAGCGGTATCAGTGGCGATATGACGTTGGCTGCCCTCATCGATCTGGGGGTTGATCCGGAAGCCATTCGCTCTGCTCTGAATTCGTTGGGCCTGCCGATCCAAATGGAAATTGAAAAGGTCA
>VYLT01000266.1_pt1 | contig 20649 bp, 18 predicted proteins | sample 5114261 | NCBI WGS metagenome assembly VYLT01 (sample SAMN12291815, study PRJNA351875) | freshwater metagenome | isolation source: freshwater lake | place: USA: Michigan, Little Long Lake | collected 2011-07-12 | reverse complement strand
CGGAACCTCGAACACGATTTTGTTTCTCGAAGGGATGGCTAAAGCCACTTACAAATACAACTACTCGTACTCGTATCCCGGTTATTCGTACACCTATTCGTATGATTACGGATATGCACGAACTTGGAACTATGATCCAATGGCTTACACCAGCACTTACAACACCACTTACACCAGCAGCAGCTCAAGCTACACCTACATCTCGAGCGGAACGTCGGATACCTATCCATACGTTTATGGATGGTGCTACGACTACACCACTTACACTTACAAGCCATTTGAAGTGAAGCCAAAGTCCGCTAACTCGAACTGTGCCCAAGCTATGTCTTCGGGTGGTCTCCAAGTGGCGATGATTGACGGTAGCGTTCGTTCGCTTCGTCCGAGCATGAGCTACAACACCTTCAACGCTGCAATGACCTACAACGGTGGCGAAGTCCTCGGCAACGATTGGTAATCGTTCGATAATTGTCTTTTGCTTGAATCGTGAGCCTCAACCCATACAAATTGGTTGAGGCTTATTTTTTTCCTCGAACCTACACCTAAAGGAATTTTGGAATGACCCGCTTTAACCCTTCACGAAGCGCCGCTCTCGGCCTCTTCGTTGGGCTTGTCGTAGCCTTCTCTGGTTGCGAGAAATCCAAAGACGACAAACAAGATAAGAAAGATCAAGGTCCGCCCCAACTTCCAGAGATAAAACTGGAATTTGCTCCGAAAGGGAAATCGACTCTCAAGGGAAGCATCAAAGCTGGCGATACCCCTATTGCAACGGGGCGTATTGTTGTTTCTGTCGAGAAAGGCTTTGTCCCGACTGTTGGCGTGATCAAAGACGGTTCCTATGAGGTGAAAGACCTCCCAACTGGCGACGCTTTGGTTTACATCATCACCGACAATCAAGGGATGCTCCCCATCCCGATGCTTCCCCCGTCGATGCCCGGTATGCCGATGATGCCCGGCCCCGGCGGAATGGGACCCGGCGGACCGGGTGGACCGGGTGGACCCGGCGGTATGGGGCCGGGTGGAATGGGACCGGGTGGACCCGGTGGTCCTCCGATGCCGACCCTTCCCAAAGGTTTTGAAGACCTCATCAAGTTCACCGTTCCACAAGCAGACGCTGAACTCTACAAGGCTCTCCACAAGACCTATTCCAAGAAAGATGGCGCACTCAAAACCAAGATCGCAGAAGGCGACAACAAATTCGACATTACTTTGAAAGTCCCCGGTAAATAACCCGATATCAACAAAATATGTGCAGGGATAAAAAAGTAGGGTTCCGATTTCGGCTGAGTCTGGGTGCTGAATCGCTCTAACCGGTCAATGCCATCAATTTAAGGGAAGGTCGCAAAGGCCAAAAGCCCAGAAAGGCCGAGGTTTTGGTTTTGTTCGACCGGTACGCAAACAACGATTTTTGGCCTCGAATCTTCGTGTTTCTCCGTTGCAATCACAGAATCGCTTTCTTGAAAGCGGACTGATTTTCTCGTAAACGATACTCGAAAAAACACTGTTGCTTGCGTAGCGGTCAATCAAGTCAGGATTCCCTTCTCTTTCTGCGTTTCGTTACCCTTTCCTTAAATAGATAGTATTGACTCAACATGCTCCCGACTCTGCTAGGCCCTACGCTTGCACTTGCCATTAGATTCATTAGGCGTAGTAATGTAGGCAGACTTGCGAAATTGTGCGGGTGTTTTTTCTAGTGGGGTCTTTCGGATTTTAAGAAAGATTCATGCCTTTTTCAGAATTTCATCCGTAGAGTATGAGAGTCAGTTTTACCACCTTACGGACTTACAAGTCCAAACTGGAGTTCAGATGTTACGTCGATTCGCTGCTGTTGCAATCGTTGCTGTGTTGGCTCTCGGAGCCGCTTTCGCCGAAGAAGTTAAAGGGACTTTCGTCAAGTACTCTGAAGGCAAGTTGACCCTCAAGGTTGACGACAAAGAAAAAGAGTTCACCGTTCCTGCCGACCTGAAGGTCAAACGTAAGGGCAAAGACGGCACGGAAACCGAGAGCAATGCTCGTGAATCTCTCGAGAAAATGGCCAAGTTCATGGAAAAAGCTCCTACCAAACCGACCATCATCCTCGACGTGGAAAAAGACACCGTGAAGAGCTACAAGATGGAATTCGGTGGCAAGAAGAAAGACGACAAGAAGACCGAAGACAAAAAGAAAGACAACTAATCCAACTCCGGCTTAACCGGATTTGAACAAGGCCGAACCCCCCCAATGGGGGGTTCGGTTTTTTTATGCCCGTAACTTCAGGAAATTCGCCAACAAGGTCGGCCCTTCCGTCGTCAAAAAACTCTCGGGGTGGAACTGCACTCCGTGCAACGGCCAACTTTTGTGGCGTACCCCCATGATCTCCCCTTCCTCGGTCCATGCACTTACTTCAAAATCGGGATTGGTAAAAGTCTCCTTCTTGATGACAAGCGAATGGTATCGGGTGGCCTCGAAAGGATTCGACAACCCTGCGAAAAGCCCCTTACCATCGTGGAACACCGGCGAGACTTTACCGTGCATCACTCGATAATTGCGAATCACCTCTCCGCCGAAAACGTGTCCGATACACTGATGCCCCAAACAAACACCAAAGGTCGGTACTTGCGAGGCAAAGTGCTTTAATATCTCGTTAGAAATACCGGCCTCGTTCGGTGTACAAGGGCCGGGCGAAATCACAATATGACTGGGGTTTAACTCTGCCACTTGTTCGAGCGTGATCTGATCGTTTCGCCGCACATCAATTTGAATGGCAGGGTCAATCTCGCCAAAACGCTGGACAAGGTTATAGGTAAACGAATCGTAATTGTCTATCAGGAGGATCATTCGGTTAGATTAGTGAAAGATCGCAAAGGGTGAACGGGACGCCAACAAATGTTAAGCGAGGTTGAGTCTGGCAAAAAATCCGGCAGAAGCAGAAAGACACAGTGAAGACAGAAGAGTTAGCGACAGACCAACACAGATGAACACAGATAAAACCGACAGATAAGTAAGTAGGCAAAAAAATGCTTCAGGGTTACGACCCAATAATGAGTAGCCCCGCCTGTCCCAAGTCGGACGTGAAGCATTCGGCGAGAGGGGCGATCTATGGGGAACGCCCTTCCACAATCAAATACCTGTTTGCCCTGTCCAAATTCTCGATTCTTCTTTGCGTCTTCGCGTCTCTGCCTTGAGTTTCGGACTTATTTGGGGTTAAAGAAAAGACGGGTTGGTTTTGGTGTTGTAAGTTTGGTTTTACCAAAAAGAAAACCGACAACCCGAAACCGAACCCGTTATGAAATACCTTACCCTGTTTCGCTCGTTTGCTAGTCCCTTTCCGAAATTGTTTTCGTTTAGAAGCTTTTGAGAACTTCCAAGCCTTCTTGGGTGCTTGGCTTGTTTGTGTTGGTTTGCGAACCATCAGTGGCCAACTGGTGTTACTCATTGACGATCCTTTGGTATGCCCAAAACCAAACAGAACAGAAACCACATCGAGACCGTCCTTGGTACCAGCGGGAGCCAGACGCATGGCCAACCTTCCGTGAAATGCTTGGAACTTTGCGGTTGAAAATGTGGAAGGACGCCCTTTCTCAGGGAGATACTCCGTCCACAGATCAGCAATCTCTCGAAGAAAAGCTCGAATTCCTCCTGAATTTCGTTGCTATTGTCAACTAAAAAGTCCGAAACTCAAGTCTGCGTCTCTGCGTTATTGTCTTCTCTGTGTGCCTTCTGCTTGATTTTTTGCAGGACGTTACCAAATCGCACGGCAAAGAAATCTCAAAAAAATTTCCAAGAGGGCTTGAGATTTTCAAAACGTGTGGGAATAATGTAGACATGGGTCGAGCTAACGTGGCTTGGCATGTGTTAGCCTAAGAGGAACCTGTTACCGAGGAACCGATTGGGGAGAATTTAACACGAAGGAGGTGGTCCCGTGAGTATATGCGGTAACCAAGAGGTGCGGTCTATCTGACGCACTGACGAGTCGTGTCACAACGACCGCCAAATTGGTAGAGGGTTAGAGAGTCGTATCGCTCTCTAACCCTCCTTTTTTGTACCTTGTTCAAATTCAATCAAGCATCAATTCCAAGAATCAAAACAGGGATGTCGATATCTGCAACACCCCTTTGGTTCAAATCCCAGACAAACTGTTCAAAATAAGAGATACCCGAGGACATACCCTCCGCAAAAGTTTTCATCGGAACAATCTCGATTCCGTGAGTGATGTGTCCCAAATTGCGAAAGATGGTCATTTTGGCACAGACGTTGTAGACCATAAACGCATATTTGCCGAATTGGACCTCAACCCCAAGTTTATCCTTTACAAAATCGAGACTGCGTATCGCACCCTCAACCGGCTTCCCAAGACCATCTTCAGCAGAATGTTCTGTTGAAGATTCGCATGTAACTTGAATTTGTTTCCAGTTCCCTTTTTCCGTAAAGGCAAAGTGGAATGATTCTTTTAGTTTTTTGAGGCTGTGAACAACCTTTCTGCTCTTTGTTTTTACTCTGCGATAGTTACTTTCGTGTTTGTCCGCATCAACCGAATGAATTACGGAACATACGTCTTCCAACTGTGTTGGGAAAGTTGATTGAACCGTCTCAAACCCATTATTGAAAGAGAATCGTTCAGCTATTTGCATGAGGCACCGCTAATTATTTTGGAACCTCATCATACACGGACAAGAATAGTTTCAATCTGGCTGCTTGAGTGCGTATTTCTTGGGGTGTGGCAAATTTATCCCGCACAAGGCAGAAGACAGTAACGCACAGACGATGAGAAGATAAGAAGAGTTAGCCACAGATTCACACCACTACAAAGGCAAATAAGACAGGATAAAAAATCAGAAGGCCAAGATTTCTCTTTTGTTTTCTCTACGTCTCTGTGTCCTCTGCGTTACTGCCTTCTGCTTTTTGCCTTGTTTTTCTGAACGAACTTCTGCCGAGAAAATTTGCCAGACCCTATTTCGAGCTTTTCTAACTCCCCTTTCTTTCGCCGTTCAGAAATACCCCTATCGCTGTCCTTCGCACGAAGAGATGATACGTTCCTACGCACACAACCCCTGTCGCTAACATCACGCCGATAAATTTGATTGGGCCGGGAAGGTCTATCGGGCTAACGAGAATTTGCAATATCACCACAACGGGTAAGTGCAACAGATAGACCCAGTACGACGAGTCGGCAAGATAACGTATCCATGCTTTGGGTTGCGAGAAGTATCTTTGGAACAATCCCAGAAAACCGATCACATACGCCCACGTTAGCACGCAAAAGCCGACCCGATAAGCCCACCAAATTCCTTCTCCCACTTCGGTTCCCTTCTCGGTAATTTCTCGAATGGCAACGGTGAGTTGCAAGTTAATTGGTAAAAGGACGAAGGTTCCGAATGCCAGATAGAGCTTCCAATACTCGCCGAGTTTGCGAATAAGCTCGGCCTGCGAGTAGAGACACCAACCCAAAATAAAGAAGAGGCCGTAGTAGGCTAATATCTGTGGTTCGGGCAAGAAGTGTGTAGGGGTATCAACACCGGCACGCCCCTTCATAAACCAGAAAAACGCAAGTGTGATCAGACTAAGCCAAACGACTTTCGCACGCGATGCAAATAACACGCGAAGGAATTTGCGAGGCGATTCACCCTGAAAAAGTTTATCCCCCAACGGAGCAACGAAGAACATCAACACAATATAAACCAGCAGATATTGCAAGAACCACAAGTGATAGAGCATGTAGTAGTCGAGCCACGTTCCCGAAGTGAAAAACTCGGAGACAGGTACGCGATACTTCTCGATATCAAACCGAGGAAGATAAACTTTGACGGCATCAAGGTGTTTCTGCGAAACGTGTTGAAAACCGATCACCCACAAACATTGCAATAACGGCACAAGTATTAGACAGCTGGCAATAAACGGTAGCCCGACTCGCTTTAACCGGTTAGCCAAATAGCCTGCTGGTCCCCGTTTACGCCACATCATCGCTCCAAAGAACCCGGCAATCAGAAAGAATATCTGCATCCGGAAGGCGTGGATAAAGTAGCACAGGATCGTAAAGAAAAGTGACGGGTCCGAATCCGAGGCAGGCCATGGCGGTACAACCGGATACACAAACGAAAGACTTGCATGGATCACCAACCCCAGAAACATCATCCCTGCCCGTAACGCATCGAGGTCGTGATAACGGGTGTTAGAATCTAGGTTTTGTGTGTTCATGGTGTAGGGGGTTTGGTCACTCGTTTACGTCTACAACACCTCATAAGATACAAGGGATGCCGACGAATGCTATTGAATTACGAGCGATTACCCGAACCTTCGGAAAGAACTACGCCCTACGCGGGGTGGACCTTGTTCTGCCGGGGGGAGCCGTTGGTTTATTAGGGCCAAACGGGGCAGGGAAATCGACCCTTTTGAAAATCATTTTGGGGTTGCTCAATCCTTCGAGTGGCGAGGGTAACGTCTTCGGGTTTCCGATCTCTCCTTCTTCGACTGCGCCCGCTCAACTGCGTTCACTCGTTGGCTACATGTCCGAAGCCGATGCCCTTGTTCCGGGTTTGCGTGGGGTCGATTACGTTGGCCTTGCGGGGGAGCTTTGCGGACTCACCCGTAAGCAATCGCTGCGACGGGCACACGAAGTTTTAGAGTATCTCGAATTGGGGGAAGCCCGTTATCGCAACGTCGAAGAGTACTCAACGGGGATGAAACAACGGGTCAAACTCGCCCAAGCGATTGTTCACGATCCCCCTCTACTTCTCTTAGACGAACCGACGAGCGGACTCGATCCAGCAGGGCGTGAAGCCATGCTGCGACTATTGAAGCAACTCGGCAAAGACTTCGGCAAAGCGATGCTCATTTCGACGCACTTACTCGCCGATGTCGAAACCGTGTGCGAACGTGTGGTAATTTTGTATGCCGGTGAAATAGCGGGTACCGGAACCGTTGCCGATTTATCGCCACCCCGACCGGGACGTTTTCGAGTTCGTGTCGTGGGCGACACGAACTCGTTTTCCGATCAACTCAACTCGAACAATATCGAAATTCTCAACCGCTCACCACAAGGCGAATGGGTGGTTCGCGGGCCGAAAGAATTGACGGTCAACGAACTAATAGAATACGCCGGTCGAAGTTCCTGCATCGTCCGCTCTGCAATCCCCGACGACGAAACTTTGGAAGAAACCTACCGACGATTGATCGGCGTTCGGGGTTAAAGTATTTTCAAATTCCGTCTTGCGAACGTAAAACGAGAGGCAAAGGTGACCGGCAACTTCAGCCTCTGGGTTTTGTCTTTGATAAACTGAGAAAATCACTCGAACCACGTCACACGATTTGCCCATTCTCTTCGAGCCATTTGCGAATGTTGGAAGTGAGTTCGCCGGTGTTGTCCATACGGGGGACTTTGTGTTGCACGGAGATTTCGCCCCCTTTGCGTTGGATCATCCATTTCTCAAATCCGCCATGTTTCACGATGCGGATTTCGGGTTTGAGCATCGTCAAATCCCCTTTGCGATGGGCATCGTAATCCTCGTTGAGATCGCATAGGGTCTTATCGACAATCGTGCTGAATAGCTCTAAGTCGTTCGGAGTTTTGCGGAACTCGATCAAATAAAGGTGGTGGCCGGGCTTATTCGGTGTGGTTGGGAAAACGGGTCCGACGTGGAAATCGTGAACCTCGGCACCCGTTTCGTTGCAGGCAGCGGCAACCCCTTTTTCAAGCTCTTCGCTGATGAGGTGTTCGCCAAATGCCGAGAGGAAATACTTGGTTCGTCCGGTGAATCGCAACAGGGGAGGGTCTTTGCTTTCAAAGGCAACCGTATCGCCGAGCATGTACGACCACACCCCCGCACAACTGGTCACCACAACGGCATATTGCACCCCGACGACAATTTCCGCGAGGGTGTGCCGTGTGACGGGTTTATCGACCCGTAGGAGTTTATAGCGAGGGTCTTCCGTTGCGATAAACCCTTCCGAAGCCGGATAAACTTCGCAGAAGTGACACTTATCCCCAATCTCGTTTTCAAATGCCTTTTTGTATGGCTCGAACTTGGTTCCACCGTGAATGACCAAATGCAAATTCGGCCAAACGTCGCACACACGCGACTTTCCCGTAATCGCTTTGATCCGATCAAACAGCACCAAAATCCAACTTGGAACCCCACTGATTGCCGAGATATTTTCACGGGCAGCGGTCTGGGCGAGCTTTTCCATTTTGATCGACCAATCGGCGATTCCCGAAAGTTCGAGCGGTGGAAAAGTGTAGGGCCGGATAATGCTATTCACTTCGAGAGCAGCAATCGCACTGAGGTCACCCGCACGCGAGCTATTTTTCTCGACCCGCATATTGGTGTTGCCGCTCAGGAAGAAAAACTTTCCGCCCAGTACATTCGCCTTCGGGTAGAAGTTCCTGAAAAGCGAAATGCTTGTTTTGGCGGCTTGCCGATTCGATTCCAACATCTCCTTCGAGATCGGGATATACTTAGTCGCACCGCTTGTCGTCCCCGAAGAGAGGGCAAAATACGGAATATCCCCCGGCCAAGTGACGTTCGAGAAATTCGGGTAAGCATCCTTCCAGTAGGTCTGCCAAAAGTATTCGTACTCCCGAACCGGAACCCGCTCTTGATATTCCCGAACCGAACGAATCTCCCCGAACCGATGATCCACCCCAAAACGGGTTACACTCGCCTTCTTGACTAATCCCAAAAGGGTCTTCTCTTGCACTGAAGCAATATCGATCCGGTCAAGAGCTTTGGTATGATACTTGGCATAAGTCACCAAAGACCGATCCGCAATAGACCGTGTCAAACGATTCGCAGTAAACAATTCAAGCATGAGGAGATTATACGGAACAGTGAATAGGGGATAGTGGTCAGTGGATCGAGAGGCGAGTGGGTTCATCGTCGTATCAGATGAGCTTGGACCCATGCGACAAGTTCTTCGCGTTCGACTTCGCCAGAAGCAAGGCGGAGGATCAAGCGTTCTTGTTCATCGAGCTCGGCCAAGAGTTCCCAACCGTTGAGAACCAGAAAAGTTTCCATTGCAGCATGGCCGATTCGTTTGTTACCGTCTGCAAAGGGGTGATTGCAAACCAACGAAAAACCTAACGCAGCCGCTTTCTCGGCAAGAGTTGGGTAAAGCTCTTGCCCGTCGAACATCATTTGCGGTTGTGCGACCGCCGAATCAAGGCTACCTAAATCTCGAATCCCCTCAAGGCCACCGGATTGGAGTAACACTAACCGATGAAGTTCAAGCACCTCGTCAAGGGTCAGGTAGCGAATCATGCTAACCGCCGATAGAGTTCCGCATTTTTCTTAAGGACGTGTTCAGCAGCTTGGCGGAAAGGGTCTTCGTTGTTGTCTAACAAGGCGATAATTTTTTGCAAGAACTCAGTCGCCTCAGTTTGTTTGATCTTAGATTCGGGTTTCTGTAAAAGTTCGTTGATTGTTATTCCTTCAAATTGCGTCACTCCGCGAGAATTTCGGCCTGCCCAGTGTTTGAGCAAAATGGTACTCCGGAGTAGTTTTTCTTGGAACATCGATACAAGGACGGTGCTCGTGGTTTTTCCCGGATCGACCCCGACAAAGTAAAACATAAACACGGATCGATCCTGAGACAAAAACTCAAGCATTTTATCGAGGTTGTAAGCCTTCGGGTTAGAATCTAAGATCATGATTTTCGTTTTCACATCGGTTGCAACATCATATTTAGGAAACACCCGCGAGTAGTCTCCAAGCGAATGATCTGTTTTGAATTCAGGTAACCCCTTATTGCCCGCTTTCAGTGCGTTCACAAGAGATTCTCGCAACGCCTCGTCCTCTCCTGCTATCAGGTATTCGATAACCCGACCACGAACATTTACGTTCTCGATGAGGGCAGCGAGTAGGATTTCGGATCGGAACCGAGCCACACGCTCATCTAAATCTGCTTTGAGGACAGCCCAATCTTCAGAACTGATAAATGATTCAGCCCGTTTTGGAGCATCAAGAATAATGGAGGTTTTCGTTTCATCAACAACAAATTTGCTTCCAGTCGGTGTGATATTATTCGTTGCTTCTACCAGACGAGCAAGGTTGCCTTCAAAGCCGATGCTTGAATGAATGGCAAATAACCGAAGTATATTTTCTGAAGTGTTTGTGATTCCATTAAACTCTCTCTCAATATCACTGCCGTTGAAACTCCCTCGGATATTATTCTCTCGTAGTTCTTGCGAACTGTGACTGATTTTCGTAAGGAAAGTTGTGTTCGCCAAGAAGCAAAAGTTCTCTGAAGGGGTAACCAAACACACGATAAAAGGTCGGTCATCGTATTTCTGAAGTTTGGACAGCGAAAGAACGGTATTCCCAAAATTTTGACTCGCCGATGAACTAAATCGAATTGCAAATTCACCGCAATAATAAACGGATCGGTCGCGTGTTAGACCAAACGCCTCACTTATTTGTTTGGTTAATTCGGGTTTGTTGATGCCATTCTTGGATTTTATCAAGTCCAACAATCGCTCAATAGCATCATTCATCGAAAAGCCCTACCTGCTCGATTGTTGTCGTCTTTTTCGCCTTTTGCGGTTTCTGCTCCGCCAAGCTGTTGCGTTCCCAGAAGACCCCGTCGGAGTAGCCTTGTATGCTTGTGTCGGTTTCGGCGAGTTGGAGGCGTTTCAAGGCCCAACAGCAGTATTCTTGGTTCATTTCGACACCGCAAAACTGACGGCCAAGTTTCTTTGCAACGGCTGTAGTTGTCCCGCTTCCGAGGAAGGGATCGAAAACAACTTCGTTGGGGCGTGAACTTGCCAAGATCAGTTTCGCAAGGAGCTTTTCGGGTTTCTGCGTGGGGTGGTCTGTGTTCTCGGGCATCGACCAGAATGGCACGGTAATATCTGACCAGATATTCGAGGGGTGAGTGAGCCGGTAATTGCCGTCGTCGGATTCTTCCCAATCCTTTGGATCGCCGCTTTCGGTTCGATAGGGGGCTATCACTCGGCGTTTCAATTTCACGGCATCAACATCGAAATGATAATCGTTTCCGACAGTGCAAAACCAAATATCTTCGGTATTGTTCTTCCAGTTCGATTTGGCCCCACGTCCTTTTTCTCGTTCCCAAGTAATCCGATTCCGGACACAAAGATGCTTTTCGAGAATCGGAAAAATAAGTGTCGAAGTCTGCCAATCGGAACAAGCGTAAAGCGTTGCGGTTGGCTTGAGAAGTGGCATGATCGAAGTCAGCACGCTATCAAACCATTCTTGGTAGGTTTCGGCTTCCTTTGCGAGAAAAACGTGACCATTGTAATTCTTCGTCAAATTGTAGGGTGGGTCGAGAATGACAAGGTCAGCAAAACCCTTCGGTAGTAAGGGAGCGACTTCCAGAAAATCTTGATGGGTAACACGCCCAACGATCTTTTCGAGGTTGGCAGAAACATCCAATCGAAGCAATTGCGACGTCAGAGAAATCAATTCATCTGAGTCGCAAGTGAGGGTTCGGTTTCGTGGTGCCCGTTCTTTCATTCCGTTCTCCTTACCCTTCAGCAAAAAGCTCGAGCAAACCTTTTACGCTGGTCAGGTTTTCTAAGTCCCAGCAGCGTGCGAGGATGGTGTCTGCTTTGGCTTTGCCGTATTTGGGTTCGACCATGTTGCGGAACTTGGCTTCGACTTCGGCGTCGGTCATCGGATTGCCTGCGTGACCTCGGGGGAATTCGACTTCCTCAACCATCTTCTTACCATCAGCAAGAGTAACGGTGATTCGATTGGGAATCCCGCGAGGGTAACGGGGGGTAAGTGAATCATCGAGCGAAACGGTTGTGTTTTTCAGCAGGGCCAGCACATCAGGTGCGGTGAATCGTTCGGGGTCGAATTGCTTCAAGGTTACATCGCCATCCAATAATGCAACGGCTGTGCAATACGGGAGCGAGTGGTCCGCAGTCTCACGGGTTTTCGGTGCCCATGCTTCGGGGTATTTTCCGATGATGTTGTAGCTGGCTTCAAAGGTATCGACGTGGATTGCCGTTGGCTTCACACCGTTGGCTGCTTTGCGAATCTTGAGAACGGCATCGATGGCACTTTGCGAATGATATTCCGCAGGCCAATACTTGATGTAGGTTTTGGTAATCATAAACTCTTGCGATGCTCCGTTTTCGGCACCCATCGGAGCGACCTCGAATTTGTCGCGTGTGACCAAATTCATAAAGCCTAAATCGCCCTCGAAAATTGGCGATGGACCCGATAAACCTGCCCCTGCCAGCGTTGCAGCGAATACCCCGTTGCGAGCCGCATTCGCAAATGCGCAGCCCTTCCATTCGCTCAATTCACCCGACCGAGTTTGACGTAATGCCACATTACACACGCCTGCAATACCAATTGCATGGACCAGTTGCTTGTACGGAAGTTCCATGAGCTTCGACGCTGCGATACACGACGACAATGCCCCGTAGGTAACGTGATCGACCCCTTGCTTGCGAAGGGAACAGGCATCGCACAAACGACATTGAATCTCGTAGGCGAGTGTTGCAGCGGTGATGAGCGCCTTGCCGTGCGATTGAGTGGCTTCACCCACAGACAGCACCGCAGCGAGATTGTCTGACGGGTGTGCCGGTTCTTTCGAGAGATAGGTATCGTTAAAATCGAGGTATCGAATGAGCAAGCCATTCACAAAGGTGGCCCACTCGGGACTCGATGACCCGCCACCCAAAACCGTTGCACTCGGATTGCCAGACACCCGCAACGCACACGTCTTGGCAACGTGGTAGGCTTCCGAAGGCATCGCCCCGACTGCCGTTGCAAAGGAATCGATAAGCCGACGTTTGACCTCGTGAATCACGGGTGCGGGAAGGTCTTCGTAGCGAAGTTTGGTGGCGTAGGTGGCAAATCGTTCTGCCAGATTCATAACAAATTCTCCTAATACCAATGGGATACAAGAACACTACACAGAGGCCAACAGAGAACAGGATTCATGGGTAAATTATTCGGGCAAAGGAAACCCCTACAGGTTGGGGGGTCAAAAGAGATATCAGCACCGAAGACCTTTCCGAACTGTTTGCTAAAATTACCCGATGAGCAAATTTCTTTACGATGTTGCGATTCTTACGGATGATCGTTACGAACATGTTGAACAGCCCGATTGGTATGTTGCGAATATCTTTCGCGAAGAGGAGTTGCTGGCACAAGGGCTTACTTCGCTTGGGCTATCTAGCACCCGTGTGTCTTGGTCGAATGCGTCATTCGATTGGTCGCGTGTGGGAGCGTGTGTGTTTCGTTCGACGTGGGATTACTTCGAGCGTTTTGCGGAGTTTTCGACTTGGTTGGCGAAGGTTTCGCCTTTGACCCGTTTGATTAACTCAGAAAACCTTGTGCGTTGGAATTGGGATAAAAAATACCTTATCGAGTTGGATCAAAAAGGAATTGCCGTTCCAAAAACGATTCTTTTTCAAACCGGCGAAAAGCCACCTTTACGGGAAATTATGGCTCAACAAGGTTGGGAAAGTGCCATCTTCAAACCGGCAATTTCTGGAGCAGGGCGTCACACTTACCTTTTACATCAAAGCACGGTTGATACTTACTCCAAGACCCTTCTTTCGTTATTGGAATCCGAAAATTTTCTCCTTCAAGAATTCCTAAAGGGGATTCTCGATGCAGGTGAAATCTCGTTGATCTTGATTCAGGGGCAGTATTCGCACGCAGTTCGGAAGATAGGTAAGCCGGGCGATTTTCGAGTGCATGACGATCACGGTGGGAGCGTTCACCCTCACGATGCCACCTCGGACGAAATCGAGTTTGCAGAAAACGCGGCGCAAGCCTGTCCCGAACTTCCGTTGTACGCAAGGGTCGATTTAGTTCGTGATTCGCATGGGCAACTCAAACTGATGGAACTGGAACTGATCGAACCGGAATTATTCTTCCGGTTTCACGAACCATCTGCCCAGAAACTGGCCCACGCAATCGCCTTGCGTAATGTTTAGTCGAACGCCCACTGCCCCCTACCGACAACCCTCGGTCTAAAGTTTTTCTGGTAACTTTCAGGCGAAATCCGTCCCATCGTCCAAGAAAAAACTATAAAGATTAGAAGTTTGTTTTTCCTGATGTCCCAAGAAGTTAGCTCACCGATTGGGGTGTGAATGCGTTGGCGGATTCTCAAAACGCTGTTGTACAAAGAGGCACTACGCCACGCGACCAATCGCGGGGGTCTTGTGCTGGCTGCCCTCTTGATTACAGCATCGCTGTTACTTGCCGTGTTAAACCCCGGCGGAGAGCGTTCCTCTCCGCTCATCGGCGGGCTTAATCGGTGCTATCTCGCCTACGACGACGAAGATAACCCCTGGGTCAAGCACATGCTCAACAATGTGCCCGCAAACCTTGAAGGGAATCTCGAACGCTACAACCTGAAAGCTAATCGTCCCGATGCCCTTCCCGATAAGCCGATCAACTACCCCACAGGGACGGCAGCTATCGAAATTCGTTCGGTTCCCAATCCGGGAACAGGGCCACAACAACGGGTCTATATTCGTTATCCTGCTGGGGATCGCACGTCACTGGGGGTCTTCGAGAATTGGTTTTGGCGTGAGACTCGAAGGTATTTCGAGACCGTCGCAACCGAAGAACTCAAAAAGCTCCAGATCGACCCGACCAAAGCCCTACCCGCTCTCACCCTTGACGATCTCTGGTCGCAACGCCAAGCCTACGAAGATTTACGACTGCGATACACCGAAGTCACCAAAGGTAAGGCTAACCCGTTACCCGTTTTGGAATTCAAAGAAAGTGCCCAACGCGGAAGCACGTTAGACTTACGGGCCGCAATTGCAACCGCCCTTGTGATGTTCTCGCTGTGCTTCACTTGCGTCTATCTTATGCCCTCGTTGACGTGCGAAGAACGCGAACGCGGATTGCTCCTTGCCCAAGCTCTTTCGCCGGCAAGCCCTCTCGAAATCCTGATGGCGAAATTCCTTTTCTATCCGGGGTTCGGCATACTCTTGGCAACGATGCTGGCAGGTATCCATAACCCGCATGTGTTGAGTAAAATCTTTTTTTGGTTAGCTCTGTTTGCCCTTGCGGTGGGTACGCTCGGAATCGGAATGACCATTGCTTGCCTTGCTCGCACACAACGGGCTGCTAGTCTCGCTGCCTTATGCTACATGCTCACGATTGCCCTAATTCTGCTTGTATGCCAACAGAACAACCTCACGAAGCTCCCGCTCCTCGCTATCGAATATCACGCTCCGCATATTCTGCACGCCTCACTTACCGACCAAATGCGTAGCGAACACTGGTTGCACTTAGGGGCCTGCGGTGCCCTCTCGCTGGCATGGGGATACTTGGCGGTCACACTTTTCCGCACACGCGGTTGGCAATAAAAATGGTCCGCTTTTGCCCGACCCGTTTAGACTTCGGTTACGTTGATGGACTTGTTCGTGTAGATGCAAATCTCGCCTGCAATCTCCAGTGAACTCTTCACGATACTCGGAGCATCAAGGGTCGAATGTTGTACCAATGCCCGTGCTGCGGAGAGGGCATACGGCCCACCCGAACCAATTGCTAAAACCCCGTCTGCCGGTTGGATCACGTCACCCGTTCCACTAACCAACAACAGATTATCTTTATCGATGGCGATCATCATGGCTTCGAGGCGTCGCAATGCCCGGTCGGTACGCCACTCTTTCGCAAGTTCGGTAGCAGCCTTTGGGATCGACCCCTGATAGTCACGAAGTTTCGCTTCAAATCGTTCGAGAAGGGCGAAGGCATCGGCAGCGGAACCCGCAAAGCCGACGGCAACCCGTCCATCGTAGAGCTTACGGATTTTTTGGGCATCGTTCTTCATTACGATCTGGCCGAGGGTCACTTGCCCATCGCCTCCGATGGCTGCCTTACCTTGATGCCGGACCGCTAAAATAGTAGTGGATCGAATCTTCGTCATTGTGCTAAAATCTCTTTGAGAGGGACTCCCTCATTTTACCGGTTACGGGAACCCAATAAAGGGAATTCGGAATCTAACGGGCAAAGGTTGTAATATTTCCCGCCCAGATGCGAATAATCTACTAAGAATAGTCCCAAGAGATCGCCTCCGGAGTTTTTGATAATGAAAGCGATATTCCGTGCTATCCCCGTTGCGTTAATCGCTTTGGGGTTTGTTGCACCGGCATGGGCTGCTAAAGCCAGTTCGCCGGCCCGGATGATTGTTGAAGATAATGCCAAGATTTTTAGCGACGAGGCCAAAGAAAAGGCCAAGAAAATCGTCTCCGAGGCAGTTGGCGAGGTTGCCCGTGAGTTTCACATCGAAACCTACGATAAGCTCTCGGAAGCTGACGCCAAAGAAGCTGCCACTCAGGGCGATACCTTCTGGAACAAGTGGGTCGAAGCTCGCTTGAAAGGAGATCGCGGGATTGTCGTGCTGATTAACATGACTCCCCCAAAAGTCTTCGTCCGAGCCGATAAAGCCGTGCGTGATCTTGGTTTCGATGCCGAAAAAGAGAAGAACCTTCGGGACAAAATTATCGACCAATTCAAGAAGAACCCGACCGCTTCTCAAAAAGAACGCCAAGCCGACTTCGACGCGGGGTTAGTCTCGGCAGCCGAGTATGTGCGTGCAAATCTCCCAATGGGGTCGAACGCACCTCCGAAAAATAACGCAACCGGAAAAGCAAACGGCGGCGGAATGGGGATCGGCGGTTGGATTTGTTTGGGTATCGCCATTCTCTTGGGCGTGTGGTTAATCTTCGGCCTGATCCGTGCCTTTAGTGGTGGCGGTGGCGGAGGTTACGGCGGCGGGTATGGTGGTGGCGGTGGCGGATTCTTCTCCGGTTTGATGGGCGGGTTATTCGGTGCCGTTGCCGGTATGTGGATGTACAACCAATTCTTCGGCGGATCGACCCCAAGCGCCTACGGTGGCGATAATGGCACTGGCTCGACCGGTGGTGACCCCGACACCGGAGGGGGCGACTTCGGTGGAGACACCGGCGCCAACGGCGACTTCGGTGGTGGTGGTGACGGTGGCGGCGGCGGTGGAGATTGGGGTGGCGGTGGCGGCGGAGACTGGGGAGGTGGAGGTGGAGGTGGCGGAGACTTTTAACCCCATCCTCTGACCACAATTGCAACGACCAAAAAGAGAGGGCTTCCCAAACGGGAAGCCCTCTCTTTTTGGCGGTCTCTCTCGTTCAAATGCTGACCAGTTCGCTGGTTTGTTTCTTGCGTTCGCGATCCAAAACGCTACGGACTTTTTTCAGCAACACCGGCACGCTAAACGGCTTCTGGATAAAGTCACATTCGGATGCGGAGATACCGTGTCGCACAACGGCGTCGTCGGTGTATCCCGAAGTGTAAATGACTTGTCGAATTGGGCGTATTCGTTCGATTTCTTCGCGGAGTTCACGGCCTGACATTCCGGGCATGACTACGTCGGTCAAGAGAAGATCAATCGGTTCATGGAACGACTGAATCAGACGCAAGGCATCTGCCCCATCGGATGCCGTCAGTACTCGATAGCCGTGTGTTTGCAGGGCTTTCATGGCGACCTTTCGGACGCCGGGTTCATCTTCAACAAGTAAGATCGTCTCTGTCCCGTGCGGTGTCACTTCGTTCACGCTCGAAGGGCGTGCGCTTTCCCCTTTGGCTACGGGGAGATAGATTCGGAAACAAGTTCCTTGATTCTCTTGGCTTTCGACCGAAATATGCCCCCCGAAGGATTTTACCAACCCGTAAGCCATCGCCAGACCTAGCCCTGTTCCTTTGCCCTGTCCCTTTGTGGTGAAGAAGGGTTCAAAGATTCGTGATAATGTTTCTTGGCTCATGCCGTGACCATTATCAGTAATGCTCAGCGCGACATACTGACCGGGGACCATTTCGGGCATGCTTGATTTCTGTTCGCCATCGTAACGCACGTTGCGAGTCTCGATGCGAATCGATCCCCCTTTCTGCATGGCATCACGGGCATTGACGGCCATGTTGATTATCAACTGCTCCATCTGGGTCGGATCGACGAAGACCTTTTTCAGATCAGGGGCAAGGTTCGAGCGCAGGATAATATCTTCGCCAACAAGCCGGAGCAACGTCCTTTGGAGATTTTCGATCAACGTATTCAGTTGCAGGACTTTGGGTTGCAAGACGGCTTTACGGCTGAAGGCCAGAAGTTGCTGTGTCAGGTTTGCTGCCCGATGACCTGCTTGCTCGATCTCTTCGATTCGTTCGACAACCGGTTCGGGTAGATCGTCGTTTTCAATCGCGAGTAATTCGCACGAACCGTTGATAATCAGAAGCAGGTTGTTGAAATCGTGAGCAATCCCCCCCGCGAGATGCCCTATCGCTTCCATCTTTGAGGTTTGCCGAGCCTGTATCTCGTAGCGTTTCAGGTCGGAGATATCCGTGAGCACAAAGGCAAAGTTCTTGAGCTTGTCCGCTTCAAATACGGGTGCAACGGAAATCGTTGTCCAAACGGTCGAACGATCCTTGCGACGATTAAGCGTTTCGAGAATCAATGGTTTGCGTTTGGCGATAGCTTCGTCCAACTTCTCCCACACGCTGGCATCGCTTTCGGCATGTTGGAGAAAATGGATCGGTTTCCCGAGAACATCTTTGGGAGTAAACCCGAGCAAACGGGAAAACCCTTCATTCACATAGACGATGGGATTATTCGAGCGATTAGGATCGGTGAGGATAACCCCTTGCATGAAAGCATCGAAAGCACGTGCCTGCATTTCTCGTTGTTCTTCGAGAACCCGGCTTTGTTGAAGTTCCTGCGAAAGAGCTTCATTCATCGAGAGTATCTGTTGAATTCGGCGTTCGGCAGTCCAATTTAGTTCGCGTTCTTTTTGTTGTAAGAGAGTTCGCCAACGCCAGACATTGAAGACGCTCGCGAGAGCCATTGCCACACAAACGCAAATAAAAGCAGGTGCTTGGACACCGGTTACGCCGCACATCCATGCGACGGAAAAACCAGCTAATCCGACAAGCGAGACGATAAGGGGGAAATAACGGGTCACTACAGTTTTATCCAAAACCCAAGTAAAAAAGGCATTCAAAACCGGGAGGGTTGGGACGTACAAGGAATGATAACCCTGCTCTGGGTAGCGATTCACACTTTTCCAACGGTTCGCCAAACCGTTTTCAACCCAGAGCAAGAACTTTCACCTGCTTGTGAAAATTAGAGTCGTATTTTTCAGGTGAGGGCAAGACTCCCCCTTTATGAGATGAATTCGGCGAACCCCACCCAGAAAGAACAGAAAAGACGATCCCTTTTGGCTATATTACCGAGATAGGAGAATCGTCAGAGTTTATGGAACGTACTTTATTACGCACGACCCCTTCCGCGAAAAAAGAAAGGGTGTTTCGACCCGATTACATTTCCTTTTCGGGAACCTATCAATGCAACCTTACCTGTCCGCATTGTTGTGTTCCTATTGAATGGACCGACCGACTTGATATTCCGACCGCACTGCGATTCTTAGAGCAAGCCCACGCCGAAGGGATACGCACGCTTGGCTTTACGGGTGGCGAGCCGTTTCTGTTTGCCGATTTCGTAATAACCCTTGCCCGTCGCGGTGCCGAACTCGGGATGCGTTTCGACAAAGTGATGACGAACGGCGTCTGGTTTGAAACCGAAACCGAACTCGAAGAGATTCTGACACGTTTGAAACAATCGGGTTTCTCAGGAAAGATCGGCCTTTCGATTGATAAGTTTCACGGCATCAATACCGACAAGTTAGCGTTGTTCTGCCTCGTTACGAAACGGGTCTTTGAACGGGATAACATTATCTCGCTCTCGTATTCGTCACGCCAACCCGATCAAGGTCTGGAACCGATCCACAAGTTAGCGACAGTGTTAGACGGAGTCGTCGATTGGTCCGATATGTTGCATCGGTATCTGTTAGTGACACCCGATTTTACGATGACCTTGAATTGGAATCACCTTGCACAGGTCGAACGAGCCGAGAGCTTACCGGGCAACCCGTGGGATGGCGAATGGTTTCAAGAGGACTATTGCGAAGGTCCGGGCCAAGCGTTGATTATCAACCCCAAAGGAGAGGTCAAACCGTGTTGCGGATTTGCCTCCGACCTCGATCAACTCACCATCGGCAACATCTACCAACACAGTGCTTCTGAAGTGATTGAACAAGGTCGCAATCACCCGTATGTGGGAAAGGTCTTCCGCGAAGGTCTCACCGCTATCCGAGACGAAATCCTCGCACGCGACCCGCAAGCGTTTCCTGAAGGAACGACGAATCATTGTTTCTTTTGTTGGTTCGTTCTCACCAGAGGGCTTGCCAATGGGGTTGGTGGCGGGGGTGGACAAATCGGCAATTGGACCGGTCAACGCCCGAACTTCAACGGTGAAAGCGAGCTTCTGACGTTAGGACCACCGAAGAAGTAATATGAAAAGCCCTTGAGTTACAAGACGATCCTGAGTAAAGTAACAGCCTCCAACGCTTTGCGAACACACGGCGTTACGAGACAATCGCCAAACTTGCCCAGATCGTTCATCTTTTGACGGGTTTACTGTACGGGTGTATAAATTTTGAGAATTTTTCTCATGTTTACAATCCGAGCGGTAGGGAACCTCGTCTTGAATGCACAGATTATTTTAAGAACCCAGAGGAGCGCAATTCATGCGTAAACTTGCTTATTTAACCCTTGCTGCCGGTATTTTCGCTGGCACGGCAATGTGGGCGGCCCCAGTCCGACCCGTTGCCCTTGATGCCAAAGTTGCCGAATTAACCAAGCAACTCACCGGAAC
>VYLT01000099.1_pt1 | contig 20721 bp, 21 predicted proteins | sample 5114261 | NCBI WGS metagenome assembly VYLT01 (sample SAMN12291815, study PRJNA351875) | freshwater metagenome | isolation source: freshwater lake | place: USA: Michigan, Little Long Lake | collected 2011-07-12 | reverse complement strand
ATGCACAATCCCTAATGCGTGCGCCGCATTCAAACCCGACGCCGCCTCGATCCCGATTCGGATAATCTCACTTACGCTCAAATGAGGATTCTTCTGCAAGGCATCTTCGAGAGAAACCCCGTTGAGATATTGCATCGCAATGTAGGGCACCCCGTTTTCGACATCGGCCCCAAAGATAATCACTGCATTTTCGTGAGTCACTTGGGCCGCAGCTTGAGCCTCTCGCAAAAACCGAGACTTCGCCGCCTCGCTATTCCCCACACCCAACAGCATCACCTTCAATGCCACCTTGCGATTCAGTGCGGTATCAAGCCCCTCGTAAACAATCCCCATCCCCCCACGACCAAGCTCGCGGACAATCTTGTAAGGGCCAATCGATTCCGGAACAGGAGAAGGGTTATTCAAACCAGACATGCAGCAAGCTACTCCGAAAGGTGGGCGACCTAGCGTGGGATTATTGTAGGGAGGGGGAAACGTGTCGGGACAATAAGGGGCATTGCCATTCTAGTTTGTGAGCCGGTATGCCCAATACCCCGTTCGGTGATGTTGGTGTGCAACTGCAACGATGCGAACACGATCTGGAAGGTCTTCGTAAACTACGGAATACGGGAATCGACGAAGAGGGCATACACGAAAATTTCCTGATTCTGCTGCGTACATAAATGGGTTGGTTCGGATGCGTGTTACTGCTGCATCCAATTCCGATTGAAAGTCCGTCCCCAATCCCGCACGGAGATTTTCGTAATAATTTGCCGCCTCCCTCGCTTCATCCTCAGCATCGGGGTGAAATTCAATCGCTTTCATTGCTTTGGTTTCAACAAATTCTTGATAACCTCTTCAGCGGGTATGCCTTTCACCTTGCCGGATCGGAGTTCTTCTGATCGTTTTTCAGCTATCTTAAACCATTCTGCGTCTAAGCTCTTCTCATCGCGATCTTCGTCAAGTGATCGCAAAAGGAATTGGGCAAGTTCGGCACGTTCACCGATGGGAAGGGTCGAGGCTGCTTCCTTGATTTCTTGAAAAGTGGAACTCATGCAAAACTCCTTTTAGGATAGGCACGGTTATTTTACCCACCGGAAGAAATGTTTTCAACAGCCATCCCAAACCCTATTTTCTAGCCCTAGCGGTCTTGAGTTTCCCTTTACCTCCAGACTGTCCCCCGATGGTCAAAGACTTTCGATTTGGGGGCTTTGAAGAGTTCTTGGCATTGTTCCTCGGTAAGTTCATCAAGGAAGATACGCAACCAACAGCAACTACCGGCGTAGGCAAAGATCATTTGACCTTCATAAGCATAAGCCGTGAGAGTGGTGAATTCGATGCCCTCTGAAGAGATGGGGTTTCTTCCATAGGCGAGGATCGTCCATTTTCCTTGCCGTCGAACTTTACGAGGTTTGGTTTGTGCGATGACCTCCTCAACCGAATCACCCGCTCGGATTCGACGATAATGATACTCACGCCAAACCGGATCGCATTCTTTGTCCATTTCCTGATAGACCCACCACTGCTCATAACTCCAAATACGATGATCCCAACAATAAAGCAATAACCCCACTCCAAACAGCAAAACCACAAGGCCCAACCACCGCAAACGTCGCTTGAAGGATCGTTTCATGTATCGTTACTCGCATTTTCAGAAAGGAGTTCCGTTCCGAGAAGATTATACAATCCTTCCCTCCCCTCCTAAAATGATTTCCTCTCCTCTGAACCCGTTGGGTAATGGGGTGTCTTTGTGGAATTGAACTTACGAGCGAAGGGTTTTGGCAATGGATGGGCATACGTTAGAATTGTTGGAGTTTCCCAAAGTCCGCGAGATGTTGGCGGAGTATACGGCGACTTCGTTGGGCGTGGATATGGCCCGTTCGATTGAGCCGACACGCGATCTCGAAAAGGTACGCCATGCCATTCAGCTTGTCACCGAGATGTGCGATGCGATTGGGGCCGGTCTTACGCCCCCTTTTGGTGGCATTCACGATATTCGTTTGAACGTCAAGCGGGCAGCGATTGGGACGATGCTCACGGCAGAGGAGCTTCTACAGGTTGCAGATACCCTGATTGGTACAGGGGCTTTTTATCGGTATCGAATGCGACTTGATGGACGACTTACCAATTTAATTGAAACCCTTGCCCCGATTGAAGATTTGGGGCCGATTGCCAAAACCATTACGGGTATGATCGATGGGCGTGGGCATGTGGTCGATAGTGCAAGTCCCGAATTGACCGAGATTCGCCGAAAGTTAAATGACCTCGACGAGAAAGTTCAAAACGAAATCAAACGCCTTTTGCGTGATCCTCAACTCCGGTCGGTTCTCCGTTTCCCCAATGCCACAATCAACGGTGACCATTACGTTTTACCAGTTGCTTCTAATCATCGGCATAAGATCGAAGGGGTCGTTCATCGGACGAGTTCAACGGGTGAAACGGTTTATATCGAGCCTGCAAGTATCTCAAGGCTTTCCGCAGAACGGGTGGTTTTACGAGGGGAAGAAGATCGAGAGGTTCGCAAGATTCTCCGAAAGCTCAGCGCCGAAATTGGCAGGATGGCACGGCAAATCAACTCGGCCCTTGAAGTGATTGCGAAGGTCGATCTCGTCACGGCGAAGAGTAAAATGTCTCTCGATTATCAGATGTATCCCCCCGATATGAATAACGAAGGACGCCTTTGGTTACGCAACGCACGCCACCCCCTTCTCGAACACCTCTTCCGCCAACAAGCCACCGCAAATAAGAAAAAATCCGTTGTCCCCATCGAGTTACGTTTGGGCATGGGCTTTCAAATGTTAGTGATAACCGGCCCCAACACCGGCGGAAAAACCGTGTGCCTCAAGACTGTTGGGTTAGTGGCAATCATGGCCCAATGCGGGATGCACATCCCCGCAAGTGAAGGGAGTCAAGTTCCGGTATTCTCGCACATTCTGGCCGATATTGGTGATGAACAAAGCCTCGAACAATCGTTAAGCACATTCTCTTCGCATATCACACGGGTTCGTACAATCCTCGAAACTGCCGACAAAGATAGCCTTGTTCTTCTCGATGAATTGGGTGCAGGAACCGACCCGCACGAAGGGGCTGCCCTCGGACGTGCGATTCTCGATCACCTCGACGAGATTGGTTGTGAAGCAATGGTCACGACTCACCTCGGCGACTTGAAGACCTACGCTTTTGGAAATGCCAATGCCGAAAACGGAGCAGTCGAATTTGATCTCGAAACACTGCGTCCGACTTACCGGTTGCACATCGGCCAATTCGGTATGAGTAATGCCATCAAGATTGCCAAACGCCTAAAATTGCCGAAAGAATTGCTCAAGCGTGCTTACCGATACTCGAAGAAGAAAAAGGGTAAATCGGGCGAACTCTTGCGGATGCAGCAGATACGCGAAGAGGCCGAAAAAGCCCGTGCCGAAGCCCTTGCCCACCAGCACGCCGCCGACCAAGCCAAAGCCGAATACGAACGCAAACTCAACGAACTCAACCAAGTCGCCGCCGAAGAAGAAGTCTTACGCAAATGGCGGTCACAACTTACCGTAGGCTCAACGATCTACTCCCCCAAGTTCGGCAAAATGGCAAAGATTTCAAAGATCGACACCCGCAAAGGAACCTTCTTTGTCTCCGTCGGAATCGGCCAATGGGAACTCACCCCCGCCGAAATCTTCCCGGAAGCACCAAAGGGTGAGTAGAGTGAGGACGCAAGATTACTGTGGAATGTTAGTCGTAGGACTTCTTGCTATTCTTATACTACGATCTGCTTGAAAACGAGGGTTAGAGGGTGTAAGGAAAGAGAATCAAATGATGCGTGAACTAGGTTTCACGACATGGCCTGCGATAGTTACTGTCTTCGCTCAGTTCATTACAGGGTTGCTGATTCTTGCCGCGGTGGTAACTTGCTTCGTTCACACATTCAACAAGCGATAAGGGGACGATACTTAACGAACTGAGAAGGATTCCTAGCGAATCAAGCTACTTTCTCAGCGAGCGAAATCATAATCCTTTTGCCGAGGATATCCGCCAACTGCAAAAGTCGCCCAAAGTTGAGTTGTGCAACGATTCCTGATTCAATCTCGACCACAACCTCCGGAGTGAGGTGTATTCGTTCTGCGACCCGTTCAAGTGTGATTCCTTGACGTTCGCGTTCCTGTTTGAGTTCGTGGGCAAGGCAACGCAACAAAATCACTTCACCCATTGAAGCAAACTCGGCCCCGTTTGCTTTCAAGTCTGCGATAGAAGGTTTCTCACGCTGGTAGCGTTCGCGTAACTCGCGTAGCCGTTCGATTTCAGCAGGGGATCGTTCTATCTTGCGTTGGATACTTTGCGTCATTTCTTTCACCATGATTGGGGTGGGGTTTCGTAAGCGGTGACGGGATACACCATTCGAGGATCGTCGGTTACTTCTTCCCAAACGACCGCTAAATGTTTGCCGGTTGTTGTCCGACCAAATGTTATTGGTCGCCCGCTTGATGCACTCACGTCCGTCGCGTTATCTTTATCTTGAAGAACCTCGTCCACTTCTTCTTTTGTAATTCCGTGTTCGGCGATATGAACAACGTTGCCATCTGGATCGTCATCAAGATCCCAAAGAACTATCGGCTCCATCATCCTCTCCGAACAAATATCTCATCATGGTATTTTACCCGAATCCAAGCCCTACGCAAGGATAAAGATTGCTTGCCTCAACTCGTTTCTTCTCAATGCCCCTTCGTCTCGGCACTCGGTGCGTCCTTGTGGTGATCGGGCAACTTATACCCGTAGTTCGTCTCGGCACTCGGTGCGTCCTTGTGGTGATCGGGCAACTTATACCCGTAGGTGGCAAGGCCGATCCCAACGACGGTGACCACGATGCCGACATACCAGAAGGGTTTTTTCTTGGTTAGCACGGCAATCGAACAGAGTACCAAACCGAGTTCGGCACTCAGGTGGGCGAAGTCAAACCAGACTGCTTGGTGATGGACATGCTCGGCCTTGTGATTGATTTTCTCAGCCTTTTTCCCGATCTCGTCGGCCTTCTCTTGTAGCTTTTCCATCTTGGCTTCGATCTGGGCGACTTTGGCCTTTTCTGCTTCGGCCTTCGTTTTGAGTTCTGCGAGTTCGCTATCGTAGGTAGCAACCTGTTGGGTCAATTTCTTGATCGCATCATCGCGTTGTTGTTTCTTATCTTCAAGAACGGGTTGCAGTGTGAGTAATGTTAATTGGTTTTTGGCCATTTCTTGGCGAAGCCGTTTCGATTGATACTGAGCCCAGATGTTTGATTCTTGAGCTTCCGTTTGACCTTTCTTAACGGCTTCTTGGGCCTTTCTAACCTCTTCTTGCCCTTTCTTCACATCCTCTTGTCCGCTTTGTGTCGTGTAAATCAACGTGTTATTGTGCATCGTGTGGCCGATCATCCCAATCGTTGCCACCACCGCTGCGACAATCGCAATCGTCAGTGCGACCTTGCGATCAAACCCATTATGGCTGCCGTGTGCTGCGTGTTCGGCGTGTTCTAAATGTTCGTGTGTGTTTGCCATGAAATAAAACCTCCTGTTATGAAAAATCCGTTACTCAATCCCTTTATTTTAATGCCCCTTCGAGATCGTTTTGCAGGTCTTGCACATCTTCAATTCCAACGCTCAAACGAATCAACCCGTCGTCTACACCACGGGCTTTGCGAACCTCTAGGGGGATACTGGCATGGGTCATCGTTGCAGGGTGACACACAAGCGATTCCACTCCGCCGAGGCTTTCTGCAAGGCTGAATAAATGGGTGCGGGTGAGGAATTGCTTGGCAGCGTCGGCCCCACCTTTGAGGCGTAGCGAAATCATTCCGCCGAAGTTTTTCATCTGACGTTTGGCAATTTCGTGTCCCTGATGATCGGCAAGGCCGGGGTAGAAGACTCGTTCTACCGTCGGTTGAGCTTTGAGCCAGTTTGCCAAATGGATGGCATTTTCGCAATGCCGATCCATCCGCACCGCAAGGGTTTTGATACCCCTGAGCGTGAGATAGCAATCGAACGGGCCGGGCGTACCCCCTGCTGCATTCTGATAGAACTTCACCGGCGCCAAAAGCTCGGTCGCACCAACAACAGCACCGCCGACAACATCGGAATGCCCGCCCAAGTATTTCGTTGTGCTATGAATAACAAGGTCGGCCCCGAGTTTCAACGGTTGTTGTAAATACGGCGAAGCAAAGGTATTATCGACTGCAAGAATTGCCCCGTTTTGGTGGGCCAATTTCGCAAGGGCTTCGATATCGAGAATCTGCAACAGGGGATTCGTTGGCGATTCGATCCAGATCATTTTCGTCTTGGGGCTAATCAAGTTCTGGAAACCCGCAATGCTCGGATCGTCGGTGTATTTGGCATTCAGACCCCATGGCTTGAAGACCTTTTCTAAAATGCGAAAGGTTCCCCCATAAAGGTCGGCACTGGCAACGACCTCATCGCCGGGCTTGAGCAATCCCGCTAACACCGCATTGGTTGCAGCAAGCCCTGATGCAAACGCCAACCCACGTTCGCCCCCTTCCAGCGATGCCAAACAGGTTTCGAGTGCCGTGCGTGTCGGGTTCCCACTGCGAGAGTATTCGTAACCTTTGTGAACCCCCGGCGCCTCTTGCGTGTACGTCGATGTGGCATAGATGGGCACAATGGTCGCGCCCGTCGCAGGGTCAGGCTCTTGACCCGCATGGATAGCCCGCGTGGAAAACCCACCTTGATGCTCTGACATGAGATTATTCCTTTAATGGTTTTGATTATCGCAGATGCTCCCCTCACTAACGTTCGGGGCTCGTGGCCTTTACGGTGTTAATCAAAAGAATACCGAAACCGCAAAGACCACGAGCCGGGAGCGTTAGCGACCGGAGTAAAATAAATATCGCCGAACACCGGTCACTTACGTTCCCGGCTCGCTTGCTCAGGCCCGTCGTTTCTGATTCCAATACTCGATCAAATCAATTCGTGTCACGATGCCGACGACCTTGCCGTTTTCGGTGGCGAGGATGCCCGTATTTCCTGCAAGCAACAATCGGTAGGCTTCGTCGAGTTGAACGGTGACATCCATCTGCGGGAGTGGGCGTGCCATGATTTCGGCTACTAAAACTTCGTCGGGGTCTTTGTGATCGTGCAAGACACGGGCGAGGGTGATTTCTTGAACCGAGCCAACCGGTTTGCCATCACTGAGAACGGGTATCTGCGAAATACCCGTTTTTTCGAGAAGTTTAATCACCTCTTCGGCAGTGGCTTCGGGAGCGATGGAATACAACGGGCGTTCGCCACGTTGGGCAAGTAGCTGGCCTACGGTGTCTTTGGAGTTGGGCGTATATTTTAGGTTGTTCGCTTCGAGCCAATTATCATCGTACATCTTGCTCATGTAGTTCCGACCCGTATCGGGACAGATGATAACCATCAAATCGGCTTTTGTTAATCGGCGTGCGTATCGAAGGCCCGCAGCAATGGCAGTGCCACACGATCCACCCACAAGGATGCCTTCGCGTTTTGCCATTTCGCGTGCGTAGAAAAACGATTCGGCATCGGAGATTCGCACCCAATCATCGACGAGTTGACTGTTGAAGGTCTTCGGCACAAAATCTTCGCCGATACCTTCGACCTTCCAGCTACCCGGTGACCCACCCGACAGCACTGAACCTTCAGGATCGGCCCCAACCACTTTCACTTCGGGGTTACGCTCTTTGAGGTAACGCCCCACTCCTGTTAGCGTGCCACCCGTACCCACTCCACTCACCACGACGGTTACGCGACCGTCTGTTTGTTCCCAGATTTCTGGCCCCGTTGTGCGATAGTGAATTTCAGGATTAGAAAGATTCGTGAATTGGTTCGGTCGCCATGCACCGGGTATTTCGCGTGCCAACCGGTCGGCGACCCCGTTATAACTTTCGGGTGAATCGGGCGGGACATTCGTCGGGGTGATTACCACTTCGGCCCCATACGCTCGAAGCAAGGCAATTTTTTCGCTGCTCATTTTATCGGGCAGCACAAAGATACAGCGATACCCCTTGACCGCACCCGCAAGGGCCAAACCAACCCCCGTGTTCCCTGCCGTTGCTTCGATAATTGTGCCACCCGCTCGCAAAAATCCGCGACGCTCGGCATCGGCAATCATCGCCACCGCTACACGATCTTTCGTGCTTCCACCGGGATTAGCAGCTTCAACCTTCGCACAAATTGTCGGCAACAACCCCTCGGAAAGGCGTTGAAGTTTCACCAAAGGAGTTCGCCCAATGGATTGCAAAATCGTGTCGTACATGACAACCTCGGAAGAGGAGAGAGGATCGTTCGAGCTCCAACGCCAACAGTATAGGGAAAAGGCCCCAGCAAAAAAGAGACCCCAACCCGCAAGACCTGATTGTGTCGATCAGATGAATATGGTAAGATAAACCAAGCCCACCGGAGCCTAACCCATGAGAAAACATCCCCTGCTCTTCGGCTTTGCCCTACTCCTGTCGCCCGTCATGCTGTTGTCGATTATCTATTTTGATCGACTTGAAAAGGAATATCGAGAGATATTCCCGCCCGACGATCCGTTGGCCTATCGAAGTAAATCGCTCAAATGCAAGGTCGCATTCACGAACCAAATGTTAACAGACCCCGAGCTATTTGCGTCGTATCATTACAATCCAAAAGGGGAAACAAGGTTTGAGGGTTGTGTTGGCGATAACAGCGGTCTACCACTCCGTTCAAAAGCGAACCGCAGACCGCTTCAGGATATGCCTGTTTGTTTCGGAGGTGACATGCGTTTCTGGGTTCTATGGGAACCAGAGCAACCCGATTTTTCGGATGATGCTGTTGAGGTTAGAATCGACTGTATACCCATCGACAATTTAGGCCATGCCAGAAGCTGTCTACCACAGCCCCCGAAACCCGATCCCACGCCTAAAGATTGGCCCGTTGAACAACCTCTTGAAATTGAACTGAATTCTAAATTGCGTTCGACCTTGCAAGATGGGATCGTGACGATAAAAAATACCAGCAACGAACCGATTTATCTTTCCAATAAATTCGCACGCCCTGCCGTTACCTTCACCTTCGACGAGGAAGGGCGATTATGGCATTTAGAATCTACATTGACAACAGAACAACTCAACGCAATCGAAGGGATAGACATTCTGGAAAATGGCACACCGTCACCCAAAACTATCGAAAAGGTTTTGCAAGATAAACAATACGCTGTGACGTGCATCGAACCCAAAAAATCCATCTATTTTGTCCTACCCGTACTCAGCCACCACTACAAGTACATGACCAAAGGCCACAAGCTCGTCCAGTGTATCGTGCTGGTCGGCGATAACGATAAGATCATTCACGTTTTTGAACGTCCCTGCGACAACACCCCCACCCCACAACCAAGACTTCAGGGGATCGGCCCATGAAAAAACGCAAAATCCTGATCGGCCTTGGCCTACTCGCTCTGCCTGTCGTGCTGTTTGGTATCATCTTTTGGGAACGGGTCGAGAAAACCTATCACGATTTTTTCACCGTACCACCAAGTGATCCGAACGAGTACCATTGCAAGACACTCAGACGACCTATTGTCTTCACCAACCAAATGTTTCTGAATGAACACTGGTACAGAGCATATCACTTTAATCCTGATGGGGTTGTCGTTTCTGGAAGTGGGGTGGCTAAGAAATGGAAATCCGGTCTTCCTTACACTCGAACAGGAAAGAAAATCCCGCACATACTAAGACGTGAAGACAGGATGCGACCATATGTAGTAAACCAAGACGGAATGCAGATACCATTCGGCGAAACAAAAGTGGTTTATCTGGATGAATATCCAAACGCCGAAGAACTCTTAATCGAAGAATTACAGTATCTGCCAAAGGATTGGCCTGAAGAGAAATCCCTTGAAATTGAGCTCGACCCAAATATCGAATCGCTTTCCGTCGATGGATTATTGATTGTTACCAACAAAGGACAACAGCCCATCCGATTTTCAACCCATTATGCTAACCCAACAATGAATTTCGTTTTTGATGATCGTGGCCGACTTTGGTCTTTAGGACAAGCCAAAATACCCGCGTATCTTGCAAAAGAACACAGCTTAATGCTTCGATCTTGGATTCCTAACGAGAAGCAGGAGGAGCAAGATCGCAAAGAATTTGATGAATTGACTCCAAAATCGATTGCACCACAAGAATCAATCGAGTTTGTATTTCAGATCAGCCACCATCTCATCAAAGAACGTAACCTCAAGGCATCGAGTTTCTTCGTCATCCTCGGCGATAATGACAAAATCATTCACATCTTCGAGACCCCTTGCGAGAAATAATCCATGAAAAAACGCCACCTACTCATCGGCTTCGGTTTGCTTGCACTGCCCGTTGTGCTGCTTTGCATTGTGTTTCAAAAGCAACTCGCGCACACTTGGAAAGAGGTCGTTAGCCTGACCTCGAACAATCCTCACGAATATCGTAGCCGAACATTGAAGAGGCCGGTGAGCTTTACGAATCAGATGTTTCTTAGCCCTGAAGATTTTGCTCATCGTAATAAAGCTCCAAACGGGCGTTCAATTAAAACCAGCTTTAACTACGATATCTGGTCATTTCCTGTGGGACCGTTTTTGCCATACTCGATGGAATTGCTGTGGTGGTTTTCGTTTTCGATTGATAGTTCCAACTCGATCTGGCCAGATTTCTCCCTACCAAAGCTCTCATTTGATGATTGTTACTTTTCCAGAGTGAAAGACTTGAGAAATCGCCTTGTTAGATACGGACCAAATTGGGAACCAATTGATTGGGATGGAACTCTTGTGGTTCCGAAGGAAAATTACCCGCCACACCTTGTGGAGCTATTTCCAGAATGGCCCCAATCCAAAATGGTGGAAATAGAACTCAACCCCAAAGTAAAATTAACACTCAATTCAAATATCCTCACGGTGACAAATACCGGCAGTGACCGTGTAATGCTATCCAAAAATTCACTTCACGCATTTTTGAATCTAATTATCGATGAAAACGGCGGAATATGGTTCATTGAGGAACTTGACTATCACTGGGGGTGTATGTTTTATCCCGGCGATCTGAAACCTATCGACTATCGACCAAAACATGTAAGGAACACTCTCGAAAAACGACAATTTGAGGAAAGAAGACTACTTTCTCAAGCGGAGCAGATGGTTGGCAAACGTTTTCGACCGGTTTCACCTTCAGATGCAATCGAACCGCTCGAATCTTACATTTTCGAGTTACCAAGAATCACCAGACCTGATGGAATTGATGCTAAACTCAAATGTTCCGTTTTCTTCGTCATCCTCGGCGAGAACGATAAAATCATCCACATCTTCGAGACCCCTTGCGAGAAGTAACCCATGAAAAAACGCAAAATCTTGACTGGCTTGGGCTTACTTGCCCTGCCCGTTGTGCTGCTGTGCATCGTGTTTCAAAAGCAACTCGCGCACACGTGGAAAGAGGTCGTTAGCCTCACGTCGAACAATCCCCACGAGTACCGCAGCCGAACTTTGAAGCGACCCGTCACTTTTACGAATCAGATGTTTCTTAGCCCTGAAGATTATGCTGCTCGCAATAACGCTCCGAATGGGGAGTATATCCGAACCGGTTCCAATGTAAAAGCGTCTGTTATTAGCGTGGGAATAAGACCATTTTTGCCCTACTCGCTCCAACTCGAATTACATGTCTCATGTTCAGTCGAAACCGAACCGGTGGCTTGGCCAACTCTCGCATGGCCAAGAGTACAACTTAAAATCGAGTATTATGTTTTGCTCTTCGACCAAAGAGAGCGAGGTTGGTGTGGAACAGAGTATTTCGAGAACCAAAAGTTAGCTATACAAAGAGAAAATATCCCTGAACATCTCAAAAATTACTTTCCAGAATGGCCAGCAGCTAAACCTATGGAAATAGAATTCAACACAAAGTTGAAATCAACCATCCACAATGACGTTATTACCCTAACAAACACAGGTAAAGAACCGGTTCAACTCTCGAAGGGTGCTTACCATTCTGTCATGTATTTTATTATCGACGAAAATGGTGGAATGTGGTTTATTGACCAACTTGACGATCCATCGTGGATTCAATTTCGGTCAGAAACATCAATCCCTCTCGGCACACTCTTGAATATGTCACAACGAATCAGGACAGTTAGGAAGGAACGAAAAAAGGAAGTCGTCCGAGAACCGGGCGACGACACCACAGGCCCAACGGAATCAACGCCGCTGAACGTGATAGAACCACTTGCGTCGTATGAGTTCCCTCTACCTACAGTTGCAAGGCCCGACAAAGCCAAAGAAAATCTCAAATGCTCACTCTTCTTTGTAATCCTCGGTGAGAACGACAAAATCATCCATATCTTCGAGACCCCTTGCGAGAAGTAACCCATGAAGAAACGAAAACTACTTATCGGCTTCGGTTTACTTGCACTGCCTGTAGTGCTGCTGTGCATCGTGTTTCAAAAGCAACTCGCGCACACTTGGAAAGAGGTCGTAAGCCTGACCTCGAACAATCCTCACGAATACCGTAGCCGTACTTTGAAGAGGCCGGTGAGCTTTACGAATCAGATGTTTCTCGATACTGAGGAATACATTGCCAGAAATAAAGCACCAAACGGAGAATGGATAGAGACAAGATATGATCCAAACTCGACGTTTTTATCGAGTCCACGACGCATATTCTCGCCATATTCAATGCAACTGCACTGGAATTTCTCGATAGCTGTAGAGACCCGAACCGATGGATTATTCGCTATCCCGACAATTCAGTTTGAGGAGAATTATTCGCTTTCAGGGGTATATTCACATCAACCGAGAAAGGATTCTTCTGCTGGCGTAGTTCTGAACTTGATGGGGCAAGAAGTTATGCTTCCAAGAGAAAAAATACCAGATGATCTTCGCCATTTTTTTCGAGATTGGCCAGCACCACAGGTGTTAGAGATTGCGATAAATCCGAACCTAAAATCAACGTTCAATAAGGGTTTCATCACCTTGACGAACACAGGGAAAGATACCATTAAACTCTCTAACAACCATTGTACAGCAGCCTGTCTGATCTTGGATGAAAATGGTAGATTGTGGTTTTTGGATACAGTCGATTCAAAAGGCGTGTTCTTGCTTGGTTGTCGAGAACAAACACCAAGCAATGATCCGGTATCAAACATCGAAGCAGAGACAAGTGAGGATGACCAGAACCCAAGACGAAATGGCAGAACTTTGATCGCTCGAAAAACCTTTGAACCGCTTGAGTCATACACACTTGAACTTCCGACCCTGAGCAGACCGCATGGGATCGATGCAAAGCTCAAAGCCTCCGTCTTCTTCGTCATCGTTGGTGAGAACGACAAAATCATCCACATCTTCGAGACCCCCTGCGAGAAGTAACCTATGAAAAAACGCAACCTCCTGATCGGCCTCGGCTTACTCGCTCTACCTGTTGTTTTGCTCTCGAGTATCTATTTTGATCGATTGGAGAGAGGTTATCGAGAGATATTTCCTCCGAACGATCCGTTGGCCTATCAGAGCAAATCGCTGAAATGCAAAATATCATTCACGAATCAGATGTTCCTTGATGACTATCACTTTGAAGAATATCATTTCAATCCCAACGGGTACGAAGACCAATACGGTAAAAATACTGGTCTTCCTTACCTGAAACTCGCAACCGAACCGAGTATAGAACGTCGTACAGATAACCTCGGTAGAGTCTCGGAACTTCCTAAAAATTGGCCTGAAGAGCGATCCTTAGAAATTGAACTAAACCCGAACTTGGAATCTTGGTTGGAAGATGGTTTGGTAATCGTTACGAATACGGGCAAGGAAACGATCCAATTCTCGACACTCACCGAAATATCCACGATGTGGTTTATTTTCGACGAACGAGGTCGGCTTTGGTACCTCGGCGATGCAGGAAGTACAACAGAAAACTTCATTAAACGCCGAGACCGAGTGCAAGCAAAAATATCGAACCTTGACGATTACAATAAGTACAAGAAGATTATGTACGAAGCACAACCAAGCTACATTGAACCCCAAGAATCGATTCCGTATTTCGTTCCTGACGATAAGGATTTCCCTCCCAAAGAATTGAAACTCAAAGCCTCCATCTTCTTCGTCATCCTCGGTGAGAACGACAAAATCATCCACATCTTCGAGACCCCTTGCGAGAAGTAGCCCCTCCCCACTCACTCCGGTGGCTTCTTTCGTTTGGGGCGGGCTTCGGTTTCGGCTTCGAGGGGGTTATCAGGCCATGAGTGCTTGGGGTAGCGGGCTCGCAGTTCCTTGCGGACGATGGGGTAGGTGTTTTTCCAGAAGCTGGCGAGATCGTCGGTCACTTGTTGGGGGCGGTAGTTTGGCCCCAATAAATGCAGCACCAGTCGAACCTTTCCGCCTGCGAGTTGCGGAGTATCGGGAAGGCCGAAAAGCTCTTGAATTCGCACTGCCAGCACTGGAGCTTGGCCGACCTGATAGCGTATCGGGTGCGTGCGACCACTTGGCACACGAATCGAAGAGGGGGCTTCGCGTTCGAGAATATGCCACTGTTGCGGGGTCAGTTGATTGCGTATCACGGAGAACCAATCGGCTTCTTTAACGTCTCGCAATGTTTGGCACGAAGGGACAATCCACGTCAATAATTCGCGTATTTTCTCGCGGTCGAAGGTCGGCAATTCCAGTTGCGGTGCAACGTCATTCAACCAACGAACCCGTGCCAGCAACGCCCCTGCTGTGGTCTCTTCATCGGGAAGTAATCGCTCCCATTTTTGCATAAGGCCGTTGATAAAGGCTTCGTGTCGGGCATTCCCTTCTGGAACGGGAATTGGCTTTTCGTCAATAATTAAATCGTCGTAGTAACGTCTTCGAGTTGCAAGCAAACGCGATTGATTCTCGTCCCACTCGATGCTCTCGACAACGCGAAAACGATTCTCCGCAAGCCACTCCTCACGGACGCCTGATGCCATGCGAATAACCGATTCGGCTTCCCCTCCTTCGACATCAATACCGAGAATTAAAGGGGAATCATGCACGCCACTATTTTGATGCAATCTTGCCCCACGACCGCCGATCATCACGAATCGCGGTGAGCCGACCTGCCGACGACGTGCTAATCGATCTGGAAAACCGACCAAAAGGGAACGCATAACCGCTTCTTCTTCCGATACTCGTTTGAGCTTGGGCAACGCCGATAAACTCTTTTGAAGGGAAGACGATTTGAGCATTTGCAACAGTTGATCGGACGTTTGCCACAACCAGCGAGCCTGCCCATTCCGCGATTGATTCGCTAACCACGTTACCCGTTCGAGAACGTCGGAATCGGTATTGTGACGGGTTCCCTGTTGGGCCATCGGGTCACGCTCGGAAAGAATCGCCACGCATAAACTCACGCCAAATTCGTGACCAAAACGATACCCCTCGATAAGCATTCTCGCCAATCTGGGGTGAATCGGAAAATCTGCCATGAGCTTTCCCATCGGCGTGAGGCTATCCCCTTCGAGAGCATCCAGTTTGCCAAGAAGCTCCTTCGCTTGCTTAATCGCAACGGGCGAAGGGGGATCGATCCACGGAAAGGTTTCGGGCATCTCGTTCAGGCTTAACAAAAGCAAAACGGTATTGCAAACGTCAATTCGTTTAACCTCAGGGGTTGCTTGCAAAGCTCGCCCGCGATGAGCCGATTCACCCCACAAACGCACGCAAATTCCCGGCCCCAATCGACCAGCACGCCCTGCCCTTTGCTCTGCCGAGGCTTGCGAAATGTTCGAGAGTTCAAGGCGATTCAAACCAATTTGGGCATCGAATTCCATTTGCCGACAAAGCCCACTATCGACAATTGCAGAAATTCCTTCCACCGTCACCGACGTTTCGGCCACGTTGGTTGCTAACACGATTTTGCGATGATCCTGAGCTTGAAGGGCAGCATCTTGAGCTTCGGCATCGAGTTCGCCATACAGAGGGTATATCTCGGAATCGTCGGGCAAACCCGTCTCGCGTAGGAGTTTCTCAACGGATCGAATCTCACCAACACCCGGTAAAAATGCCATCACCCCTCCACGAATTTCGTGCAATAAATTCACAGTGGTTCGAGTAACAGCATGTGTGATATATTCATTATCACGCTTAGGCGAATAACGAACCTCAACGGGAAAGAGCTTCCCTTCGGAAGTAACTATCGGACAATCACCTAAATATCGCGAGACGTTTTGCGTTTCAAGGGTGGCAGACATCACCAGAATTTTCAGGTCATCCCGAAGGGTCGTTTGCACCAATCGGCACAACCCCAAAGCCACATCGGTTTCTAAACCCCGTTCGTGAAACTCGTCGAAAATAACGCAAAACACCGATTCGAGCGAAAGGTCTTCTTGCAAAAGGCGAAGCAAAATCCCCGGAGTAACCGCAATCACTTTCGTTCGCGGAGTTGTTTGATTCTCAAAACGCACTTGCCACCCAAACACCTCACCGGGCTTCGATCCATGTTCCTTCGCCATGCGACGCGACGCCGAACGAGCAGCCACGCGACGCGGTTCAACAAGCAGTATTTTGCCAGAGGGGTTGAAGCGTTTCAGAAGTTCGGCAGGCACGCGAGTCGTCTTCCCCGCACCCGTCGAGGCTTGCAACACCAACGATTGCGACCGTGAAAACTCGGAAATAATCGAGGGAAGAACATCGTCAATGGGAAGCGGTTGAAGTGACATATTAACGACGATATTTTACGAATTGCGTTCGATAATCCAACAGGAATTGTGTTGCTTCATGCCGATGTGGGGATAGTAACTGCGGGCCTTTGGGGCTGCGATCAGAATCAACGCGGTGTGCAAACCGGCCTCTGCATGGGTGCGAGAAATAAGCTCTCGACCGATCCCACGTCCTTGAAATTTCTCATCAACCGCAAGGTCAGAAAGATAGGTACAGAACGCATAATCGGTAATTGCACGCGAGACCCCAACCAATAACCCCTTAGAACGAGCGGTGATAATAATACTGGCATGATCGAGCATCATCTGCACGCGATCTACATCTTCAACAGGTCGTCGTTCTGCTAAGGTCGAACGCCGTAACACTTCAATAAATTCGGCAACCGAGAGATGCGGTTCAACAAGGTATTCAATCGATTCCATAAATTCACCTTTTTTCTTGATTCCTTTCACCCTATTGATTTTGATATAATTACTGAAATCTATTATGAGGGGTTTATGGCAAAATCTTCCGAGGGTTCCAAAAAGAAGCCCAGTCCCAAAGCGAAACCTTCCAAGGTTACCAAGAAAAAACCAACCACACCCAAAAAGGTTGCCCCCACCCCAGAACCAACCCCATTACCTCAAATTCCCGAACCAAAACTCTACCCCGACCAACTCGCAGAAGGGGCTTACACTACCCTTCCCGGACGACTGGAAAGCAGTTTTGTCCTTGTCGAATACACAGGACGTAAACGGGTTTACTTACACTACGGTCGCACGGGGACGGGCGACGCTTTCTGGTATCTTATTCGTTCCGATGGTCCAAAATTATTGAAGGTCTTTCCCGATGTGTTAGTGACCGAATGTTTCAGCGAATTAGTCGAGATGCTTGAACATTGGCAAAGCGGAGTTAATCCCGATCCCATGTCGGCTAGTTATTGTGATATTTCACCTGATATCCAAGAGGTAGTTGCTACAATCCGCAATAATTATTTAGGTTAGATCAAGCATGAAAATCACACTCTACGCCGTGTTTGCAACCTCGATTCTTTCGCTAAGCGTAACTTCACTTCAAAGCGAAGAACCCACAACGGTACAGGGCTACTTAAGCGAGTACGACCGCACCAACCTTGAGCAGAATCTACGCTGGATTCTCGAACGGGAACGCACAACGCCCAAAGATGCCCCCAAATCGCGAATCGCCGTTTATGTCGATGCGGGAGTGTGGCACCTCGGGGCTAAATCGATTGTCGAAGCTCTTGAGAAAGAAAAAATTCCTTGTCGTGTTTTAGACCGGACACAGTTAGATTTCAAACATCTGGAACAATACGAAGGCTTGATCTTACCCGGCGGGTGGGCTCCCCTTCAGGCAGCATCGGCAGGCGATAAAGGTCTGACCGCAATTCAAAAATATATCGATAACGGTGGACGATGTTTGGGCATTTGTGCAGGGGCGTATCTCGTTTCCAAAACCGTGAAATACGACGGCAAAGAATACCCCTACCCGATAGGTATCTTCGATGGGGTTGCCATCGGCCCTGTCAAAGATGGGGCCCCGTTTCCCAAACCCGGTAGCTTCAAACTCACCCTTACCGAAAACGGTAAAAAACGAGGATTAGACACACTTGAAGGGCTCGAAACCTATTACAGTGGCGGACCGTTTTTCAAAGAGGGAACCAAAACCAAAACCCTTGCGACTTACCCAGACGGGTCAGCAGCGGTCATCTCAAGAACGGTCGGTAAAGGGGAGCTAATCCTAATCGGAACCCATATCGAACGCCCCTGCCCCAAAGACGGCGACGACAAAGCTGCCCCACCTAAATTTGCAGGCGAATTATTGAAAAGGCTCATTCAAATAAAATGATTAAATCGAAGTAATCCCTTCAACGGCTTCTACTAACAAATCAATTTGTTCTTTCGTGTTAAATGGCCCGGGGCTTACGCGAATTGTCCCAACGGGAAAAGTGTGACTGGCACGATGGGCGAACGGCGCGCAATGTAAACCCGGACGGGTCGCAATTTGCACACTGGCATCGAGACTCACACCGAGGTCGGGGGCAGGTACATTTTCCGAAAAGAAACTCAACGTTCCCACCCGACGGGTAAAATCGCGGTGTCCCAAAATGTGGATACCGGGAATGGATTCGAGCTTCGACCAAAGGTATTGCGTTAATTCAATTTCGTGATCGTAGATTTTCTTCATCCCGTATTCTTCGATCCATTTAATTCCCGCAATCATCCCCGATATACCTAACGTGTTAGGCGTTCCCCCTTCGAGAAAATACGGCCAAACTTGCGGTTGGGTTTCGGTTGTGGAATCCCCTCCGGTTCCCCCTTCACGCCATGCTTTTATTTTTACATTCGGTTCGACGTACAAAACTCCCGTCCCTGTTGGCCCGAATAACCCTTTGTGTCCGGGGAACGCTAATAAATCAATTTTCATTGCTTGCACATCGACCGGAAGGACCCCCGCAGTTTGGGCAGCATCCACCAAAAATAACACATTATTTTCACGGCAAATCCGTCCCACATCGGCAACGGGTTGCACTGTCCCCAACACATTACTGGCATGGGTTATTGCAACCATTTTCGTTTGTGAGGTCAACGCTTTACGAATATCTTCGGGGTCAATCGTCCCGCCACTATCGGCATTCACTCTTGTGAGTGTAATCACCCCCGCCAGCTCCAACGCTCGAAGGGGGCGGTTGATAGAATTATGTTCGATATCGCTGGTTATCACATGGTCGCCGGGTTGCAAAGTGCCCTTAAAAGCCATGTTAAGCGAATCGGTACAATTTAACGTGAAGATAAAACGGTCAGGTGATTTTCCGCGAAACATCTGGTTTAACCGATGCCGACCATCATCGAGAAGGGCTTCGGAAGCAAGGGCCATCGTATGCCCAGAACGTCCGGGATTCGCCATTTTTGTGCGGGCAAATTCGTCCATCGCCCGATAAACCGACTCGGGTTTCGGGAACGATGTTGCAGCATTGTCGAGATAGATTGTCATAACAAAGGTATTCTACGAACCAACACCCCGACCGACCTGACGAGGTTGCTCAACAACCAAAAATCTTTAGCCCGTTACTGCGATGGGTTTTGCGAAGAGGTATTCGAGGGTCTGTTTTTTGACCTCGACGAGTTGGCCGACGAGCTTTTGCCAATCCTCTGGGAGTTGCGGTAAATTCACATTCAAAAAACTCAAGGCTTTATTGTGATTTTCGATCAAGAGGGGAAATAATGTTTTCAAGGTCACGAAATGATAATTCGTGAAGGTCATGGGATAATCACCAAGTGCAGGCGGACGAAGTTTGAGCTTTGCAAAATGCTCCAATAACTTGTCGAGCAAGCCAAATTCTTTTTGAGCATTGCTTGCGATGTTGCCCCACGATTGCCTCTGCGTGGAATGAATAATTGGGTCGGCATCGACTGTATAGCGAAGGAAAGACCGACCTTCTTGATAGATTATCTCCTGCACAACGCGAAGCTGGGTCTCGGTCATTTTGATATTCCTTGGAGGGAAACGGCAGCTTGTCGGGTCACTTGGCTTATCGGGTCGATCAGAATCCCCAAACCAATCACCACCCCGACTAACACCGCAAAGAAAAGCCGATTCCCTATATTCAACGGGATGCTCGGAGCCGTCGAAGGCGATTCTTCGAGATACATCACTTTCAATAATTTGAGATAATACCCTGCCCCGATTGCGGTATTCAAACCCGCAATAATCAATAATGCCAATGAGAGATATTTCAATATCATCGAATCGTTACCGAAGGTCGTTCCCATCTCATACAGGCTCACGAAAATTTGAAACTTCGTGATAAAGCCAACCAGCGGGGGTAACCCCAACAGGCTTAATAAGAACACTGTCATCGATGCAGCAAGAAAAGGGGAGCGTTGCCCCAATCCTGCAAAGGCCGAAACCTCCTCCGAGTTCGACCGGTTACGCACAAGGGCAATGACTGCAAATATCCCGAGATTTACGGGCAAATACCCGATGAGATAATACAAAATCGGCGCCATCGATTTACTTTGCAAGGGGACCATTGCGAGTAACATTAGTCCTGCATGGGCAATCGTCGAATAGGCAAATAATCGCTTGAGGTTCGTTTGCGTTAAT
>VYLT01000098.1_pt1 | contig 20734 bp, 13 predicted proteins | sample 5114261 | NCBI WGS metagenome assembly VYLT01 (sample SAMN12291815, study PRJNA351875) | freshwater metagenome | isolation source: freshwater lake | place: USA: Michigan, Little Long Lake | collected 2011-07-12 | reverse complement strand
TGGTTGGTGGAACGCCGACTGGATGCCCATGTTCGGCAACACCGCCGTCTATGGCGGCAACGCTTGGCTTGTGCCGCAACAACGTCCGACCAACGCCAACTGTAACCAATTCCAAGCCACGGCGTTTGGTTCGGGTGGATGTCTCACCGGTTTGGGTGACGGTAGCGTCAAGAACATTCGCACAAGCATTGCTCAGGCAACGTGGATGGCTGCAATGACCCCAAGCGGTGGCGAAACCCTCGGCAACGATTGGTAAGTTCTTTGGTCGGCTTTATGGGTCAAGGTCTTCCGACTCGCTGCAATTCTTTGCGAGTCTTTCACCAAGCCCTTGACCTCTTTTTTTTCTTACCCAAAATAGACCTCACTCCAACGCCCTCTTCTCCAAGATAGGTATCTCATGTACCGACGATTGTTTCTACTCTCCCTTATGGTGGGATTGTCTTCCCAAAGTTCCTTTGCCCAACTCGACCCCGCGAAAGCCCTTGCCACAATGAAAGCGGGCGACGGGTTGCAAGTCGAACTCTTCGCAGCCGAACCCATGTTGATAAATCCCACTGCGATTGATGTCGATCATCAGGGACGGGTCTGGGTGGCAGAAGCCGTGAACTATCGCCGTGTCGGGTTTAAGCGACCGATTCTGCGTGCGGAAGGAGATCGCATTCAAGTCCTTGTCGATGAGAAAGGAACAGGGGCAGCAACTAAAGCTATTACGTTCTATCAAGGAAAAGAATTATACGGCCCTTTGAGTGTTTGCGTAATTCCCGATGCCAAAGGGAAGGGGCAACGGGTGCTGGTTGCTCAATCGCCCGATATTCTGGAATTCATCGATGCCGATGGCGATTGCGTTGCCGATGGCCCGCCTAAGAAATTCCTCACTGGATTTGGTGGCTTCGACCACGATCACGGGGTGCATGGTTTGCACATCGCCCCCGATGGCAAGCTCTATTTCACGGTCGGCGATAGTGGAGTGACGGGTCTACAGAGCAGCGACGGCAAAGGGAAGAAGTGGGTCAGCAATTCGACCGATGTTCAAAAAGGAACGGTCTGGCGTTGCGACCTTGATGGCAAAAATCTCGAACTGATAGCCCATAACTTCCGCAACAACTACGAAGCCTGTGTTGATAGCTTCGGCGAAATCTGGTTGAGCGATAACGACGACGACGGCAATCAGCAAACCCGTATTTGCTTTGTGTTTCCCGGTGGAAATTATGGTTACGGTCCGCGTGGCGCTGGGCAAACTCACTGGCATGAAGAACAACCGGGTATCGTTCACAAGACGCTCCGAACGGGGTTCGGTTCGCCAACGGGTATTCAATTCTACGAAGGGGGATTACTTCCGAAACAATATGCGAATACCCTTGTGCATTGCGATGCCGGCCCACGCGAAGTACGAGCATTTACCCGCAAAATCAAAGGGGCTGGCTACGAGTTGGATAAGACCCCGATTCTGACCAGCACCGATACTTGGTTTCGCCCCAGCGATGTTTGCACCGGTCCCGATGGGAGCATCTTTGTTGCCGATTGGTACGATCCGGGTGTTGGTGGTCACGGTATGGGCGACTGGACACGCGGACGAATTTATCGCATCACGCCGAAAGACCACAAGGGCTACAAAGTCCCCGAAATCAAACTCGACACCAACGAAGGTCTCGCTACCGCGTTCGATTCACCCAATATGACGAGCCGACTCCTTGCCAGCCAAGCAATTGACGCAATGCCTGTTGAAAAACGTCTTGCCTTCCTGAGTGGGTTATTCAAAGGAACGAAAGACCTTCGCGTGCAAGCCCGCATCATGCACCGGGTTTATCAGGTCGAACAACCGTTCGATATTTTGGAGAACTTCGCCAAACCGGTCGGCGGCATCTCGACCTTACTGGAAATGCAGACCAAGAATCCGTTGTTTAATATCGCGATGAACGAAGCCCTTGCTCAACGCAGTGCCCGAAAAGGAACTCCCTATGTGCCAAGTGACACCTCAGACGGCCTTGCGACCAAACGCGATGTCCTGTTGCGGTTAGCATTGATCGAACCAAAGACCATGAAGCCCATTTTCTACCAATATGCCAAGCTCTACGATGGGCAGGATATTTTCTTCCGTGCTGCTTTGAATATCGCTTGCGGGACAAACCCCGAACGACGGGACGAAATCCTTGCCGACTTCGAGAAGAATTTCCCCGAGTGGAACGACAAGGTCGCCGACCTCGTTTGGGAATTACGTCCCAAGAGCATGTTGAGCAAGATGGAAACGCTTCTTGGTGACGCGAAACTCACCGCAGCCCAGAAGGGTCGTATCGTGGACATCATCGCATCGAGCGAATCTATCGAAGCTGGTCGAACGATGTTAAGCCTTCTTCGCGGTGCCGCCCCGACAGAAGTGAAAACTAAAGCAGTCGATAACCTCAAGCTCTATCTACCAACAAAATGGAATACCCTTGTTAAATCGGGTGATTTAGACCCGTTACTCGGCGATCTTCTCAAGAATGAAGCAAGTCAAGCGAGTGCGTTGAACCTGATTGCAACCATTGGAGGCAACAAATACACGAAGGACGTTGCCAAAATTGCAGAATTATCGAAAGACAAGAACGTGCAGTTTGAAGCCTATCGCACGTTGGCGTTACTTGGTGGCAAGGAAGGTATCGCTGCCCTCAAGACAGCAATGGATAACGCGCCCACAAAACTCCACACCGCCAAGCTCGTCGAAGCCTTTGGGGTGACCTTAAATCGCAAGGGGAACACCGAACAGGAAACCAAAGATGCTCTCGATGTCCTTTCGGGGATCGTGCTTGCAAAAGAACCCGATGCCGATATTCTTCGTGCAGCAATCGAAGGTCTCGTCGGTTCGCGTGCGGGGACACAGTGGCTTATCTCGATCAAAGAACGTGGCGGGTTACCGGAAAAGCTAACCGGCGATGTGGGTCGATTGGTTCGTAATACCCCGTTCCAAGACCTTCGCAATAAAGCCCTATTGCTCTTCCCTGCCCCCGGCAAACTCGACCCGAAAAAGCTGCCACCCGTCACAGAATTAGCCAAACGGATCGGCAACGCTAAACGGGGCGAAGAGGTGATGAAACTCACGGTCAAATCGGAATTGCAATGTCTGAAGTGCCACACGATTCAAGGAATGGGAGGAAACATCGGCCCCGACCTTTCGATGATTGGCAAAAAGGGAAGCAAGGAAAATCTCCTCGAATCGATTCTGGTTCCCTCGAAGGCCATTGCCGACCAATACGTTCAATGGACGGTCTCGACTCTTGATGGCAAATCGATAACGGGGCTTCTGATTTCCGAAACCGACAAGAAACTCACGCTAAGAGATGCGAACGGCAAAGATTACGACTTCGACACGGCCAATATCGACACCAAGAAGAAAAGCCTGATCTCGATCATGCCAGAGAATCTCGTGAATGCCATGACCGAAGATGACCTCATCGACCTTGTGGAGTACATGGCTACACTCAAGACGGCATCGCACACCCCTGAGAAATGGAACATCCTCGGACCCTTTGCGAACGACGAAAAAGATTCCGCACTCGATAAAGACCTCGGCCTTGAAAAGACGGGTAAAATCGACCTGAGCGGAAGCCTCCCTGGAAAAACGGGTGCCGTAAAATGGTCCAGCGTTAAGACCACCGCAACGGGTTACGTTGACCTTCAGCAGCATTACGGCGACGCTGGGGTGAATAGTGCTTCGTACCTGTTTCAGACAATCGATTCAACGGAAGCACAAGATGCCGTGATTCTGTTTGGGAACGATGACGGAGCCAAAATCTGGATCAACGGCAAAGAAGTCTTCGTCAACCGCGACCACTTTGCTGCCACCCCCGGCAAACACAAAGTGAACGTGAAACTCCAAAAGGGTGCCAACACCATTTTGATAAAGATTGTCAACGGCAGTAACCCGCACGGGTTATATTTCACACTCAACGCCGAAAACGAAATTAAACCGACGAAGTAAGTGGAAACGAGAGCGTATTTCGTTTTCTCGGGGTGTGCCAAATTTTTCCGGCAATGAGAAAGCCAAAAAAATAAGGCCAAAAGCAAAAGGTAATAACGCAGAGAGGCAGAGCAAGCAGAGAAGACAAAAGAGAACTATTGGTCCTTGTTTTTCTGTCTTTATCTGCCTTTGGTTTTATCTGTGTTCAGCGATCTGAATCTGTGGCAAGCTCTTCTTGTTTTCTCTGTGTCTTTGTGGCTCTGCGTTATTGTTTTCCGCTTATGCCTTGTTGTTATTGTAACAAGAAAATGCTGTTACGAGGATTTCGAGCGTCATCGATGTGAGGGCTTTTTTGCTCCCTCGTTACTTCGGGATCCAAATCGACGGTGCGCCGACGGGTTTTGCAAACTCGTTTACTTTGTTCACACCTTCTTTTTTCAGGGTCTCCCATTCCTCAAGTAACAAGGTCAATTCTTCTTGTAATTCCTTCGCAAGGGTTTTCATCCCTTGTGTGGGTGGGCCGTCCCCTTCTTTGGCGAAATCCATCAGCGAGCTTAATTGCGAATAGAGTTTTGCTCCCCCCTTCTGGGCCAAGATGTCGTAGTTGACTTCGGCTTTGGGGTTGTGGAGTTTCGTTTCGAGTTCATCGAGCTTCTTTTGGGTTTCTTTATTTTGTTTGAGTAACGCCTTCGCTTTCGGTTCCTTCGCAAGTAATTCCTCTTGTAACACCAGCTGCTTGCGAATGGTCTTAATGTGTTCAACGGTCTTCGTGAGTTGGTTCACGTTGTCGCGTAAACCAAGCACAAATTGCTCCTGTTCAGCAAGTTCGTCGTTGATACGTTCTTGCGTACCCATTCGCTTAATGTACGGGACGTTTGCGGTTTCCTTGATGGTCTTTTCGTCTGCAATTCGCGGGGCTACCTCAAGGCGTTCGGGGGTTTTGCTACCTTTTGTGATTGCTATCGGTTCAGTGAGTCTGGGGTCGGCTTTGACTTCGAGCGAGACGATTTGCTTTTGCCCTTCGATGGTGATTTCAACGCTGTATCGTCCGGGTGCAACGAGGGGGCCGACGGCAGGATTACCCATATCGATTTGGGCTTTCTTGATCTTAGTCGCCCCTTCGTGTTTGAGATTCCACACAAGGCGATTCACTCCTTTACTCATGGGCACTTCGGTCTTTTCGTCGTCCTCGTCATCGTCGTCTTTTTTGTCGGGCTTGGTTCCTTCGGGTTTCCCTTCAAAACGAGCAACTCGCTTCCCTTCGCTATTCTTGATCTCGACCACGATAGGTTTCTTGGGGGTCGTCTTGGCGTAGTAATAAATCACGGCGCCTTCGGGCGGGTTCTCTCCGGAAGAGTCTCCGAGGTGGGCAGTGATCGAAGAATCGTAACGCCAACGGGTTGCGGTGGCAGGTGCGAAGACGTGCGATTCTTTCCCGCGAACCATGTTGTTCCATTGTCGAATAGGAGTCAGATCGTCGAGAATCCAGACCGAACGCCCATGCGTGCCAACGATAAGATCGTTATCTTTTACGACAATATCGGTGCAAGCAACGGGGGGCATATTCAACCGGAAGGGACGCCAACCTTTTCCGCCATCGGTCGAGATGTAAACACCTTTAGAAGTCCCTAGATAGAGTAGCCCCTTTTTCTTGGGGTCTTCTCGAAGGACAAGGGCATACTCGTCTTTGGGTAAGCCGAGAGTAATCGGTTCCCATGTCGTGCCGAGGTTGGTGGTCTTGTACACGTAGGGCTTTTGATCGTTCATGCGATGATTATCAACAACAAGATACGCTGTACCTTCGTCGAAGTAGGAAGGCTCGATGCAAGTGACCGTTCCCCAATCGGGCATATCAGGGACGTTAGCAGTGACGTTCTCCCAAAAGAAACCATCATCCTTCGAGAGTTGGACGTACCCGTCATCGGTTCCTACCCAAAGTATCTTTTTGTTCTTGGGTGATTCCGCAAGGGCAAAGATCGTGCAATAGATTTCGACGCCCGTATTATCACCGGTAATAGGCCCGCCTGACCATTTCTGTTTGGTCTTATCATTCTTGGTTAAGTCTTGGGTAATTTTGTCCCACGTTTGTCCCCCGTCTCGCGTGCGGAAAATGACGTTCGCAGCGTGGTAGACGGTCTTGGGATCGTCACGCGAAATCACAATCGGGGAAGTCCATTGGAAACGATATTTGAGTTCGGAAGGGGCGATACCTGACGGATCGAAAGGATAGATTCCGATGTGTCGGGCTTGGCGTGTGCGACGATCATAACGTGAGATATACCCGCCATATTCACCAGCATAAATAATGTTCGGATCAGTTGGATCAGGGACAGCATAGCCCGCTTCGCCACCGCCGATATTTGTCCAATCGGCAAGGCGTAACCCGTCGCGGTTGAGGGAATGACTTGGGGCCGATGCACTCCCCATATCCTGCATACAACCCATAACCCGATAGGGTGTCGCATTGTCGCAGGCGATGTGGTAGAACTGGCATATCGGCAGGGGAGGCGCACGCCAAGTCTTTCCGCCATCGGTCGTAATATCAACTCCGCCATCATTTGAGTTTATCATCCGTTTGGGATTTTTGGGATCAATCCAAAGGTCGTGGTGATCGACGTGCGACGGGCCTTTCACTTCGGAAAAATTGCTTCCCGAATCGGTGCTTTTATGAAGTCGGACGTTGCACGCAAAAAGGGTATCGGCTTCGGTCGGATGAGCTTTGATGACCGAAAAATACCACGGGCGTTGACGAATCAAACGATTCTCGGTTGCGGTCTCCCAAGTTTCGCCACCGTCGTTACTGCGGAAGAGGCCACCTTTTTCGGCTTCGATGAGGGCATACATTTTCTTGCCATCAACAGGTGATATTGCCACGCCGATTCGTCCATAAGGCCCGTCCGGAAGACCGTTGGTTTTGCCGTCTTTCTTTTTGCCCGGCCCGAGTTTTTCCCAATTATCTCCGCCATCGGTCGAGAGGTGCAACCCGCCCCCCGCTCCGCCACTGGTCATTTCCCACGGACGCCGACGAGCAGGCCACATCCCCGCAAGCAACACTCGCGGATTATTCGGATCAAGGACAATGTCCGAAGCTCCGGTAACTTCATCGATGTAAAGGACTTTGTCCCACGTTTCGCCACCGTTTTTCGTGCGATAGATACCCCTCTCTGGATTCGGCCCGAAGGCGTGTCCCAATACGGCAGCATAGGCAACGTCGGCGTTCTTCGGGTGAACGATAATTTGACCAATTTGCCCGACTTGTTTCCAGACGTGCTTCCAAGTTTTGCCTGCGTCAGTCGATTTGAAAATCCCCTCACCGACTTGCACATTCCCGCGAATGTTGGCTTCGCCCGTTCCGACGTAAATCACGTTCGAGTCGCTGTTGGCAACCGCAATCGAACCTATGCAAGCGACGTTTGTTTCGTCAAAGATGGGGACGAATTTCACCCCGCCGTCGGTCGATTTCCAAACACCACCCCCAGCAGTGGCAACATAATAGGTCAACGGGTCGCCCGGAACCCCGCAAGCTCGTGCCACCCGTCCCCCCGCAGCCGGACCAATCGTCCGATACTTCAGATTCTGAAATTCGGGGGTCGGCTTCAAAGGTTGTGCCAGAAGGACACTCGGAACGCAAAGAAGTAAGCAAATCGTGAGGGTACGCATATCGTCTATCAGGGGGATAATTGACCTAAGTTCTTGTTATGATAGTCTTTGACACCTCTTTTGCCTGCTTTATCCAGCTTCACAATGAGAAAATGCAAGTTTTGAGGATTCTGGGTTAGGTTTAACGATTGTAACGAGCATCAGAATGGTAGCGGTTCTAATCTTTGGGCAATTTGTGCTTTTTAGGTGATGAGAATTGATTACAGAGACTATTTGTGTTAAAAGGTCTGTACTGCCGATAATGAACAGGGTGCAGTTACGGATTTGGTTGACTGTTGGATGAAGAACTTGAGGCCGAGCGAGGCGACCTGCCTTTCCCCTCTCCCCTTGTGGGAGAGGGGCAGGGGTGAGGGGTAAAACTAGGGGGTTCACCAGTTAGGATACGCAACCCGAAGACCTTTGTTATTAAGTCTTTGGTTTGTGGATTTAGCCATCTGGAGCAACAGAGCTTTACCCCTCACCCCTGCCCCTCTCCCACAAGGGGAGAGGGGAAAGACATTGCCAAACCCCCAAGCTTTCAACCAAACCCAAACCCGTTGCCAAACCCCATACCCTCAGAGAGACCTTGTCTATGGTTATTCCCGTTGGCGCACCGCACGTTCTTGCGATTGGTTCGCACCCTGACGATATTGAGATTGGCTGTGGGGGACTTATTCGCCGACTCATTACCGAGTTTGGCGCGACGGTGCGATTTTTGGTACTCACCGAAGGTCGTCATAACATGGAAGGGATGTACGAAGGTTCTGTTCGTCGCCAAGAAGCTATCAACGCTGCTATGGCTCTTGGAATCAAAGAAGAACATATCGAAGTCCTGCGATTTATGGATTGTGGCTTGCACGAATGCGGTCACGATTTGATCGGCGAAATTGAATGTCGGATTTACCGCCCCGAGTATCACCAACCGCTCGACATCGTGCTAACCCACGCTGCGGAAGATACCCATGCCGACCACCGCGAAGCCCACGAAGCCAGCATCTCGGCCTTACGCGACTTTAACGGTACCGTGCTGCTCTACCAAGCCCCTTCAACCAAGCCGAACCTGTTCCGACCGACATTCTTCGTGAATTTGACCGAACAATACATCAAAGAGAAAAACGCTGCCTTGCAAATGCACGTCAGCCAGATCGACAAACCGTTTATGAAACTCGCCCGCACAGTAGGTCTTGCATCGAGCTGGGCGCTCTTCCACCGCTCCACCGCCCAATACTGCGAAGCCTTCGAGGTGTACAAGAGCTTTTACTTGTGAGAGTTTGAACAACGCAATTCAACGGTCGATGTTCGCAACCTCAATGGCAAGTTTCGGTCGTTTTTCTTGAAGATTTTTTATTGCTGCATCGCTTACGGATTGATTTGAAAAGTAGACCAATTGCAAATTTGGTATCTTCTCAAGGTGCTGGCAAACATTGTCGTCAATCTTCGTTTTCCACAACCAGAGTTCTTGAAGTTTTTGACACTCCGCAAGGTGCCCGATACTGCGACTATCGACTTGTGTTCCCACCAAAACGAGTTTTGTCAACTCTTTATTATTTTTCAGATGAGCCAAACCTTCACCAGAGATTTGACAATTCGTGAGTTCGAGGTTCTTCATCTTGGGAAAGGCACTCAAAAATTTTAGGCCACGATCTGTAACCTGAGTGCGTGACAAGTTCACTGCGACAAACCCATCTGGTCTCAGACCGTTGATATTTGAGGGGAGACCAATCAAAAGGGCGACAAATACATCGGGATTTTTGGAGAATGCCTCAAGCACATCATCGTTAATCATCTTGGGAGAAACCGTGAAGAATCTCAATTTCTTGAGATTGACGAGGTGCATCAATCCTTTTGAAGTGAGTTCGCATTCATCAAGTGAAAGAACCTTCAGATTGGACATTTTTGCAACTTCGAGAAGATGGTCATCGTTGATGCGTGTCTTCGTTAGGCGGAGGAGAGAGAAATCTGGTATCTTTGCGATGTTCTTGAGACAATCTCCTTGAATTGCAGTTTCCGATAGGTCTAAGGCTCGGAGCGATTTCAAACGGCAAAGATCACGAACCCCTTCATCGGTGATACGGGTTCTTACCAGCGACAGTTGGACTAATTTGGGTAGTTCCAACAACTCCAGTAATCCGACATCGGTTATGGAGGTTCCGTCCAGTTTTAGGTAGGTAATTTCACTGTCTTGTTTGGGGCGAGGGTCGCCACCAACCCGTTCAGCGATCAAATGCAGTTGTTTGTTTTTGCGGAGAGATTGAAGTACATCGTCATCGATTTGCTGAACACTGAGCCAGAGACCTCTCAGGTGTTGGAGGGGGGCTAATTCCCGCAAACTCTTCCCTTCAAATTTGGTGTTAAACAAATCAAGAGATACCAAATTTTTGAACTGGGCAATGGCCTTCATCATGCGTGGAGTAATGTGAACCTTACCCAGAGTCAGACTGGTGAGATTGAGTTTTGTAAGTTTCTCAAATTCCTCATCAGAGGCTGTGAAATCCTGAAGTTGGAGGTCGGAAACGTCTAACTTTGCAAGATCAGAGAAACAGTCGCCAGAAAATTCTTGCCCGATAAGTTCCAAGTGGTTGATCTTTCCCAGATCGGCTAATTTCGACAGTAACTTCTTTGAGAGCTTGTCTCCTTGTAATGTTATCCGCCAAGCCCCTCCTTTTGATTGCTCGAAAAAAGAGCATCTTGTGGTGCGTGTCGAGTCGAGCAGGTGAAGTTTTTTCTCTTCAATTAGCAGTGAGACAAGTTGGTCAGTAATTTGGTTGGGGTTGGTGTGGATTCTGCTCAAGTCTTTCAGTTTTAGAAATTCCTTAACCCCGATTTCTGTGAGTTTGGTGTGGTACATATCGAGTTTAAGGTTGGGCGATTGCTTCTCTTCGAGAGGGTCAAAGGGTTGCTCTCGGCTGCAAAGGGTGTGAAGTAAACCAATCTGATTGAGGACGATTGCAAGTTCGTCCGTTATATCTTCGTGATTCAATTCGAGGGAAAGAAGCTCCTTCAAAGGGGCGAGTTGTCGAAACCTTTGGGGGGTCAATTTTTTGGAAGAGAGTGCCAAATACCTCAGTTGCTTAATCTGACCTAGTGTCGCTAATCCTTCGTCGGTAATGGCTGTTTCTTCAAGGGAGAGTATCCTTAATTTTGGATAGGTAACGAGTTCAACCAGAGCTTCGTCTGTGATCTTCGTTTCGGTTAATCTCAATATCGCGAGTTCTTTCAATCCTCGTAGCAATTTCAAATGTTTTCTTTCGACATCGGTATTGCTTAAATCTAACTTCTGGAGTTGCGAAAATTTGCTAATCTGTTCCATCATTTCGTCATCGAGTTTGAGACCGCGAAGAGCGAGCTTCGAGAGTTTCTCACAATCCGAAAGATATTTGAGCCCCTTCCCAGTAACCTGAGTTCTTGAGAGGTCTAATGCTTCGATTTCTTTTTTCAGTAGAAAGGGCTCGTTCACGACCTGAACCAGAGCTCGCCTTTGCCAAGCCAGATGATCCTTCGGAATTTCGAGCGTACCAATCAGATTCAATAGGTGCAGTTGTTTGGTTTCGGAAAGGATTTTGAGATGCCCATCTTTGAGACAGGGGGCAAGGATTTGAATCCCTTGCAGTTTTGGGAATTTCTCCAAGAGTCTAAGGGCTTCCGGATCAATCTCACAATCATCAGAGACACCAAAACCAATCGATACAAGTTTTTTGAATCCCAAAATCGTTTTTACCGTTTCGGGTGTCACTTTCTGACACCCCAATACCACCCCAATTACCTCCTGCTTTGGGGACTTCGCCCGAACGACATAAGCGAGCGTATTTTCTTTGGGGTTCGCTTTTTGAATCTGATCCACCAATTTCTCATCGGCCTCATCCGCACGAAGAGCAACGGCTGGGAACATCGCCAAGAATAGGCAAATCGCAAAAGGTCGCATAACGGGCCTCGTTGGGGGACATCCCTGTTGAATGAGAGGTGAGGAGATTATACCAGACCCCCTAAAGGCTCGCAACGATTTTCCCCGCCCACAAAAACCAATGGATATGGGTATTCATTTTTCATACCTTTTTAAGCGAATATCAAAAGGCAAGGGCGACCCCAACGGGTCGCCCTTAGCTTTTGTTCGTAAATCGATCAGGTGAGTGATCGATTTTGATTCACCTTGACGCGATATTGCTCACATATTATCGGTCAATCGAGCGTGTGCGGAGCCGTTTGAGGTGGCGGTGCAGACGTAATTGGCTCGAGGCGTAGTTGCTCAGTAGAGTGAGACTGACTACGGCAGTGAGAGCAACGGAGATTGTAATAACAGTAACCATGACAAAATACCTATCTTTTACCTTAACCGAATACTATTGCCTGACATAACTAGGACGAACGACCACGCAATTCTATATCACGTTTTTTTAGCCGTTACACATTAGAGACCCTATATGTCAAATCGGTTCACACAGGTTTAGTTACCTATTATTCGCTCAGACCGCCAAATTCTTGCAATGAAAAATATATGAGTCTTGAAAGTCGTGTGGCGTGTGGCGTGTGACATGGGTTGTGGGTCGTCAAGCGAGCTGGGAACGTGAGTGACCGGTGTTGGTCCAGAGCAATCGGTGGCGATATTCTTACATCGGTCAAGGTCGCCCACCGTTCTCGGCTCGCCCCTTGCTTATCACGATAGACAAACCACGACCCACGCCGCACGACTTTTTCCCTATAATCTCGTTTTGAGGTTTTTTGAGGAATTGAACATGAAGGTTGGTCTGGTTGGGTTTGCGGGTTCGGGGAAGAGTACGGCGTTTCAGTGGCTTACGGGGGTTGAACCCGACCCGAGCAAAATTCAACAAGGGCAAATGGGGATGGGGCACGTTCCCGATCCCCGTTTGGCAAAAATTATCGAGCATTTCAAACCGAAGAAACACCGCTACGCCGAAGTGACGTTTCTCGATACCCCCGGCCTGAGCCTCACCGAGCGAAAGGATAATCCACGCCGTTTGGGTATTCTGCGGGAAGGGAATGGGCTGGTTATCGTGTTGGATGGCTTCACGGGTGTGAGCCTTGCCGAACAACTCACCAAGTTCCGTGAAGAGCTTCTGTTTGCCGATCTCGACCTTTTGACCAATCGGGCCGACAAGTTGGCATCCCAACTCAAGCGAAATAAACCCTTGAAAGAAAAAGAAATCGATCAGGCCGAAGCCGACTTGGTCAAACGAATTATGGAGACCCTCGAAGCGGGTAAATCCCCACGGGAACTCCAGATTCACCCCAGCGAAGAAAAGACGATTCGCCAATTCCAACTGCTCACGCTCAAACCAGAAATGGTCTTCGTTTCGCAAGGGGACAACCCGACTGCTCCGCTTCCAGACGATCTGCTCAAACTGACACCGAACCCGTTGGCAGCACCCGTGAAGCTCGAACGTGAGCTTGCCGACCTCGACGAAGAAAGCCGAGCGATCTTCATGGCAGACCTCGGTATCACAGGGTCGCAGCGAGATACCGTTATTCGCAATATGTTCTACGGTATGGGGCGTATCGTCTTCTTTACGGTGGGGTACGACGAGTGCCGGTCGTGGGCTATCGACAAAGGGGCAACCGCAATTGAAGGGGCCGGAGCGATTCACACCGATCTCTCCAAGAACTTCATCCGAGCCGAAGTCATCGGCTACGATGACTTCGTGAAAGCAGGCTACGAAGAGAAGAACGCCAAATCTTCGGGAACCTTCCGCCTTGAATCGAAAGAATACATCGTCCAAGATGCCGACATTATGCACATCCGAGCCAACGCTTAATCGTGCAAAACTCTCTCTAAGGGGTCATTATGACCAAATTGCTTTTATTCTCGGCGGTCGTCGCACTGGTCTTTTTACTGGTGAATAAGGCCCATGCCAAAGACGAACTCCCGTTGGAGAAACTCACTTTCAAACAAGGTGAGTCTTCCCTTCCGTACCGATTGCTGGTCCCTGCCAAAATCGAAGAAGGTAAAAAATACCCCCTTGTTATATTCTTGCATGGGGCGGGCGAACGTGGAACCGACAACGAAAAGCAACTCGTTCACGGCATTCCTGATTTTGTCAAAAACCGCGAGAAATACCCTGCATTCGTGATTGCTCCCCAATGCCCTGCCAATAAAAAATGGGCCGAAGTCGATTGGTCTGCCAAAACCCACACCCTGCCAAAGGAACCCAGCGACCCTGCCAAACTCCTGTTGGCCCTTCTGGAAACCTTTATTAAAGAAAAGCCCGTTGATAGCAAACGAATTTATCTCACGGGTCTCTCGATGGGTGGTTACGGAACGTGGGACTTGATCGCACGCAAACCCGAATTCTTTGCAGCAGCAGCCCCGGTTTGTGGTGGCGGCGACGAAGCCACTGCCGAGAAAATCAAGAACGTCCCTTTGTGGGTATTTCACGGCGATAAAGATACCGTTGTGATTCCCGAACGCTCACGCAACATGGTCGAAGCCATCAAGAAAGCAGGCGGAAAGCCCAAATACACCGAGTATAAAGGGGTCGGCCACGATTCATGGGTCAAAGCCTACTCCGACCCCGAATTCTTTGCATGGCTCTTCGCTCAGAAAAAAGAGTAGAGCAAGCCTTTCGTTGTTTCGCGTTGCAGAGGTGAAATTTATCCGTTACGCCACGCCACTTCGGCACGGGGATCGTGTGGGTTTTTCTCGATGAACTCTTCGAGGAGCTTTTTACTTTCCTCGTCCAATTCGGTCTTCGGGATTTGCACGCGGAAAAGCAAATACATATCGCCACCGGCAGCCCCGAAACCGGGTAATCGCAGTTTGGTGGCGCTCGAAGTGCCGGGCTTAATTTTCACTTCAACCCGTTTGCCATTGGGTACGGGGACTTCGACTTTGCCACCCAAGAAGGCTTCTGCAAGCGAGATCGGAACTTCAAGCAGAACGTCTTTTCCTTCCCGTTTGAAATAGGGGTGAGGGGTGATTCGCACCTTGACCATAATATCTTCGCCATTCTCCCCCTGACCTGCTACACGCAGTTTCTTGCCATCCTCGAAGCCTGCGGGAACCTTCACATCGATATCGCGACCGCCGACCCGTAGGCCGATAGTTCCGCCGTTTATTGCAGTCAGAAAAGGGACGACGGCATCGACATCAATCGTTTCACTGGATAAGGTCCGACGTGATTTCTTAGAGCGACGCCCACCCCCTGCCCCACCGAACATCTCGCCCCCGCTCCCAAATATCTGGGCGAAAAGTTCGTCCGGTATCTGAGCATCGCCTGCGCCACCGGCTCCGCCAAACCCGAAGGGAAATCCCCCTGCCCCTGCGCCGGGCATACCCTGTTCGCCGGTGTAGCCGAATCGGTCGTAAGCCTCTTTTTTCTTGGGGTCGTTCAAAATGTCGTAGGCGTTCTGAACCTCTTTGAATTTCGCCTCGGCCGATTTGTCGCCGGGGTTTTTATCGGGGTGGTACTGGCGTGCTAATTTTTTGTAGGCTTTGGTAATGTCCTCGGCAGAGGAGCCTCGTTCGATTCCCAAAACGTCGTATAAATCGCTCGGCATAGTTTTTGGAGGAAAATTTTGATAATGGTTTGATAGGGGTATTCTACCCGAAACTTAGACACAAAAACAAAAAAGCCAAAGGGAAAAAGAAAGGTCTTTCCCTTCTTTCGCCTTTGGCTCAATCTTTTTGGGCAATTCGATCTCACGAATCGATTACATGGTCGATTCGATCAACGTAGCAAGGTCGGCTTCGCTGCGAAGGCCGACGACCGATTGCACGGGGGTGGCGCTTCCCTTGAAAATCATAATTCGGGGAATGCTCGATACGCCGTAGGTAGCAGCAATATCGCCATTTTCATCGACGTTGAGTTTACCGACTTTGGCTTTACCTGCAAAACGGTCGGCAAGTTTATCAATAATCGGGGTCAGTTGACGGCACGGCCCACACCACGGGGCCCAGAAGTCAACAACAACAGGAATGGTGCTTCCAACAACTTCGTTTTGCCAATTTTCTTGGGTGAATTCGTGAACATTAGGGCTGGCCATACGTCTCTCCGTTAAGGGTTGGTAATCAACTATACCCCATTATAGAGAGGAGACCAGTCAGAAGGATTCACAATGTAATCCCTTGACGATCCCCCTTTGTGTTACCATAATAAAGAATGTCGATAGTTGGCCCTATCGTCTAGCGGTTTAGGACACGGCCCTTTCAAGGCCGCGACACGGGTTCGAATCCCGTTAGGGTCACTTATTTTGGTTTGTTTTTGGTCTTACTCATTTTTGCTTGTTTTGAAAATCCCCTTTCTCAATCAAGATCGTTTCAGATGCTCGTAAGGTTTGCGTTCGCATTCGGTTTCGACAGTTGAATTCGAGTCGATGGTGATTACGATGCGGTCGCCGTAATCGAGATCGGGAACTTCGTAAGTGACATGTTCGGAACTTGAGTCCACCCCGCCAACATGGAAAAGAATAAGTCCTTCATCAGAAGGATCGTCGGATCGAACCCAAGTGACGTGAATCCCTCGCGTCGAATCTTGCGGAACATTGGTTCGGATGGTCTGTTTGCCGTTGATGGTGATGGTCATTGAGGGCATCGTGTGTGTTCCTCTATCCGATACGCCATGTGGTTCCGCCTTGACGATCCTCTAAGGTCACTTTGAGTTCGCCTAAACGTGTGCGGATGAGGTCGGTTTGACCGAAGAGGGCTTTTTTCATCGGGTCGTCTTTGGTGGTAATCTTCTTCGCTTCCGCTCGGAGGTTATTGCGCAACTCAATAATTAGCCCTAACAATCCCGACACAAGCGAATCGTCGCTATCGAGGGTTGCAGTCTTCTCGAAGAAGAGGCCGAGGATGTTACCCAATTCTTTGAGCAGGGCAACCCCTTCGCGGAATTGTGCTAAACCCGTTTCGGTCGGCGTCGGGCTTTCGAGCTTCTCTTGGGCAGCGAGTCGGTTTAGGTGATTCACAAGCTCGAACAGCACACCGCAGGCACCACCGGTATTAAAATCGTCGTCCATCAATTCGATAAAGCGATCATAGATCGTTTTCAGAACAGGCCACGCAAAATCGCGTTGGTGCTGTTGGCGATCTGGAACCGCAAGGTTTTCCCACTTCTCTTTCGATACCCGTTCGTAAAGTTCGATCAGGCGCAAGAAACCTTCGTAGGCTTTGGCCGTTGACGACATATTTGGCGGGATTGATGGGCTACCCGGTACGTTCACCGGATCCCACTCGCCGAGGTCAATCGGCGAACGGTAGTGGGTATTCAAAAAGAAGAAGCGGAGGGCGGCGCCAGAAATGTGCTTCAATGCGATCTCAACGTTAATCACATTCCCCACCGAGCCTGCCATCTTTCCGTACTGCCATTCTTGCGTCTTCGTATTGAAGCTCGCGAGTTTGAGCAACCCGTTGTGCATCCAGTAGCGGGCGAAGGGTTTATCCGTCGAGGATTCCGATTGGGCGAGTTCGTTTTCGTGGTGAGGGAAGCGTAAATCTAAACCACCGCCGTGAATATCAAGCGTCTCGCCGAGGATGGAGATTGCCATGCAGGTGCATTCGATATGCCAACCCGGACGACCTGCCCCCCATGGGCTTTCCCACGAGGGTTCACCGGGTTTAGCCCCTTTCCACAAGGCAAAATCGCCGGGATTCTTCTTGATGGGGTTCGCTTCGAGTCTGGCTCCGGCATCGAGTTCTTCGGGATCGAAACCGGCGAGTTTTCCGTAATCGCTATCCTGTGCAATGTTGAAGTAAACATCGCCATTGGCAGGATACGCATACCCCTTGTTAATCAAGTTGGTGATGGTTGCAATCATCCCCTGAATATGTTCGGTGGCCTTTGGGAAGTGATCGATACCCGTCACATTGAGCTTTTTCAGGCACTCGAAATAATCGGCGGTCATTTTCTCCGCCAGTTCTTTGACCGTCGTGTTCTGCTCACGGGCACGCACAATGAGTTTATCGTCCACGTCAGTGATATTGACCACCCACGAAACCGGATAGCCAACGTAGTTTAAGTAGCGTTTGACTGTGTCGAAAATCACGGGGCCGACCATGTGCCCGATGTGGCTGGGTTTGTACACTGTCGGTCCGCAGACGTACATCGTGACCTTTTCGCCGGAGGGTTTGTGGAAGGCTTCTTTCCGTCGGGTTAAGGTGTTGTAAATCTGAATCATGAGTTCCTTTCACTCGCTCTTGTGTGCATCCTGTTCGATCAGCACGACCACGTGACAACCAATCGCTTCGCCTCGCCCAATGTGCCCGACCTTCTCGCCCGTTTTCGCTTTTACATTTACGAAAGAGGCGTCAAGGTTTAGTAGGGTTGCCAAGCTCGCCCGAATTGCTTGTTTTATCGGGCCAAGTTTGGGTTCTTGGGCAAACAGGGTAACGTCGAGGTTGACAAGACGCCCACCTGCAAGGTTCAGCTTCCTTAATGTATCGGCAAGAAAGACCTGACTATTTGCATCCTTCCATTGCGGGTCGGTATCCGGGAAATGATCGCCAATATCCCCCAACCCCAACGCTCCGAGAATTGCATCGGTAACGGAGTGCAAAACAACATCTGCATCGGAATGCCCGTGCAACCCCTTCGAGTGCGGAACGGTCACTCCGCCGAGAATCAAAGGACGCCCTTCCACTAACCGGTGGGTATCATGCCCAGAACCAACCCGAACCACGCAAGCACTCCCATCAGGCGATAGGGGTAGTTTATGAAATCGTGCGACCCGTGACCCAGATCGGTAAAGCAGCTACCGATTCTTTCCCCTACTCTGCTTTTGTTCTCCCAGAATGCCGATATACTCTCTGGAAGGAATTTCAGAGAAGGAACCCATGCAAGATTTGACCTCAGACCTCACTTGGTCCCAACAAGAAGCCGTTACCCACTTTGAAGGGCCACTTTTGATCCTTGCAGGGGCCGGTTCGGGTAAAACTCGTGTGATTACGCGACGGGTTGCATGGCTTTTGCAGCAAGGTGTACGTCCTTCTAATATCTTGGCGATTACCTTTACCAACAAAGCCGCAAAGGAAATGAAAAATCGGGTCGAGACACTTGTAACCGGTAACAAAGTTTGGATCAGTACCTTTCACAGTCTCGGCGTAAGGTTACTCCGAGAGTATGCCCATCGGCTCGAACTCGACCGGAATTTTACGATCTACGATATGGATGATCGCAATCGCCTTTTGAAGCAAGCGATTGACGTGGCCGGTTTTGATAACGTCAAGTTCACACCAGATCGACTTGGCGGAGCTATTTCCAAAGCCAAGAACCAATTACTCACACCAGAAAAATATGCTGGGACCTCTGCCGATTTCTTCACCCAGACAGCAGCAAAGGTCTACGCGATTTATCAAAAGAAGCTCCGCGACGCCAACGGCATGGACTTCGACGATTTGCTTTATCTCCCTGCAATGGCCCTTCGCTTTGTGCCTGACCTTCGAGCCGAACTCGATGCCCGTTTCAAATTCGTTTTGATTGACGAATATCAGGACACCAACGCGGCCCAATACGAGATCGCCAAGAAACTCTCGGTCGATCATCGTAATCTCTGTGTCGTGGGTGACCCTGACCAGTCTATCTATAAATGGCGTGGTTCGGATATTCGCAATATCTTGGATTTTGAACGTGACTTTCCCGATGCCAAAGTCATTACGCTCGATAAGAACTATCGCAGTACACCGGGGATTCTTCGGGCAGCGTCGTCCCTCATTGAACACAACACCCAACGCAAGAAAAAGGCACTTCTCACCGATAATGCCGAAGGGGAACCCGTTCGCGTGCTGACGTTCGATACGGGGCTTGATGAAGCCGAGATTATCGCCAAACGTATCAAAGAAGCCGTGCTTGCCGGGCGTCACACTTATCGCGACGTGGCCGTTTTCGTGCGGATGAATGCACTGACGCGGACCCTTGAATCGGCGTTTGTGAAGCATGGGGTACCCTTCCAGATTGTCAAAGGACTGGCGTTCTTTGATCGAAAGGAAAACAAAGACATTCTGGCCTATCTGCGACTGTTAGTGAACCCTCAAGATAATATCAGTTTCCTTCGAGCGGTAAACGAACCGGCACGGGGTATCGGCAAGGTTTCACTTGAACATCTGCAAAACTACGCCGACCAACATGAGATTAGTCTTAGTCGAGCCTTGGATAATCTCCCGAAAATCACGGCGTTGAAAGGCAAAGCCGTTGCTGGCCTCAACGAGTTCCGAAAGCTCATTACCGATCTGCGAGCCCTCGCCGATCAGATGACACCCGAAGACCTGATCCGCGAAGTGTTGGATAAATCGGGCTATCGGGATATGCTCAAATCCTCGGCCGATGATGACGATCAAGACCGTTTGGCGAACATCGAAGAGTTAATCACCGCCGCAAGCCAATTTACTTCCGAAGACGGGACTCGCACGGTTCGGGATTTCCTCGAACAAATCACCCTTGCAGGCGATATTGATAATTGGGACGACGAGCAACAATGCGTTAGTGTGATGACCTTGCACGCCTCGAAGGGATTGGAATTTCCGGTTGTCTACATTGTCGCAATGGAGCAAGGAATCTTGCCCGGTGAACGGTCATTGCACCGCGAAGAGGACATCGAAGAAGAACGGCGAGTGGCATTCGTGGGACTCACACGGGCCATGCGAGAGCTTTATCTTTGCACCTCACGGCTACGGGATTTCCGAGGCCAAACCCTCTACGCCATCCCCAGCATGTTCATTCAAGAGCTTCCCGCCGAGGTTCAGCAACTTGACCTGAGCGCACACGGTGGACGTAACCCGACAATCGATTCCTATCGGGTCGGCAACAGAGAACCGGTCTTGGATTGGTCGGGCGGAGGATCGAGCGATGCCGTTCCAACCCCCCGAAACTCGCCCACGCCCAATCCAACGCACCAAGTCAGCACGGCAACCGATCCAGAGGGTTACGAAAAGGGTCAAATTGTGCAACACCCGCAATACGGAATCGGCACAGTCACCGATCTCAGTGGGCACGGAGCGTTACGCAAAATCAAAATCCGCTTCGGTGCTGGTGGCGAAAAGACCTTCATCGCCAGCAAAGTGCAACTCAAAGTGGTGAAGAAAAAGGCGTAATCTCGATGCGAACGCAGACCCGTCGGCTTGGCCCGTTGCAGAAACGCAATCCAGCACGATTGCCGGAAAATGCAATCCTTCCGAGTGGATTGCGTATTGGTGGCGAAAGTGCGTCGGGTCACTTGGAC